>OCVV012873678.1_pt1 | contig 23485 bp, 15 predicted proteins | sample 1539721 | NCBI WGS metagenome assembly OCVV01 (sample SAMN02144230, study PRJEB22623) | gut metagenome | biome: sheep rumen | host: Ovis aries | place: New Zealand
GATGACGTTGCCGCAAATGATTTTTCGGAGTACACCTACGAGGAGCTCAGCGATCTGGCGCATGAATACGGCGCGTTATCGCCGACGGGCTACTTCAACGACGGCATGAGCCTGACCCGTCGCTTCACCGCCGACACGCTGGTCAACCTGTACCGGTATGAGCCGCACGCACTCGGCAACATCTACAACATCCCCGGCAACAATACGGAGAGCTTCATCAAACGGAACCGCAACACCTACTATGCCGCGGACACCTCCTACTCCAACATCAACACGGTCGCTTACTACGGCTGGTTCAATCCCGATTATCGCAATCGGCTCCGCCTCTATGACGAGGTCACCGCCGATGAATGGGATCATCTGATGGATGAGCTTGCACTCTATCGGACATGGCACGGCAAGACCGTGATCTCCTTCGGCGACAGCGGTATGCAGGGAAGGGGCAATATTGTCAAAGCCAACCGCGCGACCTTTGAGAGCTCGTGGCGCGATATCAACCGCAAGGATTTTGTCAACAAGCGTTTTCCGCGCATGAACGAGGAAATGATGGAGGGGCCTGTCGAATTCATCGGCGAAAAATACGGTATGAACCACCGCGATTACTCCTGGTCGGGCTCGTCGATGGGTACCGAGCTCGAGGAATCGGGCACCTACTACAGGTTCACCAACTACGCGTCCTATAAATGCCACATCGCCAATCAGGTGCGTACCGCGATCAGGGAGAATCAGGACGCGGATCTGGTCATTCTCAACGGCGGGGATAACGACGTTTATTATCCGTCGATCCCGTATTCTGCCGCTACTCCGTCCCGATATGTACATGACTGGGGCTACAGCGCGCCCGAGTGGTTCAGCAACCCTGACCACCGCGATTTCCACTACACGCACCCCGAGTATTTCCACTACAACGACAGCAAGGTCGTCGAAGATTATTCCAACGAGACCTCCTTTGTCGCGGGTACCGAAATGACCTTTGACCTGATCAGGAAGAACTATTCCTCGGCGCCCGTCATCTATATCCGCTCCCACCAGATCGATTACGGTTCGCTGGAATACCAGAGAGTCTTTCAGGAGAAGGTGCTCAGCATCGCCGCCGAAAAGGGCGTCCGCACGGTCGATCTGTTCAATCTCTCCGATCTTGACGGCTGTAACAAGCGCATGGTCGCGAAATTCTGTTATGACGGCTACTGGTCGGACGGCAGCGTTGACGATTCGGGCGTGCACCCCAACGGCCGCGGCTACTCCATGCACTACCTCCCGCATATCGAAAAGGTGATGGGGGAGTTGTAACAGTGAGGAGTTAGGAGTGAGGAGTTAGGAGTTGTTATTATCATACATCGCTCCATTTGTTTCACATTTAGATTATAAAAACAACAAAAAGGGTCATCGGACAACCTCTCGTCCGATGACCCTTATCATATATATTAAAACAGGTGTAGGCAAAGCCCACCATTAATTCCTCACTCCCCACTTCTAACTCCTAACTCCTCACTCCTAACTGTCACCCGTTCTCCACCACCCGCATGGCGATGGCGGTAATGTCGTCATCATGGTCGTTTTTTCTGCGCTTTTGCGCCTCCTTGACGATCTGCGCGGCGAGCTGTTCGGCGCTGCCCTCGCGCCATGTCAGGATCAGCCGCTCGATCCATTCGGGCGAGCCGATCATCACACCGTCCGACACCATCACAATCCAGTCATCCTTGGTCAACACAACGTCCTCCTTGCTGAATCGGGCTTCGTTCAGGATCCCGAGCGGCAGAGAGGGCATTTCCTTTTGCATCAGCTTGCCGTTCTTCTTGATATAGGTCGTGCAGGCGCCCGCCTTCATCAGCCCGACCCTGCCCGTAAAGCAGTTGAAGTCCATCAGATCCATCGTCGCGAGCGACTCCTCCTCGCTCTTGATCATCAGCGAGGAATTCGTCACCGCCAAGGCGCAGTCGTAGCTCAGCCCCGCCTTGCAGAGCTTGGACATGATGCTGACCGCCATGTTCGCGTCCACCGCCGCTCTGCCGCCGCAGCCCATGCCGTCCGAGATCAGCGCCACGGTACTGCCCGCGCCGTTGACAAAGTAATTCAGACAGTCGCCGCATAACTCGCCGTTGTCGCACACGTGCTGTGCTGAGCCGATCTCGAGGTCATAGAGCGGCATCTCGCACATCACCACCCGCGCCCGATCGCCCTCAAAGCTCAGCTCGGGGCTCTCGAAATACCGTCCGCAGGCACGGTTGACGACACGCAGCAACAGCGTTTTGGAGAGCGCGGTCTTTTTGCCGACGACGATCTCGATCTCCACGGTCATGCCGCTGATCTCCCCCGTGCGGCAGGAGCAGTCCGCCACCGTCAGCCCCTCCGCCGAGAGCGCCTCGATCACCCGCTCGGCACGCGCCTCATCATAGCCCTCCACCGCCGCGAACTCCAGCGAGAGATCGTGCAGGATATCGCTCAGCCCCGCGAACTGTCCCGCCACCACACTGCGCACCGCGGTGATCCGATGACGCGCCGCCTCCAGCGACCGATACTCGCGATAACTGCGGTTAACGCTGTGCGTAAGCTCCGCCGACTTACAGCAATGCTTGATGAAGTTGTCCTCGATGTCCTTCTCCCTGACAAAGCCGCGCTCCTTCAACGCGTCGGTCAGGCGGTGAAAGTCATCCATCGTCAGCCCGCGCTCCTTCTCCCAGCAGTAGGCACGCAGGCCGCAGCTCTTGCAGGTGTAGCCGGCGGCACGCTCATAGATCGCGTCCGCGTTCGGCTCATAGAGCTTAGCGAGCCTGTCCGACACCGCGTTGACGCAGGAGCTGACGTTATCGAGCGCCTTGGAGCAGTGCTCCAGACGCATGGTCACATTGCGGCGGATGGCCTCCTCCGAGGTGCGCGAGCCGTCATCGGTGAATACCGTCGAGAGGAAGTTGCCCGCGTCCCTCGGAATCAGCAGGAAGAGTCCCGACGCAACCGCGCTCTCGAGCGCGACCGACAGCACCATCGCCCGATCGGGTGACGCGAACGCGAACATCGTGTTGCAAATGACCGCGGCAAAGATGACCGCCGCCTTCCCCATCGGCGCGAGCAATCCGCCGATCAGCCCCGACAGCGAGTAGCCCGCCGCCAAAAACAGGAGCTTGGCATCCGACAGCGCGAACACCGCGCCTGTCGCGATCCCCGCGATACTGCCGCCCTTGACCATGCCGTAGCGAGCGAATAACAATACCAAGAGTACGGCGAGGATCCGACCGACCGACACCGTGCCGATCATCACGCGCGACAGCGACAGCAGCAGGATACAGCCGCTCATCGACAGGCAGCTCAGCTCCTGCTGCGAGAAGCCCGACAGCGCCCGCTTGGACGAAAACAGCTGAGCAGTACGGCTCATAAAGTACGCTCCCGCCGCCGCGATCAGCCCCTCGATCACACACTCGACCACCTCGGTCATCTCGCTCCTTGCCGAAAAGGTGAGCGCGAGCCCCGTCGCGAAGATCGGGAGAAAGGCGACCGCAGGCGCGAAGAAGCGGCTGTCGGAGAGCTTTTTGATCTCATTCAGCACCCAGCGGATCGCGCCGATGGACACCACCACCGCGATGTACCGAAACGACGAGACGGGCGAGGAGAACAGATAGCTCAGCGCCGCGCCGAGCATGCCCGCGGGCATATAAGTAAACGGCAGCGCCGCCACCACCGACGCGCCGAACGGCGACAGCTCCCCCAAGGTTGCGCCGCGCGACACCACGCCGCCCACCAAGAAGCAGGAGATATGGATGACCACCTCCCGCGCGACATTCCGCGCCGAGTGTTCCTTCCCGCGGGCACTTCTGCCCCGAACAGCTTGTACAACAGACATTTTATCATTCCTTTTTTGAATGGATCACGGATCAAAGCCTTCTCCTCGCCGGAAGCGGCTCCCCCCTTGTCCTTCGGACATTCCCCCAACGGGGGCACCTCGGGGGGAAGGTTTTCTATGTTCACCATTCACATTGATCTTGTCCTAAGTATAACGGAAATGATAGCGCGCGTTTGTCGGGGCGTGGATGGATTTTTCGGTAATGTTTTCGGATAATGAGGTGTACAGGACAAAGAAATACGACGAATTGCAAAACGCCGTAGATAAAGATTTGATTTGCTAACAAAAAGAGCCTCTCCACTCGGAAAGGCTCTCAAAATGTTAGATTATGTTATGCCAGCGTCGCGGCGATGACCGCCTTGATGGTGTGCATGCGGTTCTCCGCCTCGTCAAAGACGATGGACTGCTCGCTCTCGAACACCTCGTCAGTGACCTCCATGCAGTCGATGCCGAACTTGTCATGAATCTGTTTGCCGATAGTGGTGTTCAGGTCATGGAATGCGGGCAGACAGTGCATAAAGCGGCACCCTTCCCCCGCGTTATCCATCAGCGCCTTGTTCACCTGATAGGGGCTGAGATCACGGATGCGCTCCTCCCACACTTCGTCGGGCTCGCCCATCGATACCCATACGTCGGTGTAGATCACGTCGGCGTTCTTTGTCGCGATCATCGGATCCTCGATGAATGCAAGGGTGGCGCCGGTCTCCTGTGCGATCGCCTGACACTCTTTGACCAGCTCGGCGTTCGGGAAGTATTTCTGCGGCGCACAGGCGACAAAGTGCATGCCCATCTTCGCGCAGCCGACCATCAGGGAGTTGCCCATGTTATAGCGCGCGTCGCCCATATAGACGAGCTTTTTGCCCTTGAGCGAACCGAAATGCTCACGGATGGTGAGGAAGTCGGCGAGGATCTGGGTCGGATGGAACTCGTTGGTCAGTCCGTTATAGACAGGAACGCCGGCGTACTTCGCGAGCTCCTCGACGATCGCCTGACCGTAGCCGCGGTACTCGATTGCGTCATACATCCTACCCAGCACGCGGGCAGTGTCGGCGATGCTCTCCTTCTTGCCGATCTGTGAGCCCGAGGGATCAAGATAGGTCGGGTGCATACCGAGGTCAGCCGCCGCAACCTCAAACGCACAGCGGGTGCGGGTCGAGGTCTTTTCAAAGATCAGCGCAATGCTTTTGCCCTCGCACAGGCGATGGGATATGCCCGCCTTTTTCTTTGCCTTTAGCTCGGCGGCAAGGTCGATCAGACCGCCGATCTCGTCGGGAGTCAGGTCTAATAATTTCAGGAAATGTTGATTTTTTAAATTCATATTGCACCTCGAATCGCTTGTTAATTAGGAATTAGGAGTTAGGAATTAGGAATGAATGGTGGGCAAAGCCCACACCCATTAATATAGGGAACAGACAACGTATCCTTATCTGCTGATAGAATCCAAAAAGCGGTCACGCTTTTCCCGAAATTCCTCATTCTAAATTCCTCATTATTGTAACGCCTCTATGATCACATCCACCGCTTTGGTGAGCTGTTCCGGCGGGATATTCAGCGGCGGTAATAATCTCAGTTTTTCTTTGGCGGACAGGCACAGAACGCCTTTCTCCATGCACGCGGCGATCACCTCGGACACGGGCTTCTTCGTTGCGATACCAAGCATCAAGCCCATACCGCTGACGGTAAAGCCTGCCGTTTCGATCCGCTCCCTGACGTACTGTCCCTTTGCGGCGACGTCGGCGAGGAACGCTTCATCCATGCGGTTCATCACCGAGATCGCGGCGGCGGCGCAAACAGGGTTGCCGCCGAAGGTGGAGCCGTGGTCGCCGTAGCCGAGCACCTCGCTGACCTTCTCACTCAGCAGGGTCGCGCCCATCGGCAAACCTGCCGCGAGACCCTTTGCGGTACTCACCACGTCGGGCTGCACGCCAAAGTGCATATAGGAATAGAGCTTGCCTGTTCTGCCGTTACCGGTCTGTACCTCATCGACCATAAAGACGATATCATTCTCTTTACAGATACGCTCGACCGCTTTGACAAAATCGGCGTCGAGCGCATTCACGCCGCCCTCGCCCTGTACGGTCTCGATCAGGATACCGGCGACCTTGTTCTCTTTGACAAGCTGCTCCAAGCCCTCGATATCATTCGGCTCAGCGTAGAGGAAGCCCTCGGTCAGCGGCAGAAAATCATGGTGGAAGTTGTCCTGACCCGTCGCCGCGAGGGTGGTCAGGGTTCTGCCGTGAAAGCTCTTGTGCAAGGTGATGATGTTGTAGTACTCCGCACCCTTATGCTCGGCGGCATATTTGCGCGCGACCTTGACCGCGCACTCGTTTGCCTCGGCGCCGGAGTTACTGAAAAACACCTTGCTCATCCCGGTGCGGGTGCAGAGTATCTCCGCCAGCTCCGCGCAGGGAGCGGTGTAGTACAGGTTGGAGGTGTGCTGTAACAGCTTCGCCTGATTGGCGACGGCGTCCGCCCACACGGGGTCAGAGTAGCCGAAGGCGTTGACGCCGATGCCCGACGTCATGTCGATATACTCCTTGCCGTTGTCGTCATAGCAAAGACAGCCCTCACCCTTGACGATCGCAATGTCAAAGCGTTTATAGGTATGCGCGATATAGCGCTCATCGGTTTGTTTGATACTCATAATTTCTCCTTAGTGGTCAGTGTTTAGTGGTCAGTGGTCAGTCAGTTTGTATATCAATAGATGTGGATAGCGTCAGCCAACAGCTGATCACTGACAACTGATCACTGTTTCTCGTCTCCGAGCACCATCGTGCCCGCGCCCTCGTCGGTCATCAGCTCCATCAAAATGGAGTGCGGCACTCTGCCGTCCATGATGATGACCTTTTGCACGCCCTTATAGATCGCCTCGATACAACAGCCGACCTTGGGGATCATGCCGCCCGATATCACGCCGTCACGATAGAGGGTCTGCGCCTCGCTGACCGTGATCTGCGGGATCAGGCTCGAGGGGTCGTCCTTATCCTTTAAAATGCCCGCGATATCGGTCATCATGATCAAGCGCTCCGCCTTGATCGCGCCCGCAATATACGCCGCCGCGGTATCGCCGTTGATATTATAGGCGTTGCCGTCCTTGTCGCAGCCGATGGTGGATACAACGGGGATATATCCCTTTTCGAGCAGATCCATGATCGGCTCGGGACGGATATTGGTGACGTTGCCGACAAAGCCGAGGCGGGGATCCTTCTGCTCCGCTTCGATCAGTCTGCCGTCCATGCCGGAGATACCCATCGCCTTGCCGCCCTTACTCTCGATCAGGTTGACGAGCGTCTTGTTGACCTTGCCCGACAACACCATCTGGACGATGTCGATAGTCTCCTGATCGGTCACGCGCAGACCGTCGACGAACTCGGGCTTCTTGCCCACGCGCTCCATCACCTCGTTGATGGCGGGGCCGCCGCCGTGCACCAGCACAACCTTGACGCCGATCAGCCATAAGAGGACGATATCCTGCATGACCTGCTGTTTTAATTCCTCGTTGATCATCGCGTTGCCGCCGTATTTGACGACGACGATCTTTCCGTTATATTTTTTGATATACGGCAGTGCGGCGGTCAACACCTCCGCCCTATCCGCGTTGGAAAAATTGTTGTTCATGGTATGTCCTCCGGACAGATAACAGTGAACAGTGAATAGAGAACAGTGATTGGTTCTCGCTACGCTCGGTCAATTCAATTTTCCCGTGTGCGGGCAACGTCCGCTCTCAACTGTTATCTGATATCTGTTATCTGATATATGTTATCTGTTATGTCCTATAATCTCCGTTGATCTTGACATAATCATAGGTCAGGTCACAGCCCCATGCGGTGGAGCTGTATTCACCGTCATTGAGGGCGACCAAGATCTCGATCTCCTTTTCGAGCAGGATCTCCTTTGCCTTTTCCTCACTGAACGCGATACCCGCGCCGTTTTTGCAAACGTCGATCGTGCCTTTATTGCTCTTAAACGATACGTCGATCTTGTTGACGTCCACGTCCGCGCCGGAATAGCCGATCGCGCACAGCACGCGGCCCCAGTTGGCGTCCGCGCCGAACATTGCCGCCTTGAGTAAGCTCGAGCAGATGACCGATTTGGCGACGGTTTTGGCGACAGCAAGGGTCTTTGCACCGCTGACCTGACATTCGAGCAGCTTGGTCGCGCCCTCGCCGTCACCGGCGATCATGCGGCACAGACTGACGGTCACGGTGTTGAGCGCCTGCATAAAGGCAGTGAAATCCTCGCCCTCGGCGGTGATCTCGGGATTACCCGCCAGACCGTTCGCGAGCACCACGACCATGTCGTTGGTGGAGGTGTCGCCGTCGATGGAGATCATGTTAAAGGTATTTTGAATATCGCCCGACAGCGCCTTTTGGAGCAGGTCGGGAGCGATCGCGCAGTCGGTGGTGATGAACACCAGCATGGTCGCCATGTTCGGGTGGATCATGCCGCTGCCCTTGGCGATGCCGCCGATACGGCAGGTCTTGCCGTCTAAGGTGAACTCGACCGCGACCTCCTTGGGCACGGTATCGGTGGTCATGATGCCCAGCGCAGCGTCGTTGCTGCCGTTTTCAGAGAGCTTTTCGACCAGCTCGTCCATCCCGTTTCGGATGGGTTCAAGGCTCAGCGGCTGACCGATCACGCCTGTGGAAGCTACCACAACGTCGGTTGCCGCGATCCCTGTTTTCTCTGCGACGAGCGCAGCCATGCCCTCGGCGATCTCGATGCCGTCGGCGTTGCAGGTGTTGGCGTTGCCGGAGTTGCAGATGATCGCCCGCGCCTTGCCGTCGGCAATATGCGCCTTGGTGACCGTCAGGGGAGCGCCCTTGACAAGATTCGTGGTATAAACTGCCGCCGCCGAGGCAGGGGTGCTGCTGACGATCAGCGACAGATCGTTTTTCGATGTATTCCTGCGGATGCCGCAGTGGATGCCCGAGGCAGAAAAGCCCTGAGCCGCGGTCACACCGCCTTCAATCAGTTTCATCATATGGTTCCTTCCTTCGGAAATCTCACTCGGAGCGAAGCCCTTTTGAGAATTCCTAATTCCTCATTCCAAATTCCTTATTATATAACCAAGCCTTCCGCTTCATCCAGCCCCAGACGGATGTTCATATTCTGGATCGCGGCGCCGGACGCGCCCTTGCCGAGGTTGTCAAAGCGCGCGATCAAGGTGATGCGGTCATCGTTGCCGTATGCCGCGACAACCATGTCGTCACGGCCGCTGAACGCCGAGGCGCTGATCAAGCCGCCCTCGGTGCTGTCGTCATAGCGGATCAAGCCGCTCTTGTAATAGTCCTTGTAGGCTGTCTTGATGTCATCGAGCGTAAAATCCTTACACCCAAGATCGCGGGTAAGGGTCACGCTGACCTCCATGCCGCTGTAATAGTCCGCGACGATGGGGCTGAAGACAGGCTCCTTGTCGAGCCCGCAGAGCTGCTTCATCTCGGGCAGGTGCTTATGCGCTTGCCCCAGCGCATAGATACGCGGCGCGTCAAACAGCGGGTCACGATCCTGTGCCTCATATTCCGCGATCATCTTCTTGCCGCCGCCGGAATACCCCGTCAGCGAAAAGCACGAGAGAACGCGTTCTCTTTTTATAATCCCTAACTCAACGAGGGGGCGGACTAAGGCGATAAAGCCGCTCGCGTGACAGCCGGGGTTGGCGATTCGGGTCGCGATTTTGAGCTGTTCCCGCAGACCCGTCAGCTCGGGCATGCCGTATGTCCAGCCGTCCGCCGTGCGGTGAGCGGTGGAGGTATCGATCACGACCGTGTCGGGGTTATCGATCAGCGATACCGCCTCTCTCGCCGCCTGATCGGGCAGGCAGAGAAAGCTGATATCACTTTTGTTGAGCATTTCACGGCGCGCGGCGGTATCCTTGCGGAGCTCGTCGGGCAGGATCATCAGCTCGAGATCCCTGCGCTGTGATAAGCGCTCACGGATGCGAAGTCCCGTGGTACCGGCGCTGCCGTCGATGAATATTTTGTGCATATTTTTAAACCTTCCAATGCATATTTCAAAGAGTTGTAGGGTACGGCGCTTGAGGAGTTGTCCAAATCTATGATTTGGCTTACAACTCCCATGCAACAGTGCTCCAAGAACAGGCAGAGCCTGTGATTGGTTAAGCGCCACTGCTTGCGACGTACCGATCAAGCGCAACGTAATAATCCCTATCTAACGCAAAAGCAAACAATAACGCCCGTCATTCTCGGTACGTCATAAATGCCGTACCCTACGGAAAAGGTTTCTGCTTTATTACAATTTCTTTCTCACAAATCTGATCTGCTGTTCGATCGACTGCACCGAGGTGCCGCCGACGGAATTGCGCTTGTTGACGCAGGTGAACAGATCGATATCGTCATACAGATCCTGCTCGAACAGGTCTGAATATTCCTTGTATTTTTCAAGGGGCAGGGTCTCGAGCACCTCGCCGTTCTCGATGCAATAGGCGACGATGGAGCCGGAGATCTTGTAAGCCGATCGAAAAGGCATACCCTTCTTGGTCAGGTAGTCGGCGAGGTCGGTCGCGTTGATAAAGCCGCGCTGTGCCGCCTTCTTCATATTCTTGGTCTTGACCTTCATGGTCGAGATCATGCCGATGAAGATCTTCACGGACATGGATGCGGTATCGACCGCGTCGAACACGCCCTCCTTGTCCTCCTGCATATCCTTGTTGTAGGCGAGGGGCAGTCCCTTGAGCACCGTCAAAGCGCCCATCAGATCGCCATAGACGCGACCCGTCTTGCCGCGCACCAGCTCCGCCATGTCGGAGTTCTTCTTCTGCGGCATGATGGAAGAACCGGTGGTGTAAGCGTCGGAAAGCTCCACAAAGCCGAATTCCCAAGATGACCAGAGGATGATCTCCTCACTCAGGCGCGAGAGGTGCATCATCAGAATCGCGATATCGGACAGCAGCTCGATAACAAAATCACGGTCGGATACGCCGTCAAGCGAGTTCATCGCGATGCCCTCAAAGCCGAGCTGCTCCGCCTCAAAATAACGGTCGGTGTCATAGGTGGTGCCCGCCAGCGCACAGCAGCCGATCGGAGAAATATTCATCCTGCGCTTGCAGTCTGTCATGCGGTCGACGTCGCGCAGGAGCATCATCGCGTAGGCGAGCAGATGATGACCGAACATGATGGGCTGCGCTCTTTGCAGATGGGTGTAGCCGGGCATGATCGCCTCCTTGTACACCTCCGCCTGATCGGCGAGAGCGGCGATCAGGTGCTTGGTATCGGCGCCCAGCTCATCCACACGGTTCATCAGGTACATGCGCAGATCGAGCGCGACCTGATCGTTTCTGGAGCGCGCGGTATGGAGCTTTTTGCCCACGTCGCCGACACGCTTGGTCAGCTCCTCCTCGACAAACATATGGATATCCTCGGCTCCCATATTGATCGGCAGCTTTCCCGAATCGATATCCTCGAGGATCTTCAGCAGCTCGTCACAGAGGGTGTCCGCCTCCTTGCGTTCGATGATGCCTTGCTTGGCGAGCATCTGCGCGTGCGCGATGGAGCCCGTGATGTCCTCCTTGAACATCCGCGAATCAAAGCCGATGGAGCTGTTGAATTCGTCAGCCAGTTTACTGGTATCTCCGGCGGTACGTCCCGCCCACATTTTAGCCATACTATTTCATCCTTTATATACGCCGTGAGGGTCGGGGGTATCGATAGACTTCCCCGACCCATGATAAGTTGATTTATTGAGAGAACAGAGAACAGTTAACAGAGAACAGTGAATGTATCTCGCTGTGCTCGGTCATTTTTATCAATCGGGCGCGGGTGTCCCGCCCGCAACTGTTATCTGTTATCTGATATCTGAGAAAAATTACTTATTTTTCTCATCAACGACCGCCTGTACCTTGATGGGCAGACCAAAGAGGTTGATGAAGCCCGCGGAATCGGTCTGGTCGTAATCGGACTCACCGAAGGTCGCGATCTCCTCGCTGTACAGGCTGTAGGGGCTGTCAACGCCCGCCTTGATGATATTGCCCTTATAGAGCTTCAATTTGACATAGCCGGTGACCTTCTCCTGCGTCTTGTCGACGAAGGCGGAGAGCGCCTCGCGCAGCGGGGTGAACCACTGACCGTTGTAGACCAGCTCGGCAAAGGTGATAGACAGGCGCTGCTTCTCGTGCATGGTCATTTTATCGAGGCAGATGGACTCGAGGGTCTCATGCGCCTTATAGAGGATGGTGCCGCCGGGGGTCTCGTAGACGCCGCGGCACTTCATACCGACCAGACGGTTCTCGACGATATCGAGCAGACCGATACCGTTCTTGCCGCCCAGCTCGTTGAGCTTCAAGATGATATTCTTCGCGGACATCTTCTCGCCGTCGAGGGCGACGGGAGTGCCCTGTTCAAATTCGATGGTAACATAAGTCGGCTCGTCGGGCGCGTCGATCGGGGATACGCCCATCTCGAGGAAGCCGGGCTTCTCATAAGTCGGCTCGTTGTTGGTGTCCTCGAGGTCAAGACCCTCGTGCGAAAGGTGCCAGAGGTTCTTATCCTTGCTGTAGTTGGTCTCACGGTTGATCTTGAGGGGAATGTTATGCGCCTCGGCATACTCGATCTCCTCCTCACGAGACTTGATATCCCAGATACGCCACGGGGCGATGATGGGCATATTGGGCGCAAAGTGCTTGATCGCCAGCTCAAAACGAACCTGATCGTTGCCCTTTCCGGTACAGCCGTGGCAGATCGCGTCAGCGCCCTCCTTGAGGGCGATCTCGACGAGACCCTTGGCAATGCAGGGACGCGCGGTGGAGGTACCCAGCAGGTATTCCTCGTATACCGCGCCCGCCTTCATGGTGGGGATGATGAAGTCGTTGACATACTCCTCGGTCTGGTCGAGGACATAGAGCTTGGAAGCGCCGGTTTTGAGCGCCTTTTCCTCCAGACCCTCGAGCTCGTCGTTCTGACCGACGTTGCCGGATACCGCGATGACCTCGCAGTTATTGTAGTTCTCCTTGAGCCACGGGATGATGATGGATGTGTCCAGACCGCCCGAATAAGCGAGAACGACCTTCTTGATGTTTTCCTTGTTGATAGCCTGCATGGTAATACCTCCGAATGAATATGCGTTAAGTTTGAAGTTTATGCATTAATTATACATCATTATGCCAGTTTGTCAAGAGTATTTTGCATATTTTTTCATTTTACTGCATTTTCTGTCACCCTCGACAAAATCCGTATACTATTATAGCGAAGTTTCCGTCATTTATCAAGTCAAATAATCATACAGAAAAGCGTATAAATATAGGTATAATAACGATAGCTCAGTTAGGAGTGAGGAGTTAGGAGTGAGGAGTTAATGGTGGGCGCTGCCCACACCCATTTTAAATAGACAAAGCAACATTTCCAAACTATCTTTTAGAAATCCAAAGCACGAAGTGCTTCCCACAACTCCTCACTCCTAACTCCTCACTCCTAACTCCTAACTCCTCACTCGAAAATCCCCGCCTTTATTGACAACACGGGCTTATATATGGTATGATGTATAGTTGAAAAGGAGCGCATGAACGCTCCTGCGAAAGGGGAAAGAATATGTCAGTCTCCGTTATCATTCCATATATCGAGAGCTCAGACCTGATCCTGAAAACAGCCGATTCCGTCAAGAACCAGAGAAGCGTCAACACCGGTGAGATCGAACTGCTGGTCGTCGACACCTCCGCCGAGCAGAACGCCGCCGATAAGCTGGGCGCTTATCAGAACGCGCGTGTCATTAAAAAGCCCGGCGCGGGCGGTGAGGCGGCAGCCTATAATATCGCACTCGAGAACCTGAGCGCCGACTACGCCGTTGTGGCGCGGCCGGGCGACGTGTTCGGCAGTCACTACTTTATGAACGCCCTTAATTCGGTAGGCGAAAAGAAGCCGTGGTGCTTTGCGGCGCCGAACCGTTTTTGCATCAATCCCGTTTACACACGCTACAAATATATCAGCCGCACCAACGTACCGCTCCTCATGCTCAACCAGGAGGCGGATATCCGCGACTATCCCAATCTCCTGCAAATGGAGCTCGACGGCAATCTCATTGAGAGCAAGGTGCTCAGGCAGTACCCTGCCGATCCCTCGCTGAAGTTCGAATTCTTCCACGATGTGATGCTCCGTCTGCAAAAGGATCATCCCACCTATTACGCGATGGAGAAGGCGAACTTCAACACCTTCATGCCGCTGAGCGACGACTCGGCGTATTTCGTGCCATCCAACGACATTGACTGGTACCGCGACAGCGTCGAGCATTTCCTCCTGCCGCTGGCGGAGCGCTTCAAAAACAGCGACGGCACCCTCCCCACTTTCATCCAATACTACCTGATGTACGCCGTATCCGCGCGATTCCTCGCCAACATGAACAACCGCAACAAGCGCAATATGAGCGAGGAGGAGCTGGAGCTGTTCTTCCAAGCGTGCAAGAAGGTGCTCGACCTGCTCGACGACACCATCATCCTCAACGCGGGCAAGTACAAATCGCTCGGCTACAGTGAAGAGGCCGCCGAGATGTTCTATATGCTCAAATACGATACCGACCTCTATCAAATGCCGCAGCATCTGAGCGAGGGCAATGAGGACGTCACCCTCGACTGCAACGACGTTGTCATCGCCCGCATGCAGGGACAGAGAGTCGGTCTGCACGTACTTGACTACACCGACGGCAAGCTGCTGCTCGACGGCTCCTTCCGTCAGGTATTCAACCTCAACAATATCGAGCTCTATGCCGAGTGGAACGGCGAGAAGATCGTCCTCGAGGACAACGACCGCTACTCGCTGACCAAGTATTTCGGCATCAGCGCCTATAAAAAATTCACCTTCCATCTGGAGCTCCCGTTCGACAACGACCGCTCCACTCAAAGGCTGAGCTTCTTTGCCAAATACAAGAACACCCGCGTGCCGCTGCAGTACTCCTATCTGCATCACTGGGCGAAGTTCGCGGCGTCTCCCGAGGGCGGGTACTGGCGCTTCAACAAATACATGGCGACCATCAGCAACAACCGTGAGCTGGTCATCGAGCACGCCTCCGCGGGCAAGACCCTCAAGCGCGAGCTCAAATACCTGCCGCGCGTATTCATGGAGAGCAAGCGCACGTTCATCACCCGTATCGAATACTGGCTCACCCGCCCGTTCTACAAGAACAAGCGCATCTGGCTGATGTACGACAAGCTCTACAAGGGCGGCGACAGCAGCGAGTATCTGTACCGCTACTGCAAGGACAAAAAGGACGGCATCACCCGCTACTATATCATCGACAAGGACACCTCCGATTACCGACAGATGAAGGCGGACGGTCTGCATCCCGTCAAGACGGGCTCACTCAAGCACAAGATGGCGTTCCTCAACGCGGACATCGCGCTGATCACCAACTCCCAGACCTTCCCCTTCAACGGCTACAGTCTGGATAAGAGCCGCTTTATCCGCGATCTGTGCAACTTCCCGACCATGTGCCTGCAGCACGGACTGTCGGTGCAGAAATGCGCGATGGCGCAGCAGCGTATCATCGATAACACCCGTATGTACTTCATCGCCTCCAAGTATGAGGAAAAGAACCTGAACAACCACGCCTACGGCTACAAGGACACCGGGATCATCAAGATGACCGGTATCGGCAGGTATGACGGACTGATCAACAACGATCAAAAGCAGATCCTCATCACCCCGACATGGCGTATGTACAACGCGATGCCTGTCACCACCAGCGAGGGCGAGCAGCGTTCCTATAACCCCGACTTCAAGAACACGGTCTACTACCGCATCTACAACGACCTGATCAATAACCAAAAGCTCATCGAGACCGCCAAGCGTACCGGCTACAAGATCAAGTACCTGCTGCATCCGATCCTCAGTGCACAGGTGGACGACTACACGCCCGACCCGTATGTGGAGGTCATCTCCTCCGTCGGCGACATGAGCTACGAGAAGATTCTCACCGAATCCAGCCTGATGGTCACCGACTACTCCGGCGTACAGTTCGACTTTGCGTACATGAAAAAGCCGCTGGTCTACTTCCACCCCGACGAGCTGCCTGCGCACTATGACGACGGCGGATTCTTCTACGACACCATGGGCTTCGGCGAGATCTGCACCACCTCCGATATGCTGGTCGATACCCTGTGTGAATACATGGAAAACGGCTGTAAGATGAAGCCCGAGTACATCGCGAGGGTCGATGACTTCTACAACTATGACGACCACAACAACTGCGAGCGCATCTACAACGAGATCATGCAGTTCCAGCAGCAGGTGGACGTTGATAAAATGAGGAATTAGGAATGAGGAATTAGGAATTTCGGGAAAGCCTGACGGCTTTTGGATTGAAATACAGACAGACATAATGAAACGCTTGCAACTCTTTGTTAGAATTGCAAGCGTTATTGTTATGCTAAATACTAATCGGGTGTGGGCAGAGCCCGCCATTCATTCCTAATTCCTCATTCCTAATTATTTTATTCCTAACTATTTCCGTGCCTTGCGCGCTGCTCTGAGCTCCTCATAGTTCTTCGGCTTTCTCTGCATATAATCCATGAAGAAGTCACAGAACTTTCTGGTCAGGGCGCACAGCACCAGCGAGGCGATAAAGCTGCCGAAATACAGCATGATCTGTGCCTCGGGATGCTCGGCGGGGATCTTGTAGATGCGCTCCAGATAATGGTTGAGGTTCAGGTAGATCATGTAGTATTCCATCGAATACATACCGACAAACTCAAAGAAGTTGCGCAGCACGTTGCCTCTGCCGGAATGGCGGATCGAGGTGCAGATCCAACTGAGCAGCACCACCAGCGCCATCGCCGCGATCGAACCGCAGTAGCGATAGAAGAAGATGTACATCGTTTCCTGCTCCTTGGTGTAGCCGGGCACGAGCGCCTTGATGATCGGGGTGTAGTTGATCACCAGCGTCATGAACACGACGAATACCGCGAAGAACGCCCACAGCCAGTTGCTGTTGATCTCCTTTTTCTCCTTGACGAACCTGCCCGCCCAGATACCGATGACGAACGAGGGCACACGGCACAGCGCGATCTCCCACATCGAATAGAAGCCGGGCGCGATCGCTCTGCACAAAAAGGTGAGGGCAACCACCACGGCGATCGTACCGAGCATGCCCCACAGGCGGAATTTATCGATGATCCTGTAGAAGATCGGGAACACGATATACAGCGCCAAAATCAGCGAGATAAACCAGAATACGCGCTCACCCTTGATGAAGAAATAGGTGAACGTGACGCGGCTGACATATGCCAAAAGCCCGCTCTCTCTGCCGTGGACATAGCGCAGGGAAAAGTAGACCACCGAGATCAAGAACGCCGTCGGCACCACGCGCATCAGGCGCTTTTTCCAGAATACGCCCACACGGCTGTCCTTTGAGAACGAGAAGAACAAGCCTATGCCCGACAGGAACAGGAACATATCGACGCCGATATTGCCCGAGCCGCGGAAATTCTTGAAAACATCGATCAAAAATTGATTGTTGGTATACCGCTCCAATGTCAGATAATTGGAGTGGAACAGACCGATCCACAGCGTCGCCAAGCCGAAGATGACGTTGCGCGCTTCACTGATCGTAAACAGATTGAATGTTTTGCGTGATTTTGTCATCACAAACCTCCTCAAAGCCACGGTGCCGAACCCATCACATGACACGGACGCACCATAGGCATTCTACATTCCGATTATACCAACAAACCATTTTAATGTCAATTTTGTTGCGACATTGTAATCCATGAGCCGCCCGCGGTAATACAGGGATGAATATGGGTCATCCGAGAATGACGGGCGTTTCTGTTATCGAAAACGTGAGATAGGAAAAATACATTCCTGCCGTTCGTTACGTCGAACACGCGTGTTCCAGCGCCGTACCCTACAAATCAGCTGCAACATTTGCCAACTCCTCACTCCCCACATCCTCACCTCAAACGAAACATTGGGATTGCATTTTTCCTTCAAATGGTTTATACTAAATTTGTATAGACATTTTGCGGGTCAGATCGGGTTTTCGCCGACGATAACCGTCATCCGCAAAAACAAAACTATCTAGGAGTGACCACCCATGTGCAAGGAATGTGACAAAAAGACATTTTACATCACGACCCCGATCTATTATCCCTCGGGCAACCCCCATATCGGGCATACCTATACCACCGTCGCGTGTGACAGTATCGCCCGCTATAAGCGAATGCAGGGCTATGACGTGATGTTCCTGACCGGTACCGATGAACACGGTCAGAAGATAGAGGAAAAGGCAAAGGAACAGGGCATTACCCCCAAGCAGTATGTCGACAACGTCGTCGCGATCTTCAAGAAGCTGTGGGAGTACATGAACATCGACTACGACCGCTACATCCGCACCACCGACGATTACCATGTCGAGAGCGTACAGAAGATCTTCAAGGAGCTGTATGACCGCGGCTATATCTATAAGGGCGAGTACGCGGGCAAATACTGCACCCCGTGCGAGAGCTTCTGGACGGAATCTCAGCTGGTCGACGGCAAGTGCCCCGACTGCGGACGCGAGGTCATCGAGGCAAAGGAAGAAGCCTACTTCTTCAAGATGGCGCCCTTTGCGGAGCGCATCGAAAAGCTGCTCACCGAGACCGATTATCTGCGTCCCAGAACCAGAGCGACCGAGCTGGTCAACAACTTTTTGCAGCCCTCTGTCGATGAAAACGGCAACAAGACCTACGGGCTCGAGGATCTGTGCGTCTCGCGTACCTCGTTTAGCTGGGGCATCCCCGTCACCTTTGACCCCAAGCACGTCGTCTATGTCTGGATCGACGCGCTGAGTAACTACATCACCGCTCTGGGCTACGAGAACGGCGCGTATGACGACTATAAAAAATATTGGCCTGCCGACGTCCACATGGTCGCCAAGGATATCATGCGCTTCCACGCGATCATCTGGCCCGCCATGCTGATGGCGCTCGAGCAGCCGCTGCCCAAGCACCTCGCCGTGCACGGCTGGATCACCTTCAACGGTCAGAAAATGAGTAAGTCGCTGGGCAACGTCGTCGATCCGTTCATTCTCGGTGAGCGCTACGGCGTGGACGCGATCCGCTACCATATCCTGCGCGAGATGGCGCTGGGCGCGGACAGCTCGTTTTCTAACGAGATCATGATCAACCGCATCAACACCGACCTCGCCAACGGTCTGGGCAATCTTGTCAGCCGTACCGTCGCGATGATCGACAAGTACTTCGGCGGCGCTCTGCCGACCGAGCGTGAGGACGGCGACTTTGACGACGACCTCAAAGCTGTCGCCACCGCATTGAAGGCGAAGGTCGACAACTATATCGAGAACACCCAGCTCAACAACGCGCTGGAGGAGATCTTCAAGCTAGTATCCCGCGCGAACAAATACATCGACGAGACCACTCCGTGGATCTTAGGCAAGGATGAGAGCAAGCGCGCGCGCTTAGCCTCTGTCCTCTATAACCTGCTTGAGAGCATCCGTATCGCTTCTACCCTGCTGTCCGCGTTTATGCCGACCACCATGCCCAAGGTGTTCGAGCAGATCGGCGCGACCGAGTACGCGAAATATGAGGATGCGGACAAGTTCGGCGTTCTGCCGCTCGACGTGACCGTTCACCGCGGTGAAGCGATCTTCCCGCGTATCGACGTCGATAAGGAGATCGAGGAGCTCAACGCAATCATCAAGAACAATGAGCCGAAAGAGGAACCCGCTTTCGATATGCCCGAGCATAAGCCCGAGATCGCGTTCGACGACTTTGAAAAGGTCGAACTGCGCGTTGCGAAGGTGCTCGCCTGTGAGAAGGTGAAGAAAAGCAAGAAGCTCCTCAAATTCACGCTCGATGACGGCGAGGGCGAGAGAACGATCCTCTCCGGTATCGCGGAATACTACGATCCCGAGGAGCTCGTGGGCAAGAACATCGCTTATGTCGCGAACCTCGCGCCCAGAAAGATGATGGGCATTGAGAGCTGCGGCATGATCCTCTCCGCCGAGAGCGGCGACGGTCTTAAGGTCGTCACGATCGACGACAGCATCCTCCCCGGCGGAAGCTTGGTGTAAGCAAAACAATTACAGGCTCCCGATGATATGGGAGCCTGTTTCATATCAACACCAGATGTTTTGATTTGTTATTGTAGGGGAGGGGCTTGCTCCTCCCGAACATATCCAAATGATACAATGATAAGGCGAAGCATCTGCAACCCTTGCTTCGCAAATATCGCTTGCGCGATACGGGAGGAGCAAGCCCCTCCCCTACAGTACGCAGAAAGGTATCATCATGACCCTACACAACATCTTTGACGCACATGCGCATTATGACGACAAATGGTTCGACGACGACAGGAGTGCGCTCCTGTCCTCTATGCCCGAAAACGGCGTGTCATATATTGTCAACGCCGCAGTCGATCTCAAAACCGCTCACACGGCGATCGGCTACGCGGAGCAGTACCCGCATATGTACGCCTGCGTCGGCATCCACCCCGAGAACCTAGAGGGGCTCGCGGACGATTATCTCGATCAGCTGACGGAGCTGCTCAGGCACCCCAAGGTGGTGGCGCTCGGCGAGATCGGTCTGGATTACCACTGGGAGATCCCGCGGGAGCTTCAAAACCGCGTTTTTGAAGAGCAATTACAACTCGCCCGCGAACTGGATGTGCCCGTCGTCATCCATGACCGTGAAGCGCACGGCGACGTGATGGCGCTGGTGCGAAAATATCAGCCCAAGGGGCTTTTGCACTGCTACTCGGGCTCGGTCGAAATGCTCAAGGAGGTCATCAAGCTCGGCATGAGCATCTCCCTCGGCGGCACGGTCACCTTTAAGAACGCACGCGTGCCCGTCGAAGTCGCCGCGGCGGTACCGCTCGACCGACTTTTGCTCGAGACCGACGCGCCCTACCTCTCCCCTGTCCCCCACCGCGGCAAGCGCAACGACAGCCGCAACATCGCCTACACCGCACAGCGGATCGCCGAGATCCGCGGAATGGACACACAGGAGCTGATCGACATCACCACCGAGAACGCGAAACGTCTTTACGGGATCAAATAAAAAAGCCTGTCACTACTGACAGGCCACTTGACAAATCCGTATTATCGTTTATAATGAAGTTACAGGGAAAACCGTTTAGCGGTTAGCCCGAAAGATTATTGCGAATAATCGCCCTAAGTTTTAGCGGACTGCAGGGCGGTTATTTTTTTATGATCGCTATGTAACCTGTTGCTACAATCAATAGAATAATGATATATGCCAGATATTCCATAGCACCACCCCCTTTAGCGGGAGTGCTAACCGCTCAAACTTCCCTGTAACTGCGGCATTCCGCCGCAAGATCATCATAGCACATATGACCGATCCTACACAAGGTACAATGTTGTAATGCAGGATTACAAAAGCGAAAAAACGGCTTGAAACCTGAACGCACCGCTCTGTCAACATTGCTTTGCAGGGTGGTGCTTGCTTTTTGAGCGGCGCCGTTGTAAGATGAAGTCAAGCAAAGCAACCGAAAGGATGAGCAACATGGAAAACAACAAACCCGACTTTATGAAAAACCGTCCCCCGGCGGCTTCGGCAAATCAAATCAAAGACGTATACAGCACGCAAAAGTCATCTACACGCACAACGGTGACAGTAGTGCTTGCCGTAATCGATCTGATTATACTGATCATCGGGCTAGTAACGGGAAATTGGTTTTTGACCGTCATCTTCGGACCCTTGCTGGTGGTATTCGTGCTGTCGATCATCATCGGTATCAGGGCTGACAGGCAGAATACGCCCCCGGTATCAAAGGATACTTCAGAGGCGATATTCAAGGAACATGAATAGGAAGGAAGTTGAATCATGGCTGAATTCGGAGAAAACATTCGCAAGGCACGCGAGGAGATGGGCATCACCCAACAGACGCTCGCGGACAAATTATATGTGACGCGACAGGCGGTGTCGCGGTGGGAGAACGGCTCGCGCTATCCCGACCTGTTGACCGCCAAGGCGCTTGCCAAATCGCTTGATACCTCGCTCGACGACCTGCTCACGGACGACGATATGCGCACCTATCCCGAGGTCAACCCCGTGATCGAGTACCCCCTGCACAAGCGCGTGCAGACCGCGCTGTTGGCAGTAGCGTGCTCCGTCATTCTGATCCTGACGTTCTGGAACATTTTCTATAACATGACCGATTTTCGGGCGTTCAGAACGGTATACGAATCTACATGGCTGATCGCTACCGCAGTCTTTTTCGCGCTGGTCACTGCCATCCTTTTCTACGGCGTCATCAAATCCGTCAAGGACGCCTTGACCCCACGAGTGGCGGAGAGGATCATGGTATCCATCGTCACACTGAATCTCTTGTTTAATCTGTTCCGCTACTATCTGAGCTGGCGCAATTATACGCTCCTGCAAGGATCATCTCTTGCGGTGGTTGTCGCAATCCACATCGCGTATATTATTATTTTGTTACGATTCTTCCGCTCAAAGAAGCCGTGCAGTCCGCTCCCGATCTATATCTTTACGGGGGTATATATCCTGTTGGGATTGATCGACTATGCCCTCGGTCTGATCGCGGTCATCGGAACAGCGCAATTACGCAGTTACCTGACCAACTCCACGCTGAATTCACTTGCCCTGCTGACGGTCGAGATCCTGTTCATCTACATGACGGCGGTGCTCCATCGTAAACGCAAGCTGGCAAAAACACAGGCATAACCAACAAAGGCACAGCGCTGTAAACGCTGTGCCTTCGCTTATACTTTATTCGGTTGAGATTGCCGCACCCCGTAAACGGGGTTCGAAATGACAATTTGTATATTCCTAATCAAACGAGATATCCAGCTCCACGGGGCAGTGATCCGAGCCCATGATATCGGTGTGGATGCACGCGTCTATCACTTTATCCATCAAACGGTCGGACACGATGAAGTAGTCGATGCGCCATCCGGCGTTGTTCTTGCGGGCGTTGAAGCGGTAGCTCCACCACGAATACACGCCCTCGGTATCGGGGTTCAGGCTGCGCCATGTATCGGTAAAGCCCGAGCTGAGCACCGCGGTCATCTTCCGGCGTTCTTCATCCGTGAAGCCCGCGTTTTTGCGGTTGGACTTGGGATTTTTGAGGTCGATCACCTGATGCGCGACGTTGAGATCACCGCAGAAGATAACGGGTTTTTTCTCGTCGAGCGATTTGATATAGGCGAGGAAATCATCCTCCCATTTCATACGATAATCAAGGCGTTTGAGCTCATTCTGACTGTTCGGCGTGTAGACCGTGACGAGGTAGAAATCCGCATACTCGAGCGTGATGACGCGTCCCTCGCGGTCGTGCTCCTCGATCCCGACGCCGTAGCTGACATTCATCGGCGTGTGCTTGGTGAAGATCGCCGTGCCGGAATAGCCCTTCTTTTCGGCATAATTCCAGTAACTCTCGTAGCCGTCAAAGGACAGGTCGATCTGCCCCTCCTGCAATTTCGTTTCCTGCAAGCAAAAGAAGTCCGCGTCAAGCGCGGTGAAGATATCCTTAAACCCTTTATTGACAACAGCCCGCAGACCGTTGACGTTCCATGAGATGAATTTCATTGGTAATCCTCCGGATTATTTGAGTGAGGAGTGAGGAGTTAGGAGTTGATGGAGGGCTTGAGGAGTTGTCCAAATCTCTGATTTGGTTTACAACTCCCATGCAACAGCGCTCCAAGAGCGAATTTATTCGCGATTGGCTA
>OCVV011310312.1_pt1 | contig 23479 bp, 18 predicted proteins | sample 1539721 | NCBI WGS metagenome assembly OCVV01 (sample SAMN02144230, study PRJEB22623) | gut metagenome | biome: sheep rumen | host: Ovis aries | place: New Zealand
CCAAAGGTTGTTACAGAAAAAACTTTTCCAAATGTATTGCCGTTACTACTCATAGAAAATCATTATAATAAAAAGTCTAGTTAAAATGAAGATATTATATTATAATTATTCTTATGGTGTTTAGTTTTTCAGCTGCAAGGCTTTTATTTTTTGTAAATTTTCCCCCAATTGTTTCGATTATCATTCTTGTTGCATTTATCAAAACAAATGTTACTTTTTCTGATATTGTTAATAGAATCTTTTTTATTGCCTGCGCATCAGTTTTCTTACTGGTTGTTGCAGACAGCACCCGCTTTGTAACGGCCAAAATGGATCATCCAACTTTCTTAAGATATTTTTCAAAGCATATTGGTTATATTCTCCGTGTTCTGATTATTTATTTAATTACTTTAATTGCCAAACGTAAAAAAACTCAACACCCCTTATTATATTCCACTCCACTTCTTTTCTGCATAATTGTATGTTTATTGAATTCTTTGCCTTTTGGAAGAGGTATTATGTTTTTCTGCGATGAAAACAATGTATTCCACCGTGGACCTTTGGGCTATACTCCGCATCTGATATGTTTAATTTATTCAATTTTGCTTCTTTATTATTCCTTTAAAAATTTTAGTCACAACAAATATGAACCTCTTGTAGTTATCATTATTGAAGCTGCAGCCTTTACAGCAATGGTTGTTGAAATGCTTTATGATTTTGATTTTATTCTGTCTCAGGTTCTGGTGTCTTCTGTCATCTTCTACTATTTCTTTCTGATGACAATGACTTACAAGCGGGATACTCTTACCCGTTTACTTAACCGACGATGCTTTTATCTTGAAATTAATCATCTGCAAAAATCAAAAATGATTATTCTTTCTATGGATTTGAATAATCTTAAGTTTTACAACGATACAAAAGGTCATGCAGCCGGAGACAGAGCTCTGGTTACCGTTTCTCAAATTATGGAAGATATTTTTGCGAAATATGCAAAAATCTACCGGACCGGCGGAGATGAATTCATGGCTATTTTTACAAAGCAGGATAAAAACTTTATTGAAAAACTGGTTGAAGATTTTCAGACTGCTCTGCGGGCTACAGAATACAAGGTTGCATGCGGTATTGCTGAATATACTCCTGGTGATGACATTGAAAAAGTAATTACATTGAGTGATGAACGCATGTATTCGCATAAGGTGAAATTAAAGAACTCAGACTCATTCAAAAAAATCTGATGAGTATACTATTAATATAGATTGCTACGTCGCCCTTCGGGCTCCTCGCAATGACATAGCCAGAAACGTCATTGCGAGGAGCGGAGCGACGTGGCAATCCATTTTCAGTAAAACTTCATTTCTGAAACAATATTGAATAAAAGCTCAAAAATCATTAGAATATTTCGCAATATATCTTATATAATAGACCCCGAAACAAGTTCGGGGTGACGTAAAAAATTAAAACTCAGGAGGTATGTTATGAGTATTTTTCGTGGCGCTTTTACAGCTTTGATTACACCAATGAAGGCTGATGGTTCAGTTGATTTTGAGGGCTTCAGAAAAAATGTCAAACATCAGCTCCAGCAGGGTATTGATGGTCTTGTTCCACTTGGAACCACCGCAGAGACCCCTACCCTTGATGAAAAGCCGGGCAGCGAAGAGGATCAGATTATTCAGATTGTTTTCGAAGAGGTTCGTGCTTTTGAAAAGGAAACAGGAAAAAAGATTCCGGTAATTCTTGGTGCCGGTTCAAATAATACAAAGGACGCAGTTGCTTACGTTGAACGTGCAAAGGCAGCAGGGGCTGATGCAGCACTTGTTGTAACTCCTTATTACAACAAGCCTTCAAAGGAAGGTATCTATCAGCACTTCGCTGCAGTAAGCAAGGTTGGTATTCCAATCATCGTTTACAACATTGCTGGTCGTACAGGGCTCAATATTCCAACTGATTTGCTGGCCCGCATTGCAGAGCTCCCTAACATCGCCGGTGTAAAGGAAGCAAGCGGAAGCGTAGCTCAGATGATGGAAGTTATCGGTCAGATTAAGAATAAGAAGCCAGACTTCGCAGTTTTGAGCGGTGACGATGGTCTTACCCTTCCTTTGATTGCAGCAGGCGGAGACGGAATTATTTCTGTTGCTTCAAACATGATTCCTGCTTTGATGCACGAGCTTGCACAGTCTGCACTCGACGGAGACTTTAAGAAGGCCCGCGAGATTCACTACAGACTCGCTCCATTCTTCAAGGCAGAGTTCTGCGACGGAAACCCTTCTTCTATCAAATATGCAATGAACGTAAAGGGCATGCCGGCTGGCGGCTTGAGATTGCCTTTGGTTGAAGTTAACGACGCTGCTAAGAAGCAGATTGAAGCTGCTATTAAAGAGTGCAATTTGTAAATTCCTCACAGAGCTAAAGAGGACACAGAGTTTTCGACTTTATTTTTTCTACTCTGTGTGCTCCGTGGGCTCTGTGAGAAACATATAGGAGATAACGATATGTCAGATAAGATAAAGGTTGGTGTACTTGGGGCTACTGGTATGGTAGGCCAGAGATATATTAAGTTGTTGGAAAACCATCCGTGGTTTGAAGTTTCTTATGTTGCAGCTAGCCCTCGTTCTGCTGGAAAACCTTACTGTGAAGCAGTAAAGAACCGATGGTTGATTGGTGCTGAAATTCCTGCAGGCGTTGCAAACCTCATCGTAGAAGATGCTAACGACGAAAAGAAGGCTCTTGGAAAGTGTCAGTTTGTATTCTCTGCCCTTGAAATGGGAAAAGATGAAATCAAGGCTCTTGAAGCTGCTTATGCTGCTGAAGGAATTCCAGTTGTTTCTAACGCATCTGCAAACCGCTGGACAGAAGATGTTCCTATGCTGGTTCCAGAAATCAACTACTCTCACCTGGATGTAATTGCCGAGCAAAAAAAACACCACGGTTGGGACAAGGGCTTTATTGCTGTAAAGCCTAACTGTTCTTTGCAGACATACATGATGCCGCTCCACGCTTTGATTCAGGCTGGTTACCCTGTAAAGAGAATGATTGTAACAACTCTTCAGGCTACTTCTGGTGCAGGTTACCCTGGAGTTGCATCTTTTGATATGATTGATAATATCGTTCCATTTATTGGCGGCGAGGAAGAAAAGACAGAAAAAGAATGTCTTAAGATTCTTGGTAGCGTAAAGGACGGAAAGATTGAAAACGCAAGCTACCCTATCGTTTCTTCTACATGTACACGTGTACCTGTTGTAGACGGACACACAGCATGTGTTTCTCTTGAGTTTGATTTGCCAGATGACAAAAAGCCAAGCCTGGAAGAAATTGAGCGCGTTTGGACTTCATATACTTCACTTCCACAGGAGCTCAAGCTTCCTTCAGCTCCAGAGCATCCAATCGTTGTACGCCATGAAGAAAACCGTCCACAGCCACGCCGTGACCGCGAAACAGAAAAGGGAATGGCTTGTGTTATCGGACGTCTCCGCCCTTGTAACGTATTCGACGTAAAGTTTGTAGCTTTGAGCCACAATACTAAGCGCGGTGCTGCACTTGGTGGAATCTTGAATGCTGAACTTTTGAAAGCAAAGGGCTTCTTTGGCTGATAAAAATTGTATGGTTAAGCCAGACAAGAATATTTGAGTAATACCCCGGCATGTTCGGGGTATTTTTTTTTACTTGTAAACGCAAATCAGTCAGTATATAATATCAATATGGGAAGATTTTTATCATCTTTGAAAGATTTACGGGCTACGCTTTTCTCTCCAAAAGTTCCACTTGAAAAAAGGATTACCTATGCAATGGTAATCTGTGCCATGATTGGTGAATTGTTCGGCTTTATAGAATCTTATTTAATCGGACTTCCCTTATTTTCTGTTTTATTACCACTCATCTCATTTTTCTTACTGGCAGTTCTTTCAATCTGGGGTCTGAGAACTAAAAAAACAATGCTGTTTGCATTTATTTCTATTTCTATATCAGCCTTAATATTATTTCCTTTAATGTTTATAGAAAATGCAGGTCTTCATGGAGGAATGCCCTATTATTTCATGATTGCTTTTCTATGTACGTCTCTGGCTTTAAGGGGAAAAACAAGATTAATTCTTTTTATTACCATTCTTATAGAATATTCCTGTCTTTTCTTTTTATATCGTTATTATCCTCAGATATTCACAACTATGGATCATGAAGAAGCCTTTATTGATCAACTTTGCAGTATGATTATTTCCAGTATCATTCTTTTTGCATTTGCCTGTGCTGTTTCTTCACAAAATTATCGTGACAGACATAAAATTCAGCAGTTATCATTATTATATGAACGTCAGGCAAATACCGATGAGCTTACTGGACTTTACAACCGCCGTTACTTTAATAATTTTCTTAAACTTGCAATTTTAACTCTTGGTGATACCGGTAAACTTCATATTGCAATGTTCGACATTGATGATTTTAAGTTTGTAAATGATAAATATGGCCATCCTTATGGTGATACAATCCTTAAACAGTTTGCACAGATTTTACAGAAAACTGAAAATGAAGGAGTAACGTCTTGCCGTTACGGTGGCGAAGAGTTTCTTCTTTTGATTCCAAAGAAAAACAAAGAAGATGCGCTGAAGCTTGTTGAAGAAGTTCTTGAAAATACACGAACCGAGATTAAACTTAAAGACGGAAGATTTGTAACGGTTAGTGCCGGTTTTACAACCTGTAAAGAAGATATGACCTATGACGTACTTTTGCAGGAAGTTGATAAAAAACTCTATACCGCAAAAAGTTCAGGTAAAAACCGCGTAATATCTTAAAAGCTATTTTCTTCCAATCAAAACCATTGTTCTGGCATTTTCATTGTATGGGGAAAAATCAAAATCTCCATAAACCTCTGCTTTTGAAAAACCGAATTCTATCAGTTTGTTTCTAAGAAAAGTTGCCGGATAAAGCCTTTGAATGAAAGTATGGTCTACTACAGGTTGTGGAGCCGGAGTTTTTTTGAGATCAGTATCTGCCGGGTAAAGTGTCCACTGAGATTTCAGGCCTTCCCACGCTCCTGTTACTTCAAAATGAGTTACAACCTTATAACCGGCACGTTCAAACTCTTCTCCCGGAGTCCAGTAAAGAATTGCAGTCTCACGGCTGGTACATTCCATTATAAAAGTTCCACCAGGCTTAACGCTTTCTGCAATATTACGAAGTATCTGCATATCCTCATCTATAGTATCGCAGTAGCCAAAAGATGTATAAAGATTGACTGCACAATCAAACTGGTTCGGTGCATGAAAGGTTCTAAGATCATGGTTTACAAGAGTCAGCTCAACACCCTCGGCCTGTGCAGAATCCTGTGCGGCATCGAGTTCGCTCTGAATTATATCGACCCCGGTTACATCCAGATCGAGAGCTGCGAGTTCAACAGATATACGGCCAAGCCCGCAGCCCGCATCGAGCACTTTACTACCCGGTGCGAGGTTTGCTATATCCTTTACATATTGTGCGACAGTTGGAGCCTCTGCCCAACGCGCATCGTCAAACATTATAGGAGCAAACTGTGTCCAAAAATTTTCTGATTCGAACCACTGCATGAAAGACCTCACTTGAGTGTCACATAGGTTTTACCGGCACCGCCGTCTTCGGCAGGAGCTTTTGTAAACTCTGCAACAACCGGACTATGCGAAAGATAATCTGAAACTGCCTGCATCAAAACTCCATCACCCTTTCCGTGAATTACACTGAAGTGAGGGAAGTTATGAAGCACACACAAATCTATCTGACGTTCAAGAGCACGAATTGCATCTTCAGCCCGCATACCTAAAAGTCGTAACTCAAATACAGGGCGCTCATAAATGCCGTTTGAAGCATCATCTGCAAGCTCAATGGAAACATCTGCCTTAAGAGGGGCTGCAGTTTCTGCTGCTCCCTGAACAAGCCGCAAATCTTTTTCCTTCATCTGCATTTTTACGCTGCCAAACTGAACCTGCCATACGCCCTTTTTAGTCTGTTCAATAAGGATTCCCTCACTTGCTGAAATGCCGGCTTTTACGCGGGCTCCCGGAGCAAAGGCTAAAGGTTGAGTTCCTGTAATATTGCGGGAAGCAGCCGCATTTTTTGAGTTCTCCCCACCAGACACACTACCCGTCTCAGGCGCAAGGGATGTTGCATATTTTAAGGCTTCGGCATTGCTGAGCTTCTTTTTTGTTTTCTTATTGCTTGGAACTGAATGTTTTGGAGCTTTTGCTTTTTCAGCAGCAAACTTCTGTTCGTCGCGGGCAAGCTTTTCTTCTTCGGCTTCTACTTTTGCATCAAGGCGCATTGTATCTTCGGAAAGCTCAGCAATGAACTGTTTCACACTGAGCGTTTTTTCGCGTGTAATTTCCCCCTCTTTGAGAGTTCGCACAAGATTTTCGAGCTGCCGGCGGCTGTGAATAAGAAAGTCGTTGAGCTCCTGCTGCTTTCCTTTTTTGAGGTCGGATTCACGGCGGCGGAGTTCGAGTTCGCGTTCGCGGAGTTTGTCGTATTTTTGCTGGGCTTCGGCGGCGCGGGATTCAGCTTCTTTTTGTATTTTGTTGAGCTCTACGTGTTTGCGATTCAAGCCGCGGATGAGTGCGGATACGTCGGCCTGTTCTGTTGCGATGTAGTTACGCGCAGCTTTACAAATTGCAGCAGGCAAACCTGATTTTTGAGCAATATCAAGAGCATGGCTTTCACCTGGAACTCCCATCAAAAGACGATAAGAAGGAGATAAAGTATCCTGATTAAACTCAACAGAAGCGTTTATACAACACGGATTTGTATATCCGTAATTTTTCAGAATTCCCTGATGGGTTGTAACAAGAACAAATGACTGCTTTTTAATAAGCTCATCTAAAACAGCCATGGAAATTGCAGTTCCTTCCTGAGGGTCTGTTCCACTTCCAAGTTCATCGAGCAAAATAAGGGTATCGGCTTTTGCAGAATTTACAGCCTGTGCAATATTTTTCATATGCCCGCTGAAGGTAGAAAGGCTCTGATCCAGAGACTGGTCATCACCAATATCAGCAAAAACATTTGAGAAAACCGGAAGCCTTGTTCCTTCTCCTGCTGGAATAGGGAATCCAGACTGATTCAACATAGAAAGCAAAGCAAAGGTTTTGAGAGAAACGGTTTTACCACCCGTGTTAGGACCTGTAATAATAAGAACCCGCTTACCTTCCATAAAACGGATATCAATCGGAACTGCTTTTTCTCCCAGCAGCGGATGACGCGCTTTAAGTAAAAGCGGAGGTTCTTTACCCGCATCCAGTGCATAAGTACACTCGCGGCTCTGCCCCCAGCGTTCTGCAGCCTGTGTCATATCAAAAAGACACATCACAGGAAATGCCTGCTTTATTACAGGTATTGAAGGCTGTAGCGCTTCTGTTAATTCTGTAAGTATCTTTTTTATTACTGCCTGCAGTTCAAATTCTTTTTGAATCAATTCATTACTGCAAAGAACTGCTTCTTCCGGCTCGACATAAACAGTCTGTGCGGTCTGGCTTACTTCATGGACAATTCCGGGAATTCTATTCTGCAAACTTGCCTTTACAGCAAGCACCTGTCGTCCATTTCGTAAAACAGGGACGTTACTCTGAAGTACATCGCTGAGTTTCTGGTCAGAAGTAAAGCTCTGCATAACAGTTTTGATTTTTGCATTAAGACTTGCAATCTGTTTTCTTATTGCAATAATTTCCGGAAGTTCGCGCATTTCTCCGTCTGGAGTGATGATTCTGAAAATCTTTTTTTCCATATCAGAAACATCAGGGAGGGAAGCAATCTGTTCTGCAAGAAGTTTAAGAGACAATTCCTGTGCATGCAGCTGAATTGCTTTTTTAACACTGTTGATGCTTGTTACAAACTGACCAAGGTAATGCACCTGTTCAAGGGTAAGAGAAGCACCTCTGGCCCTGATAATTGAAAGCAGCGGATAAACCGGTTCCCACGCTTTTACCGGATTTGCACGTCCGGCAGAAAAGTATACGCTCCATTCGCGGCTCAGATTTTTAAGATTTTCAATTTCTTCTGATTTGCGAAGTGGCTCGCGGGCCAATAATTTATCGCGTCCCTCTGAAGAAACGCAGTAACCGGCGATTTCCTCTCGTATTCTATAATAATCAATTTCCTGTAATGTTTTCTGGTTCATAATTGTAGGCTTAATCTGACCAGGAGCCTGTGCGGATTTCTTCGCTGATTCTTAGCCAGCTGTCGTAGCGTTCTTGTGTAATTGCACCTTCTTCGACAGCCTTGCGCACCGCACAGTCTGGTTCTGTAATATGCCGGCAGTTCATTCCAAATTTACACTTGCCGACGTATGGTTCAAATTCACGGAAGTACATTGCAAGGTCATCAGCTTCAATATCATCAAGAACAAAACGGCGGATTCCCGGTGTGTCTATGATATTTGCCTTACGGCCCTGTATTCCTTCTGTCAATGTCTCGTTCAAAGTCAGGTGAATCAGCGTACCCTTTGTTGTGGTATGGCTTCCCCGACCGTATTTTTTTGAAAGGCTTCCTGTTTTGAGAACGCAGGAATTATCCATTACGTTTATCAGGCTGGATTTTCCTACTCCCGACTGTCCTACAAATGCACTGAGTTTATCTTCCAAAAGCTCTGCAAACTCCTGCATTCCTTCTCCGGTTTTTGCAGAAATGCGTAAAACCTTATAGCCCAAATCTTCCCAGATGGAAAGGCGACGGTCTATTTCTTCAAACTCTTCCTCGCGGCCATCCGTCTGCATTGCTTCGGCTAAATCCCATTTATTGCAGACAACTACTGGTGTAATTCCCTGATGCTCAGCCTGAGCAAGAGCGCGGTCTGTAAAGCGAGGACGGAATGGAGGTTCATCCGGAGTTGTAACAAGAATAAGATAATCGAGATTGCTTGCCAGAAGCTGAGGACAGCGCCCTTTTACATTCCATCTTAAAAATGTATTACGGCGTTCTTCTAGGGTGATAATCTGACCTTTTTCATCGTTCAGTTCATCCGGTTCAATTTCAACAACATCACCAGGCGCAATAGGATTATAAAATTCTCTTTCAGTTTTTATTACTTTGCCTTTAATCGTACAGTTGCGTGTTACTTCATCTTCACATTCAACTGTAAAAAGATTATTCGTTCCTGCAATTACAGTGCCTTTCAAATTACACTCCCTGCTCTATTTCGTTGAACAAGGCTTCGTATAAAGTTGCCTTGTCGCTGTTTGTATCGCGAATTGTTTTTGCCATTCTCTGAGCCAGCTTCAAAAGCACGCGGTAACCAAGCAGCGGTTCTTTGTCACACACTGCCAGAAACTTTGTACTTGAAAGCGCAATACAACGGCAGTCTGCCAGCGCACGCACCGTAGCTGTGCGCGGGTCATCGCTTATAAGTGCCGTTTCACCAAAGAAAATGTTCATTTCACTGGTCAGGTCGGCAAGAGCAATTTCGTCACCGGCTGGTGTTTTTCGGGAAATATGAACTTTTCCGCTGTAGAGAATATAAAAATCGTCGCCGATTTTACCTTCCTCAATAATTACATCGCCTTTCTGATAATTTTCAATTGTCATACTGTCGTAAACTTCTCGTAAAATACGACAATCATTTTCATCCTCAATCTTAAAATCAGAAAAAAGCTGAATTTTTACAAGCTTTGGCAAAACCTCTTCAAACTTATCCATATCTAAACCTCTCACCTAACCTCGAACAAGAATTGCCTTGGTATTTTTCTGAATTACAAAATCTGCAGCAGGAGTAAGCACCGGCTCATTACTTTTGAGGGTCTTAACCTTTTTCAGATTATCTACAATCGCCTTTATATTCGGATTTTTCTGAGCTTCACGCAAAGCATCTTTACGACGCTGGTGGAAGTTTCCGGTATTCAAAAGAAGGCCAACAAGAACTCCGCCTTTATTTCCGCTGCTTTCGATATGAGCTTCATATTCCCCGTAAGTTTTTCCAATAAAGGATGACGGAATATCTTCTATAATAATTCCTGTATCTGCGTCATCGCTAATAAGGGCTCGAATTACATTACTGTAGCCCATACCAGAAGAAGCTGTAGCAAGAAGACTGTGCTCGTAATCTTGAGTAAGAATAATTTCGTCACAATGTGCCATCTCAAGGTGCTTCTGGAACTTTGCATCAATTAATTCTGCTGCAACATAAATGCCAGGATTCAGATTTTCCATTGTCAGAACGGCAAGAACCGTGCGGCTGTCAATTTCGAGGTCTGAATATTTTTTTGAACGGTCACAGATTACAAGTGCACGTTCGGCCGTATCAATCTGAGCACGCTTTAAAACAGCTTCATCAGAAAAATCGCCGGAAACATAATTCAGTTCCTTAAAGCGAGGCTGAGAACGAATCTGTTCTATCTGCTCTGGAGTATCATTTATCATAACAACCATATCTGGTGTGATATCCGGGTTAGTAGTAAGAACGGAATCCAGAATCTTTTCGAATCCAGGTCTCCATCCGCAAAGTAAAAAATGTCCTTTCATATTCTTCAACTTTTTAAGCCCCTTATTTTTTTTCATCTGCAAATCCATGAAGTAGGATGCAAGCTTACCGGTTACGGCACTGAATAACAACATTCCAAGCACAAGCAGCACAAGAGCTGACATACGGCCAGGAACCGACTTTACACAATAATCAAAATATGCCGCAAATACCGCAACCAGAGTAAACCAGACAGAATCGAACATAGTTTCAATTCCGCTTTCAGTCTGCGTTTCAGAAAAGAATACAACTATAGTTGCAGCAGCAATTATAATAAAAATGAGAAGCCATATATATGTCAGAGGATTTTTTAATGCATACTTTAATGCACGTTTAAAACGTTTGGCTCTCCCCGGCTTTTTTTTGCTCATATAAATAATATATCAAAAAAAGACAGGGAAGTCATTATTTAAAGCATACATCTACTTCAAAAGGCCCGTAAGGTGTTACAAACGGAATTGCAATAATAGGATAGTTTCTTGGCCATGAAATCATATGATTATGCCCTATTACACAGAATGGAGGCGAAATATCAAGATGATATTCACTCAGTGCAGTAACAGCATGACCTGAAATAATGTTGGTAAATTCGCTTACAAGACCAATTGCCATGTCTTCGTAATCTTCCGGTTTACATTCAATGCCAGACAGCTCCAGCATTTTATGTGCTAGGATTTTATGAAGACGAAAAGCGACAATTCCCTTAATGCCACCGGTAACGCCCAGTAAACCAGAAATTTCCCACGGATGACCAGCATGAATATCAAGAATATGAGGCTCCTTATTTACAGGCCCAATATTGAACATCTGCTGGAAGGTGTTTATACCTTCTGTGAGAAATGCATTGATAATTTTTGCGTCCATTCCCATACAGGTATAGATAATAAACCTGATTTTATTGTTTGTAAAACAAAAAATGTGAAAACGATTTCGTTAGAACCAATTAGAGAGCCACTTGAACAGAAAGTTTTGCCGCAATTTCTTTTACCTGTTCAAGTGGAAGGCCAGTACATATATAACTGAGAAAGTCCATGACTCTCTTGTCCTCAGACTTCTCATAAGCACTTGCCTTATAACATAATATTGTTCAAACCTTGCAATTTTTGGAAAAGATTTTGAAAAAAATTTTGATTTTTTTGTTATCATGGGGTTCCCGGCTGCTTCGCAGCCGGTCGCGCTTTCCGTACTTCGCCGTCTACCGCGGCTCATCCACTCAGCTTCGCTTCGGAACTGCTTCGCAGGTACTGCAATCGCTAACCCTTTCTTCTTATTTTTTTTCGTAAAGAAAATACACTTTAGTGTTCGGAATATATTTTCTTTACGACTCAAATCACCATGACTTATTTGAGTTGTGTCTTCAAAATGTCAAAGAACTTACTTTAATATAATTATCATGGTAATGATATCAAAGTTGCTAGAAATTATTAATTGTAAAAAAATAATTAACCAAGCATTAGTATATGACTCATTAAAAATATGTTTTTAATAAACTGGTATTATCGCCTGTATACACAAATCTTTGTATTTTTCACCAGGATAAATTTCTAGAATTGTTATTTCAAGATTAGTAAAAACATTAATATCAAGACATAAATCTTCAAGATTAATATATTGAGCTTCGGGAACATCTTTAATGATAAATTCCTTAGAAACATCAATTTCACAATTTCTAATACGTATTTTTTTCACTCTTGAATTTGCTTTATATAAATCTTTTCTTGAATCAGACTGAAAGCCATTATAAAAAAATAAATTAAAATATGATGTTGGTAATAAAATATTAATTTTTTCACCTATCCCATATCCATTTGCAGAAGCCCACGGAAGACCTTCTTTTTTTCTCAAATTTTCTGCTACATAAGATGCATTTTTCTCTTTTAGTTCTGATGTTGCATTATAAGATTCTACAGTAACAAAAAGTTTATCTAAATCAATTAATAGGATTGGAATAAAATATTCAAATTCTAATTCAAGAAAAACTTTTGAATTTAATATATTTATCTCCTGATTTTTTGATTTTATTTGATTTATTAATTCTAATGGAAACGTATAATCTTCGATAGATTCTTCATAAAAATTCAGTTGTTTATTATTCCTTGTTTCAGTTTGCATAAATTCAATATAATTTGCAATAAATCCATCTTCTATTTTTTTATACAAATAATAATGCTCTATTAAATTCGTAGTCTGCTTAGTACAAGTTAGAAGCCCTTTAGAAAATTTCCATTCTTCAATGTAATTAATATTTGCATTTTTTTTTGTAAATTCAATCTCATTATCAGATACATTAAGATTCGTCTTATTTAAATCATAATATTCATTTTGTGTATCATTTGTTTTATGCACAATTATCTGACTAATTTTACCATATTTTACACTATATTCATATGTATTTAAATTCTTCAAATAAATAATTCGACCTTGTTCATCAAGTTCAATCTTAATACTTTTATAAACAGGATCAGAATCTTTTGCAGGCACAGGTATTTCAAAAGTTAGCATTCGATTTGCAAAAACCTGAAATGATATTAACATAAGCCATGAGAAAAATGTAATTTTTTGTTTCTTTGTTTTCACGCTCATTCCCCAATACTGTCTTCATACGGAATAACCTTATAAGGATAAGGTTCCATACAGTTTATACAGGTGTCATCGTATTTTGTACCTTTACAGACATCCATTATAGTTACTCTAAATGGCTCCTGTGTCTCAAGGAAGGAAATATCAACCGTTTGTGGATGCGGTGTATCAAGAACATCAAGAATCTTTTCTTTTCCACTATTTAGTCCTGTTACTTTGATCTGTTTTACACGGCTGTTTTGTTTATAAAGATATGGTTTATCCATTGAAAAATATCCGTTCATTATAAGCAAAAAATCAAATTTTCTTTCATAAGGTGCAGTATCTTGTATTTCAACATATTCTCCAATTCCATCACCAGTAACACCTTCTACCCACGGACATCCCCAATTATAAGTATATAAATTATTTTCATCATATATAGTTTCATTCTCTTTTAAACATGATGATGCATTTTTGTATAATATCCATTCTGGTTTATCATAATTACGTTCAAAAGAATCAAATAATGTAAATCCTTTAAATCCACCGCAACTTAAATACTCGTACTCTCCATCTACAAGTTTTTTATTTTTTTTACATGTTATAAAGAATATTTTTTTTCTAACTTCATCTGTTAATTCTCCATCTTTTTTTAATCTTTCTCTCATGCCCCAAGAATCAGGATGGATAAGCTCTCCTATCCCAATAGAATTCGACAACAATATATATGGAATATCATTGTCTTTTTTTATTATATAATCATGAGTTTTTATACTCGTTTTTTGTTCATATTGGACACTGAATATTTTCCCTCTTATTGGATATGATTCTGATATATATTCATATTCCAATTTTGAGTCAGAAAGAAATTTTATTTCAAAAAACGAAAAAGACTTCCCATCCAATAAAATAAAATTTTGTAATTTAAAATTTTGGGCAAAAAGAAATATCCCATTTATAAATAATATGATAAATATTATTTTCTTTTTCATCTAATTATTCCTATCCTTTCATTTTGTTTTTTGAACTTATTATATAATAAATTATTTCGTATGGTTGATAACTCATTTCTAAGACAAGTCATAAATAAATTATGCTGTTTTTTGTCCATTATTAGTAATAATACATCCAAGACTAAATGGATTTGTTGAACTCCTTTTTCATTCCCCCATCTATTCCAATGATATGTAAAACAAATCTCACCGTCAATCTGACAGTCTGTATAGATTTATTTTTTACTTCTACAAAGACGGATTGTTGTTTCTCTTGTTGTATCATTTGTTTCACATTCTCGATAAATAGATTCTTGATTTACAAATAATTGTATTCGTTTAATATCACACCATTTTGTAGCTACTCTTATTTCATTGATTTTCAGATTATAATGCTGGATATTATAATCATATAAGGATTTTTCTGGTTTTATAAAAGATTCAGGTCCAATAGGATTTACTATTTTTATACATTCATTTTCATATTCATCATTCCAGTAATCCCATAAAAATTTTCCAGCATCATCAATTAAATTAATAACACCATATGAATTTGGTATACATTTATTTCCTAAAGGTCTATACCAAATTGAACCAACGTAGATACTTATATTTGTTTTATACAAATATTCTTCTGTAATCTTACCAGAAAAAATTTCAGATACAGCCTGCCATTCTGCAAGAGTTGGTAAACGATATCCATTTGCTTCTTTATCCCACAATACCGTTTCCATTCCATCATCCTTAATCTTAAATATATAGCTTTTTTTAAAGCCATCTTTTTCACTTAACCAATTACAATATTTTGCAGCTTCTAACCATGAAATACAGAAAACAGGCCATTCTATATCAATTTCACTTATTTCTGATTCCCACATATCCTTAAAAAATCTTTCTTTATACGCCTCAGAGGACTGTCCACTTTCATCAAGATATTTTAACCATTCTTCCATTGATATATCATCTTTTGCCATATAAAAAGATGATACTGTTACAGTCTGTTTTATTCCATTTTTAAGAGGCCTGTTATATGTTATTTCTGGTATATCAACCATTTCAAATGAAAAAAGTGTTGATGATAAAAAAATAAATAATAAAATTGTAATATATTTTCTCATGACTATTCCTTTAATCTCTTTTTTTCAAGGTTGATTTATGGTAAGAATTTGGTATATATTTTTTAGCCACATCTATGTTAGGATTTAATGAATCGATTATTATTTTATTCATAATGAATACATAATTCTAGATTGAAAAATGCTTATTTTTCCATTCGAAAATAGTTTTGTAGAAATTAATAATAAAAGAAATATGCAATACTTTTTCATAAATAAACTCCTATAATACTTTTATTCAGTATATCCGTATTTTTCAAGAATTGACTTTAATAAATCTCCATCTTTTTCAGAGTATTCTTGTTCTTCGATTTGTAAATCAATCCAATAAAACATTTTTTCGCCATTACGCGCAGCTAAATTTGGATTAGCTTTATGCTTTAACAGTAATTCCAACATATCAGGATAATTTCGTAATACAGCAAAAAAAATTGGAGGTCCATAATAACTTGTATAAATAGAATTTATTTTATTTATGGAATCGGTTTCGTTAAGCAAATATTCTGTAACAGCTAAATAATTTCTATCAACACATTCTGTTAAAACATTTCCACTTTGGGTAGAATCATAAATGCAATCATATTTATAGCCAAGTTTTAATATTTTTAATATTTCTTTTTCAGGATATTGCTCAATTTTCGTAAACTTTGAATTAAATATATCATTAGCAACACAACTCAATACATTACCAGATTCAACCATTTCAATATAAAACTGATTTTCTTCTAACAATTCATTAACAATTTGGAAAAAAAAAGGCTGATATTTTTCAAAATATTCTGCATAACAATATCCAAACTCTCTTATTTTTGGAATAAATGCATATAACCAGTCTTGTGTTGATTTTTCAGAATAAACTTTTATTATATCGTCATTGAATAACTGCCCTTGAATACTACTTTTAGTGTTTGGTGCGCTTCTAATATTAATATGGTTATCAATAGCCTTATAATATAAAATATTACTTTCCTTTCCAAATATTAAAAAACACTGAATTAATAGCAATATTAGAATAAGTCTTCTTTTTAACATATCACCTCAAAAACAATTATTTTAAATTTATATCTTAAAAAAACAAAACTAATTTCTTTACGGCTCAGACAGCCATTGTTTCATTAATTTGGACACCATACAACAACAACTTCATGTTCTAAAACAAGCTGCTTTATTGGTTCGTCATCCAACTGATATTCAAAGATAATATCACATTGGAATCGCTCCCATTCTTCTTTACCTTTAAAAACTTTTCTTGGTTTTAGAGTTGGATAAGGAGCATTCTTTATTGGCGTTAGAAATTGAAAACGGGTCCAATAATACTTTCCATCAGTTAGAAAACAATTTCCACTATATTTTTCCTCGGAATCAATATTGTAAGATTTATCTGGAAACATAAAAGTAGCATTGTCAAGTACAGTATGAGTTTTACCTTCCCATTCCAATCTTAAACTCTGAATATATAATTTTTTATATTGTTTTTTTAGTAAGAAATAAATATCAAAATAATTTTCCTTTGATGAACCTCCTAAATAAACATCTAATTCAGAAAGAGAATCATCTGCTCTTCTTATAGTTCCTGCTGCCCCTTCTCCTACAGACATTCCAATAGACATAAAATGATTATAGTTTTTTTCATACCAATCATATGCTAAATAACCTCTATTAAAAAAAGAAAATGCAGTAAATAGAAATGCAGATAAAATTAAAACTAGAGTTGCAATTATTATAATTATTTTTCTTGTATTTGACATTATTCTTCTCCGCCAGTTTTTAAATTTATAATTTCTCTTAAAAAATCAAACTGTCAATTTCCGTAGGCAAGAAATTGGCAGAAGTTTATAAGATATTAGTTACATATTATTTATCTTTTGTAAAGAATGATGTTACAACATTTACCGCTCTGAGCTTTATCAAATTGAATTTGTTTAGAAGATTTTGTTTTTAGCCTAGCCATAACAGCAGGATTATATTTATAGTTTATATCAAACAAAAATTTGCCAGATTCAAAAAAATCGTATTATAATAGAAAACTATGAAAGATATTTTAATCATCCGCGAAGAAAACAACTACAACAAGGCTATTCTTGATTTTCTAAAGAATAAATACGTTACCTCAATTATAGATTTTTCTGCAAAAGACACTGAATTTGCGCTGGTTTCAGAAGGTATTCCACTGATAGTTGCATTTGTGAGTGATATTTTACCGGCAAGCCTTGTTGAACTTCGCCGAATCATTATGTATTTGAAAAATAATCACATCTGTCTTTTAGGTACCCTTTTTGATTTTGAAAAGCTTGAAGAACTGATTGAAAAAGATAATGTTCACTGTATTGAAATACCTCTTCCGATAGACAGTTTTCAGAGACAGTTTGAACGCATGCTCGCACATAATGTAGATTTAAATTCACTGGCAAAAACTGCCAGTCGTAAGCACTCTATTCTTTTAGTTGATGATGATCCTGTCTGCCTGCGCAATATGATGAGCTGGCTTCAGAACTTTTACCAGGTTGCAGTTGCAAAAAGCGGCACTGCCTGTATTTCATTTCTTGCCAAAACAATACCAGATTTAATTCTTTTGGATTATGAAATGCCTGTCTGCAATGGTGTTCAGACTCTGGAAATGATCAGGAATGAACCTGAATATGCTGATATTCCTGTAGTCTTTTTAACAGGCGTTAGCGACACCGAAAAAGTAAAAGACGCTATAAAACTTAAGCCGCAGGGATATATTCTTAAAAATACAGACAGAATTGAATTCATGAATAAGATAAAGGCAATTCTCGGCGAATAAGTAACTCAAAAGATGCTGCAGGCTTTTTTATGGATATAACAACAAAAAAAATAGCAAATCAGTTGAACCACGTTAGAGTTCTTGTATTTGCTCCATTAATGGCTCTTTATCTGAGCACGGAATTTTTACGCGATTTGCGAAAGTTATTTCTTCCCCGCTATGCCAAAAGCATTTTTACAATGGGAAGCTTTTCTGTAAACGCCTACCTTTTATTTGTAATTCTTGACGGCATTTTTGTTATTTCCTCCATAATCATTTTCATATTTTCCTTACTTGCACGCAAAAAGCTGAAAAACAATCAGTGGCAGAATTTTTATTATCAGCTGATTAAAGTATATGGACTTCTGCTTACTTTCAATGCCTTTATTGCAGTGCTTGTAACAGCACGAACCTTTGGTGTAGTTGATTTTACATTTGCCTTTATAATCATTGTTTTTACCTCTGCCATTTTATTTATAAACAGCATACTTACAATCCTTGTTGATGTCTGTTGCTTTATTATCTCTTTTACATTGATTAAGATTTTTGATATGGCAGGAAGTTATGATCCATACTGGGCATATATCATTGTTTTTATGCTGATATCTACGGCCGTTGCATTCACAAAGGAACACTACCTCAGACTGACTATGAAGCGTGAAAAAATGAAGTCGCTTTTTCTTGCTAATATGAGTCACGAAATCAGAACTCCTATGAATGCCATTGTCGGAATGAGCGAACTTGCCCTGGACTTTGACCTTAAGCCTGATGAAAAAAATATATTAAGACAAATACGTTCTGCCGGAATAAATCTGGTTGGTATAATTAACGACATTCTTGATTTTTCAAAAATAGAATCCGGCAAACTGGAAATTGTTCCTGTTGATTACGACCTTGTAAAGCTGATGGATGATATAATGAATCTGGTTGAAGTAAGGTTAATAGGAAAACCTGTAGAACTTTCTCTGGAAATTGATCCAAACCTTGCTCATATATACAAAGGTGATGATATGCGCCTCCGTCAGGTTCTTATAAATCTCGCAGGTAATTCTTCAAAATTCACTGAAAAAGGATTTGTAAAACTTCGTGTTGAAGACCTGAAAAAATACGAAGCTCACGAAGGCTTGAGATTCAGCATAATAGATTCCGGCGAAGGTATAAAAAAAGAAGACTTGAACAAATTATTCAAAGCCTTCAGTCAGGTTGATATGCAGATGAACCGTTCAAAGGGAGGAACGGGACTTGGGCTTTCTATAAGCAAAAATCTTGTAACTCTTATGAAAGGAACAATTGAAGTTGAATCTGAATATGGCAAGGGCTCAACTTTTTATGTAAATCTTCCTCAAAAACGCATTTCAACAGAAAGCTGCAGTCAGGCATATCAGCCTTTATTTGATGCGGCACAGAACTGTAGTGAAAAACCAGAATTAAAGAAAATCGGTTTAGCGTTGATAAACAGTTCTGAGTTTGCAGCATTATTTGCTGAAAAACAGACTACCCTTCCTTTTACTGCTCCTGATGCAAAGGTGCTTGTTGTTGATGATAATGAAGTAAATCTTCAGGTTGCAGATGGTTTATTGAAAAAGTTTGATATTAACTGCACAAAGGCCATGAGTGGCTATGAAGCACTGGACCTGCTTAAAAAACAGAAGTTTGATATTGTGTTTATGGATCATCAGATGCCTGATATGGATGGTATTGAAACCCTTGAAAAAATCAGGGAAGCAGAAGCCGCTCTTGATGATTCAGAAAAAAGCATTGTCATTGCCCTTAGTGCAAATGCCGTAAACGGTGCCCGTGAAATGTTTTTAAGTAAGGGCTTTGATGATTTCCTCGCTAAACCTGTTCAGGGCAAGGATTTTGGCGCCTGTCTTTCTAAGTGGCTGAATAAAAGTCTGATAAAGCTTATTGCTGAGCCTTCAAAATCAGAAGGAGCAGATGAAATAATTATTCCTACAGATTTCCCTACTCTTCCGGAAGAAGATATTGATATAAAAAAAGCAGTATCCATGACTGACAGTTTTGAAACCTGGCTTAGTGTTACAAAACTTTTTATTTCGCTGATTGGGGAAAACTCAGATTTTATTGAGCAGGCTTTTAGTGCAGGTCAATATAAGGATTACACGATTAAGGTCCACGCATTAAAAAGTTCCGCCCGCATTATAGGAGCAGAAAAACTTTCTTTGATGGCAGAAGAACTTGAAAAAGAAGGAAAGGAATTACAGGAAGAAATTAAACTTTCAGAAAATAGTCTTACTGATATCAAAATCAAGACAAAGAAAATGCTAGACTACTATCGCAGTTATATTGATTTGCTTGAGCCGGTAAAAAACTATGGCGAAGCTGATGATGTTGAAAAACAGGAAGCAAGTGAAGAAGAAGTGACAGCAATCAAAAATGCAATTCTTAATGCCTGTGATAATTTTGATTTGGTTACAGTGGAAGAAGAGTTTGAAAAGCTGAAAAAAATCAAGCTCCCGCCTGAACTAAGTTCAAAAATGCAGGAGCTTTCAAAAGCTATAGAAAATATTGAGTTCGAAGAAATCGCCTACATCTTCTCCAGATAAGGTACAAGCACCAGCTTCATTGCATTCTTGATTACCTGAAGTGTGCAGGCTGCAAGATAGAGACGTGCACCTGCAAGTTTTTTATCATCTGCATTTACAATCGGACAATTCTGATAGAACTTACTGAACAGTTTTGCAACTTCATAAACATAAGCCGCAACCTGGCTTGGGTCAAGATTTTCAGCTGCCTTTGCAATTACTTCCGGATAGTTACCAAGCTGACGGATAAGAGCCCATTCATCTTCACCAGTCAAAAGCGCAACTGCTTCGTCTGAATCATCTTCTTTAAGACCTGCATCTGCAGCCTTTCCGAGAATAGAATTAATACGCGCACCCATGTACTGCAGGTATGGTCCAGTATTTCCGTTGAAACTCAAAGATTCTTCTGGATTAAAGAGCATGTCTTTGATTGGAGTTGCCTGAAGCATATAATAATGAAGCGCACCAAGGGCAACCTTTTCTGCAACTTCATCTGCATCTCCTACCTGATTATCGCGGCCACGTTCTTTAATTGCCTTAAGGGCATCTTCATGTAGAGAATCAATCAAATCATCTGCATCAACTACTGTACCCTCACGGCTCTTCATACGTCCGCTTGGAAGGTTTACAAGACCATAACTCAGGTGATAAAGTTTTTCTGCCCAGTCAAAGCCAAGTTTTTTGAGAATGTGGAACAAAATCTTAAAGTGATAATTCTGCTCACTTGCTACGACATATACCAGTTGATTGAAAGCCCAGTCGTCGTGACGTGAAATTGCAGTTCCAATATCCTGAGTAATATAAACAGAAGTGCCATCCTTGCGGAGGAGAACCTTTTCGTGATTATCTTCGTCTTTACCCTTGCCTACTACATCAGTTACATCAATGCGCACAGAACCATCTTCTGCCTTAAAGAAAACTCCCTTTTCCAGGCCCTTCAAAATTTCGTCTTTTCCCTTAAGGTAGGTTTCGCTTTCAAAGTAGTATTTATCAAAACTGATTCCAGTACGCTCGTAAGTTTCCTTTACGCCATCGAAAGTCCAGCCGTTCATTTTTTCCCAGAGAGCGCGAACTTCAGGATCACCTGCTTCCCACTTAATCAGCATATCTTCTGCCATCTGAGCAGCTTCTGGATGTGCTGTTTCAGGCTTGTCTTTTTCACCTTTGAGATATTTGTCGAACTCAACGTAGCACTGGCCTACAAAATGATCGCCCTTCATTCCAAGGCTTTCCGGAGTATCCCCCTTGGCCTCGTGGAAGAGCTTATAGGCCAGCATAGATTTACAGATATGAACACCACGATTATTGATGAGGTCTACCTTATAAACATCAGCACCGGCAGCCTTTAGAATACGGCTTACAGACTCACCGAGAGCATCATTGCGAACGTGACCAAGGTGAAGAGGCTTGTTTGTATTTGGAGAAGAGAACTCTATCATAACGCGACGGCCTTCAAGAGGCTTTTTTCCCTCGCTGTTGAGAGAACCGTAGGTATCGCCCTGAGCTTTTACTGCTTTGAGAATTGGTGCTGCCGCGCCACTTTTATCGAGTTTTACGTTTACATAAGGACCAACGGCAATAAACTCGCCAAGAGATTTATCTGAAATTTTTGCCACAACGCCAGCGGCAATCTGAGGTGGAGCCATTCGCAGAGCCTTTGCAAAAGCAAACATAGGGCTTCCCAAATCTCCCATTTCTGGATTTGGTGCATTCTGAATAACAATATTTTCTGCTGCTACAGCTTCTGCTTCAGGATTTTTTTCTTTGATAAATTCATTCAAAGCCGCTGCAATAATTGCACGGCAAGTTTCTTTTGCGTCTGCCATTTATGACCTCGTTAAAAAAATGATGGTATGTTTAGTAAAAAAATAATCTACTAAACATACCATTTACACAAAGATTTCACAACAGGTGTCAGAATAAATTAAAATCTGTAGGTTCCGGTTGTGATTGTTCCGCCATTGCTGTAGATGTCGAAGTTTACAGACTTCTGAGCTGAAGCAAGTTCATCATAGAACTCTGCAAGGTTTGTAATCTTCTTTCCGTTTACAGCGGTGATTACATCACCATTCTGAATACGCAAGCTTGCTGCAGGAGATTTTTCTTCTACGTTAGTAACGATTACACCCTTAACCTTCTTGTCGTCAATCTTAAGCTGTTCGCGAGCCTTGTCTGTAAGAGGACTTGCAATGAAGCCAGGCCACATTCTGCTGTTGTTGATATCAGCTTCGTTAGCACGTTCTTCAGTTTTTACAACAATATCAGGAATCTTCTTACCGCCACGAATTACTGTAAATCTTGCTGTTGCGCCGGCTTCCAGGCTTCCGATATCGCGCACAAGCTGATTTGTAGACTTAACCTTCTTGCCGTTCAACTCGATGATATAGTCACCAGGTTTTACGCCACCCTTGAAAGCAGGAGAATTAGAGAACACTTCTGCAGCAAATGCACCGTCAACATCATTAACACCAAGTTCTTCTTTATATTCATTTGTTACATCAACAAGAGAAATACCAACCCAGCCGTAAACAACCTTACCCTTCTTAATGAAGGAATCAATTGCAGACTTAAGATTGTTGATTGGGATAGCAAAACCAAGCCCTACGGAACCACCTGATGAAGAAGCAATCCATGTATTGATACCAATTACTTCACCATAAATATTTACAAGAGGTCCACCAGAGTTTCCCTGGTTGATGGCAGCATCTGTCTGAATGTAATCGCTGATTGCAGACATATGACTTTCTGAACGGCCAACAGCACTTACAATACCCTGAGTTACAGACTGGCTGTAACCGAGCGGCGCACCAAAGGCCATACAGATATCTCCTGGCTGAACCTTATCTGAGTCACCCAGAGTTGCTACTGGAATTGTACTGTCTTTTGATTCAAAAGAAACAAGAGCCACATCAATACGGCTGTCTGCACCAACAAGCCTTCCTTCAAACTCGCGCTCGTCGTTAAGCTTAATGCTGATTTTTGATGCAGAACCTGCAACGTGATTGTTGGTAAGTACGTAATAGGTATTTCCTGTTTTGCGTACGATTACACCTGAACCA
>OCVV012873372.1_pt1 | contig 23479 bp, 22 predicted proteins | sample 1539721 | NCBI WGS metagenome assembly OCVV01 (sample SAMN02144230, study PRJEB22623) | gut metagenome | biome: sheep rumen | host: Ovis aries | place: New Zealand
ACGGGCATGATGTTCCGCGGATATATGGGCGGTGCGGGCGCGCCCGTGCTCGGCGGCGGGCGGTATGACAGCCTGTGCGCCAAGTTCGGCAAGGATATCCCCGCGACCGGCTTTGCAATCGACATCGACGAGCTGTCCGATTCGGTCGAACTCAAGCCGGAGAAGACGACGGAGGAACTGGTGTTTGCAGATGCAGGCAGCCTGAAAGCCGCGCTGGAATATGTCCATGCGAGCGGAAAGCTGGCCGAGCTTGCGCCGTGTGACACGATGGAAGAGGCACTTGCAGTCGCAAGAAAAAAAGGCTGCCGTGCGCTGATCTCTTTTGCGAATGGTGAGCTGACGAAAACGGAGGTGCAGGCATGACACCGGAAAATACGATTCGGATTGCTCTGACCAAGGGCAGACTGGAAAAAAAGACGCTGACACTGCTGGAACACTCCGGATACGACGTGAGTGAACTGCGTTCCGGCTCGCGCAAGCTGATTTTCCGCCTGCCGGATTCCCATATTGAGCTGGTTCTGGCCAAAGCGGCGGATGTCATCACCTATGTCGAGCAGGGCGTGTGCGACATGGGCGTGGTCGGCAAGGACACGATCATGGAAAAGGGCGGCGCGTTTTATGAGACGCTCGACCTCGGCTTTGGCAAATGCCGCTTCTGCCTGTGCGGCAAAAAGGGCGAGGATTTTTACGCGGGCTATCACACGCGCACGATTGCCAGCAAGTATCCAGAGGTGACCCGTGCGTTTTTTTCCAAAAAGCACATGGATGTCAACATCATTAAAATTGAGGGCAGCGTAGAGCTTGCTCCGCTGCTCGGCCTGGCAGACGCGATTGTCGATATTGTGGAAACGGGCACGACCCTGAAAGAAAACGGACTCGAGCCGTTTGAAACCGTTGCACCGATCAGCGCACGCGTCATTGTCAATCTGGCGAGCATGAAGATGAAAAAGCAGCAGATCCAGCAGCTCACACAGCAGCTGCAGGCCGGTCTGGAGGCAGAAGCATGAATACATTTTTGAAGGTTATTCGCGCCGACGGCGAGACGGAACAGCGTCAGATCGCCGAAATGAAGGCGCGCGCGGCGGAGACCGCCGCAGATATCGACCGCAGCGTCGCGGCAATCATGGAGGATGTGCGCCAAAACGGCATGGAGGCTGTCGAGCGGTATTCCCTGAAGTTTGACGGTGCGCGTCCGTATGTTGTGCCGGAGGAGCGGATACAGCAGGCGTATGACGCCTGCCCGCGCGGCCTGCGCGATGCGCTCGAGCTGAGTGCAAAGAATATTGCAGACTATCATGAAAAGATGATGGTGAGCACGTGGGAATACCGCCGCAGTGAGGGCGCGGTACTGGGACAGATGGTGCGCGGACTGGCGCGCGTCGGCATCTATGTGCCGGGCGGCACAGCGGCCTATCCGTCCACCGTGCTGATGAACGCGGTGACCGCAAAGGTTGCCGGTGTGGGACAGATCATTATGGTGACCCCGCCGACGGACAACCTCAGCGATGCGGTGCTCGCGGCGGCTAAAATTGCCGGTGTCGATCAGGTCATTGCCTGCGGCGGCGTGCAGGCGATTGCTGCGCTGACCTATGGCGCGGGCTTTGTTCCGGCGGTCGATAAAATCGTAGGTCCGGGCAACGCCTATGTCGCAGCCGCGAAAAAGCAGGCATTCGGCAAGGTGGACATTGATATGATCGCAGGACCGTCAGAGGTGCTTGTCATTGCAGATGACAGCGCCGATCCGGTATATGTTGCCGCCGATCTGCTGTCGCAGGCCGAGCACGACCGCATGGCATCCGCCGTCCTGCTGACGGACAGCGAGGCGCTGGCACAGCGCGTTTCGGAGGAAATGGACCGCCAGTCGGCGGATATGCCGCGGCGCGGGATTATTGAGGAATCGGTGCGCAATTACGGAATCGGACTGGTGTTTGACAATCTGGAGGATGCGTGTGTGATGGCGGATGAGGTTGCGCCGGAGCATCTGGAAATTGTGACGAGACAGCCGCGCGCACTGCTGCCGAAGCTGCACAATGCGGGTGCGATTTTCCTCGGCGCATACTCACCTGAGCCGCTGGGAGATTATATGGCGGGTCCGTGCCATGTGCTGCCGACGTCCGGTACAGCGCGCTTTTTCTCGCCGCTGTCCACCGACACCTTCCTGAAAAAGACGAGCATTATTGAATATTCCGAAGAAGAGCTGAACAAGGTGGCGGACGGCATCATTACGATGGCGGAGAGCGAAAAGCTGACCGCGCATGCCAATTCCATCCGAAAGAGAAAGGAAGCCCGCTCATGATTACATTACCGGAAAAGCTGTCCCGCATGACACCGTACGATCCCAGCGAGGATCTTTATCAGATCAAGCTGGATGCAAATGAGAGCTACTTCTCACTGCCGGAGGATCTGCGCGATGCGATTGCGGCGAGCATTGATACCATTGATTTTAACCGCTATCCGGATCCGAGCGTAGACGGTCTGCGCCGCCTGGCGGGGCGTGAATTTCGCGCTGCACCCGGCAATATTGTCGTGGGAAACGGTTCGGACGAGCTGATTTCCTTGATTATGAACACCTTTGCCCCGCGCGGCGGAAAGGTCATGGTGCTGTCTCCGGATTTCTCCATGTATCAGTTCTATGCCGAGGTCGCGGAGCTGGAGGTCATCAATCTGCTCAAGGACGATGAGTTTATGCTGACCGAGCAGCAGGTGATTGACCGCGTACAGGCGGAGCAGCCGGATATCCTGATTTTCTCCAATCCGTGCAATCCGAGCGGACAGGGCTTCCGGCATGCGGAGGTCGTGCGCATGTGCGACGCGCTCGAGGACACGCTGGTTGTCGTGGACGAGGCCTATATGGACTTCTGGGATCAGAGCATTCTGGATGTCTCCACGGCGATGGAAAATGTTCTGGTCATGAAAACCCTGTCCAAGGCGTACGGCTGTGCCGCACTGCGCTGCGGCTTTGTCATCGGCTATGCGGATCTCATCGAGCAGCTGAACAAGACGCGCTCGCCGTATAACATCGGTTCTCTGGTACAGATGGCGGCGTCCATTGTGCTCGAGGACACCGGCTGGCAGAAGGAACAGTGCGCACAGATTGTCGCGCGCAAAGAGGAACTGGAACAGGCGTGTACACAGCTGGCAGAGCGCACGGGCGCGTTCACCGTCCTGCCGACGCACACGAACTTCGTCGTTCTGCGCACACCGCGCTGCAAAGAGCTGTTTGAAGAACTGAAAAACCGCAGCATTTGCGTCCGCTGCTTTGCGAAGTTTGACATGCTGCGCATCACGACCGGAAATGCGGAGGAAAACGTCGCTCTGCTTGCAGAACTGGCGGACATCTGCGGTGCAAAGGAGTGATGACAATGGGGTACATCGGAATTGTCGATTACGGCGCGGGAAATCTGATGAGTGTCTCCAAGGCGCTGGATTTTCTCGGGCTGGAAAACAGAATTGTCACCACACCTGACGGAATGGAACAGGCATCCGGCATTATTTTGCCCGGCGTCGGCGCATTTCCCGATGCAATGCAGGCGCTGGAGGAATCCGGTCTGACGCAGTCGCTCATTCATGCGGCGAAGACCCGGCCGTTTCTCGGCATTTGTCTGGGCGCGCAGATGCTGTTTGAGCAGAGTGAGGAAATTCATCCGACGCGCGGACTCGGCTTGCTGCCGGGGTGCGTACAGAAAATTGACACCGATCTCAAGCTGCCGCAGATCGGCTGGAACAGTCTGGAATACCGCAAAAATGACCCGCTTGTGCAGGATGTGCCGGAGGGCGCATATGTCTATTTTGTGCACACCTTCAAAATGTGTCCGGCAGAACAATCCGACCTGATTGCGACCTGTGACTACCACGACCGCGTCACGGCGATGGTGGGACGCGGAAAGCTGTACGGCTGTCAGTTCCATCCGGAAAAAAGCGGTGAGGTCGGCATCACCATTCTGCGCAATTTCGGCAACATGGTAGGAGGGGCAAAATGAGAATTTTACCTGCAATAGATCTGCACGATCAGATGTGCGTGCGTCTGGTCAAGGGCGATTACGCCACAGCGCATAAGGTCGCGGAGGATGCTGTCGAGACCGCACGCAGCTTTCTTGACGCCGGGGCGCAGCTGATTCATATGGTGGATCTTGACGGCGCGAAGGACGGCACCCATCCGAATTATCCGGTGGTGCGCCGCGTCATCGAAGAGACCGGAGCCGCTGTCGAGCTGGGCGGCGGCATTCGCACGATGGAGGATGTCGCACGCGTGCTCGAGCTGGGCGTTCAGCGCGTCATCATCGGCTCGGCAGCGGTAAAGAATCCTCTGTTTGTGCGCGAGGCATGTGAGAAATACGGCGACCGCATTGCGGTCGGCATCGACGCGCGCGGCGGCACAGTGCGCACAGAGGGCTGGCTGAAGGACAGCGGCACAGACTACATTGCCTTTGCCCGGCAGATGGAGCGCTACGGTGTAAAGACGATTATTTTCACCGATATCGACAAGGACGGCATGCTGTCCGGTCCGAACTTTGACCAGCTGCAGGCTCTGCGCGATGCGGTTTCCTGCGGAATTGTGGCATCCGGCGGCGTGTCCACACTGGAGGACATTGTCCGGCTGCGCGATATGGGCATTGAAGAGGCCATTGCCGGCAAGGCGGTTTACACCGGTCAGCTCGATGTCAGACGAGCCATTGAACTGGCAGGGGAGGTGTGAGACATGCTGGCAAAACGAATTATTCCCTGTCTGGATGTCAATGACGGCCGCGTTGTCAAGGGCGTGAACTTTGTCAACCTGCGTGACGCGGGTGACCCGGTCGAGCTTGCAACCTTTTATTCGCAGCAGGGCGCGGATGAAATTGTGTTTCTCGACATCACCGCAACGTATGAAAACCGTCAGACGATTGTCGATGTCGTGCGCCGCACGGCACAGCAGGTGTTTGTTCCGCTGACAGTGGGCGGCGGCATTCGCACGAGCGATGATTTTAAGGAGCTGCTGCGCGCGGGCGCGGACAAGATTTCCGTCAATTCTGCCGCCGTAAAAAACAAGCAGCTGATTGCAGATGCGGCAAAAAAATTCGGCAGTCAGTGTGTCGTCGTGGCGATTGACGCGCGCAGCTGTGCGGATTATGACAAATGCCCGAGCGGCTATGAGGTCTATGTCGCCGGCGGGCGCAAGCCGGTCGGTCTGGATGCTGTCGCATGGGCAAAGGAGGTCTATGCGCTCGGCGCAGGCGAAATTCTGCTGACCTCGATGGATAAGGACGGGACGAAGTCCGGCTTTGAGCTGAATCTGACCAAAATGGTCGCCGATGCGGTCGGCATTCCGGTCATCGCCTCCGGCGGCTGCGGCACACTGGAGCATTTTTCTGATGTGTTTGAGCAGACGGGCGCAGATGCTGCGCTGGCGGCATCGCTGTTTCATTACGGCGAACTGACCGTACCGCAGGTCAAGGAATATTTACACGGGAAAAACATCCCGGTCAGACTGTGAGGAACAAGCTATGAATCTCGATCGATTTTTTCAAAAAGGTGAGCTGATTCCGGTTATCTGTCAGGATGAGCGCACCAACGAGGTGCTCATGCTGGGATATGCCAATCGTGAGGCGCTGCAGAACACCATGGATACCGGCACCGCATGGTTTTTCTCCCGCAGCCGGCAGAAGCTGTGGAACAAGGGAGAGACATCGGGCAACTTTATTATTGTCAGCCGGATTCTGACCGATTGTGATGATGATACGCTGATTTACCGCGGTATCCCCAAGGGCCCGACCTGTCACACGGGCAACCGCACCTGCTTCTATCAGCCCCCGATTTGGGAGAAAACAACGGAATAAGAGGAGAATATACGATGTCCAAAGCATTTGAAAGTATGGAATATGTCATTCAGCAGCGCCGCGAGCAGCCGATGGAGAAATCCTATACCTGCTATCTGTTTGAGCAGGGAATGGACAAGATCCTCAAGAAGGTCGGCGAAGAAACCGCGGAGACGATCATCGCGGCAAAAAACGGCGACCGCGAAAATCTGGTCGGTGAGATCAATGACCTGCTGTATCACATCATGGTCATGATGAACGAGGCGGGCATTTCCCTCGCTGAGGTCGAAGAAGAAATGAATGCGCGTGCCGGAAAGATCGGCAATCTGAAGCAGTTTCATGTCAGCGACCACAATACATAACCTTGGGCGATGACGGCGCAGACACAGCAGCAATAAAAAATAAATCCATAGCGACCGGAAAGGGCATGCACCCGAACCTTCGCTATGGATTTTTGTTTTATCGATGAAATACATACCGGTCGAGACGGTCAAAGGCTTCTTTGACACGGCTGAGCGGCAATGCGAGATTCATTCGGATTGCACACGGAGCACCGAACATGCGTCCGTCCTGCCAGCTGACGCCGACCTCCCAGCCGGCTTTTTCCAGTTCGTCGAGCGAGGTGTCATGCCTGCGGCACCATTCACTGCAGTCGAGAAACAGCATATAGGTTCCTTGCGGCTTGCTGACTGCGATACCTTCAAAGTGCTCCGCGATGTAATTGCAAGCATAGTCCACATTCTCAGTCAGAACGGAGCACAGCTCATCCACCCACTGATGTCCTTCCGGCGTATATGCGCCGATGAGCGCGTGCATGGAGAGCACATTCATGCTGTTATAGTGCGATTTACTCGCTTTTGCGCGCACACGATCACGCAGATATTTGTTGTAGATGATATGATAGCTGCCGACCAGCCCGGCGAGGTTAAAGGTCTTGCTGGGTGCGTAGACAGCAATCGTGCGCTGTCTGGCGTCGTCGCTGACCGATTGCGTGGGGATGTGCCGATGTCCGGACAGGAGGATATCCGACCAGATTTCATCGGAGATGACAAGACAGTCGTTCGCACGGTATACCTCCATCGCGCGTTCGATTTCCCAGCGCTCCCACACGCGGCCGCAGGGATTGTGCGGGCTGCAGAAGACGGCGACATGAATGCTGTGTTTTTTGAGCTTGGCATCCATATCCTCGTAATCCATGCGCCAGATTCCCTGTGCGTCCTGTTTGAGCGGGCTGTGAATGATGTGAAATCCGTTGCTGCGAATGCTGGAGGTAAAGCCGATATAGGTCGGGCTGTGCAGCAAAACCGGATCACCGGGCGCAGCAAACGCGGTCAAAGCTGAGATGACACAGCCCAGCACACCGTTTTCATACCCGATACAGTCCTTTGTCAGACCGGTGACCCCGTTGCGCGTTTTGTGCCAGTCGATAATCGCGTTAAAATAATCCGCGGACGGATCGAAATAGCCGTAGGCGGGATGCTGTGCGCGGGCAATGATCGCCTGCGGAATGGTGGGGACGGTGGGAAAATTCATGTCTGCCACCCACATGGGAATGGAATCAAAGCCCTCCTTTGGGGCATCCGGCGCAAAGCCGGGCAGCGTACCCAGTCCGTCAACGGCAATCGCGTCGCGTCCGTGCCGGTCCATAATGGAGGTAAAATCGTACTTCATGAGGAAACTCCTTTCAGCGTGCGCAGAGACTCTGCCGCACAGCTGTCTTTATTGTAGCATGTCAGGCGGACAACATCCACCTGAAAAAGGAAACGGCAGGCAAAAAAATTCCCTCCCGGAAATCCGGAAGGGAACTTGGGATATCTTGTGCGTGCTTAGCCGAGCAGCATCGGAACGAGCTTCAGGAAGAAACCGGCCGCAGCAGCGGAACCGATAACACCGGCAACGTTCGGACCCATGGCGTGCATGAGCAGGAAGTTGGACGGGTTTTCCTTCTGGCCTTCGACCTGAGCAACACGGGCAGCCATCGGTACGGCAGAAACACCGGCAGAACCGATCAGCGGATTGATCTTGCCCTTCGATGCCCAGCACATCAGATCACCGAACAGAACGCCGCCGAGGGTAGAGAATGCAAATGCAACCAGACCCATAGCGACAATCTCGATTGTCTGGAAAGACAGGAAGGTGTCAGCCGCAGCAGTAGCGCCGACAGACAGACCCAGCAGGATGGTGACGATGTTCATCATCGCATTCTGCGCCGTGTCGGACAGACGGTCGGTGACGCCGCACTCGCGGAACAGGTTGCCCAGCATCAGCATGCCGATCAGCGGAGCGGTATCCGGCAGCAGCAGGATGACAACAGTGGCAACGGCGATCGGGAAGACGATTTTTTCCGTCTTGGAGACCGGACGAAGCTGCTCCATCTTGATCTTGCGGTCCTCCGCACGGGTAAACATGCGCATAATCGGAGGCTGAATCATCGGAATCAATGCCATGTACGAGTATGCGGCGATTGCAATTGCGGACAGATACTCCGGAGCCAGCTTGGAAGTAACCATGATAGCGGTCGGGCCGTCTGCACCGCCGATGATGCCGATTGCAGCAGCCACATTGACCGGGAAATGGAACATCAGCAGTGCGCCGAGGAATGCGGTAAAGATACCAAACTGAGCGGCAGCACCGAGCAGCAGGGAGGACGGACGTGCGATCAGCGGTCCGAAATCCGTCATCGCGCCGACACCTAAGAAGATCAGCGGCGGATAGATATCAAACCGGACACCGTAGTAGAAATAATGTAATAAACCTTCGACATCGGTATTGGAAATCATGTTCGAGCCTGGCAGGTTAGCCAGCAGCATACCGAATGCAATTGTGACAAGAAGCAGCGGCTCAAACTGCTTTGCGATGCCCAGATACAGCAGGACAAACGCAATCAGGACCATAATCAGGCACTTTACGCCGCCGATCCCCTGGAAAAAGCCTGCATAGCCGGATTCTCCGAGGATTTTGCCGAGAACACTTACAAAAGAGAATTCCATTCCACACAACCTCCGTTAAGAGATGGTGCACAGAACACTGCCGGTGTCAACCGACGCGCCCTTGGACACGCATACGGAAGTGACCGTACCATCCTTGCTGGCGAAGATTTCGTTCTCCATCTTCATCGCTTCCAGAATGAACAGGATGTCGCCGCTCTTGACGGTCTGACCCTGCTGGCAGCGGACATCGAGGATGGTGCCCGGCATCGGTGAGGTTACCGGGTCGCCTGCACCTGCCGGAGCGGCGGGAGCAGCAGCCGGAGCCGGAGCAGCGGCCGGTGCCGGAGCGGCAGCCGGAGCAGCAGCAACCGGAGCCGGGGCCGGAGCTTCGCCGATATAAGCGGCAACAGCCTTGCCCTTTTCCACTTCGACTTCATACTGTTTTTCGTTGAGCGTTACAATATATTTCATGTTCGTACCTCCAAATTAAAGCGCCTGAATGCGTCTGAACTGCAGTTCGTCCAGCGGAATATCAGTCTCATCGCTGATGATGGCCATAATGCAGGCTGCGGTCTCCTCATCGACGTCGATGAGCTGCAGCTTGCCGTCCCACGGCTTGGAGGGTGCTTCCTCTTTTTCTGCCGGAGCGGCGGGAGCAGCAGCCGGAGCCGGAGCAGCCGTCTCTGCCGGTGCCTTGCCCTTGCTTTCAATCGTCATGACAACGCTTGAGACAACTCGAATGACCAGAATCAGGAACAAAAGGAGGAGGAATACGGTTACAAAGCCACACAGAGCAATCAGCAGGGCTTCGCCTACACCAATGTTCATGTTAAACCCTCCTTAGTCGACCTTTTTGATGGAATATGTTACCTTCATGCCCTTGTGCTCTTCGCGATACGCAAAGAACTTTTCAGCCTGCTGCGGGAAAGCAACATAGGACAGAACATCTTCCTCACAGGTAGCGATATCGCCCAGCTTTTTCTTCGCTGCCGGAATTTCCGGCTCGAGGGTTTCAGCAAAGCGGCCTTCCATCGGCTTCTCATCGCCCATGACCTTCTTCACCAGAGACGGCTCAATCGGAGCCGGTGCGGTGCCGTACTCGCCGCGGATGTAAGCGCGGATTTCCTTGGTAATATTCTTGTAGCGCTCGCCCATCAGTACATTGTTAACAGCCTGAGAACCAACCATCTGGCTCAGCGGGGTAACCAGCGGGGGATAGCCCATGTCCTTGCGGACGTTCGGTACCTCGGCGAGAACCTCGTTCAGACGGTCGAGGGACTTCATATCGGTCAGATTGGCGATCAGGTTGGACAGCATGCCTCCCGGAATCTTGTAGTGCAGGGCGTTGGTGTTGACGTTCATAACGAACGGATTGATCTTGCCCTCGGTGACATACGCCTTCTTGATCGGCTCAAAGAACTCGTTGACCTTGCGCATCTCAGCGCGGTCAAGACCGGTCTCATAGCCCATCTGAACGAGAACGTGATCCATCGCCTCGGTGCACGGCTGGGATGTGCCGCCCGCAAACGGGGAGATTGCGCAGTCAATGACCTCTGCGCCGGCCTCGACAGCCTTCAGATAGGTCATCGAGCCCAGACCGGTGGTCGCATGGGTGTGAATGACGATCGGAATCTTGACAGTCTGCTTGAGTGCGGAAACCAGATCGGATGCCTCCTGCGGGCTCATGACGCCTGCCATGTCCTTGATGCAGAGGGAGGTGCAGCCCAGCTCTTCAATGCGCTTGCCGAGCTTTGCGTAGTTCTCCAGCGTATGAACTGGAGACTGGGTGTACGAAATCGTACCCTGAGCCTCGCCGCCGGCCTTCTGACACTCGTCAACAGCGGTCTCGATGTTGCGCAGGTCGTTCAGCGCGTCGAAAATGCGGATGATGTCGATGCCGTTTTCAACGCTCTTGCGTACGAAGGCGCGAACGGTGTCGTCAGAGTAGTGCTTGTAGCCCAGAATATTCTGACCGCGCAGCAACATCTGCAGCTTGGTATCCGGCATCAGCTCACGGATTGTGCGAAGGCGAACCCACGGATCTTCGTTCAGATAACGAAGGCAGGAATCGAACGTCGCACCACCCCAGCATTCGACGGAATGATAACCAACCTTGTTCATGGTCTCCAGAATCGGCTTGAACTCCGACAGGGGAAGACGGGTTGCACACAGGGACTGGTTGGCGTCACGCAGGACGGTCTCTGTGATCTTCAGTTTTTTTGGCACAGTGTATCAGCTCCTTTGAATGATAAAAGATGACAAAAAATACGGTTAGACAGGAATCACCGCGATATCAGCCGAGGCATGCGAAGAAGAACGGCTTTACCGGCGAATCTCTCCATTCCCAAACAGGAATATTATACAACAAAAACCATGTTATTTGCAACGAAAAATTCAAAAACAACACCGGTATTGACCAAAAATTAACACAGTCCGAAGCGGACGGAAAATGGGATGGAAGATATGCACAAACATGCGCGGGAAAAGAATGAGCAGTCTGTGCGTGTTGACAAAAGCCGCGCAGATTTTTGTCTGCACGGCTGAAGAGACCGGTTGATTTCTTTCAATCCGCCCGGCGGCAGGCGGCTTTCATTTCCCTGACATACGCGGAAACCGGCGGCACGCAATCGCGCCCGTGTGCCGCAATCAGCTTCACAACAGCGGAACCGACAATCACGCCGTCGCTCTGCCGGCATGCCGCTTCCGCCTGCTCCGGCGTGGAGATGCCGCCTTTCACGACACAGGGAATGTCCGAGACTGCCCTGACGTGCTGCATCACTGCGCCGATGCCGGGCAGAGTGGAGCTGCCTGTTTCCATCATACCGGAGGAAGACACACAGCAGAGAAAGCCTTCCGCCTGTTCTGCGATGGCATGAACACGATGATGCGAGTTGGGCGCAGCCGTTGAAATCTGTACCAGGCCGTATTTCCGGCATTCCGGTGCAAATTCCTCCCGCTCCTCAAACGGAATGTCCGGCACAATGATGCCGCTGATTCCGATCTGCGCGGCGGTTTTCAGAAACCTGTCTGGGCCGTACGAAAAGATGACATTGGCATAGGTCCGGAAGATCATCGGGACAGACACCTTCCGGCGCACGCGGCGCACCATATCAAAGATTTTGTCGGTGGTTGTGCCGCCGGAAAGCGCGCGCAGATTGGCGTCCTGAATGACTGGACCTTCGGCGGTCGGGTCGGAAAACGGGATGCCGAGCTCGATGAGATCCGCACCCGCTTCGGCGAGGGCGGGGATGAGCTTTTCTGTGGTTTCCAGGTCGGGGTCACCGCAGGTGAGAAACGGAATAAACGCCTTTCCGTGGGCAAAGGCCTCAGAGATATTAGTCATGGAGATCCTCCCCTCTGTAGCGGGCGATAGCGGCGACATCCTTGTCTCCGCGGCCGGAAATGTTGACGACAAGAATTTGATCGGGTCTCATCGTCGGGGCAAGGCGGCAGGCATAGGAAACCGCATGTGCCGATTCAATCGCAGGAATGATCCCCTCCGTGCGCGACAGATATTCAAATGCCTGCACCGCCTCCTCGTCCGTGACAGCGACGTACTGTGCGCGGCCGGATTCAAATAACATGGCGTGTTCCGGTCCGACGCCGGGATAGTCCAGACCCGCCGAGATGGAGTAAACGGGGGCAATCTGACCGTATTCATCCTGACAGAAATAGGATTTCATTCCGTGGAAAATACCGACCCGACCTGTGGACAGGGTCGCGGCAGTCTCCTTTGTGTCGATACCGCGTCCGGCCGCTTCGCAGCCGATGAGCTGTACTTTCTCATCTTCAATAAAGTGGTAAAACGCACCGATGGCGTTCGAACCGCCGCCGACACAGGCGATGACGGCATCCGGCAGCCGACCTTCCTTTTCCAGCAGCTGTGCCTTGATTTCTCTGGAGATGACCGCCTGAAAATCGCGGACAATGGTGGGGAACGGATGCGGTCCCATGACCGAGCCGAGGACATAATGTGTGTCGTCAATGCGGCTCACCCATTCACGGAATGTCTCGGAAACCGCATCCTTCAGCGTTGCCGTGCCGCTGTCGACCGTGTGCACCGCTGCACCGAGCAGACGCATGCGGTAGACGTTGAGTGCCTGCCGTTCGGTATCGAGGCGGCCCATATAGATTTCACACTCCAGCCCGAGCAGCGCGGCTGCCGTTGCGGTGGCGACACCGTGCTGGCCGGCTCCTGTTTCCGCGATGACACGGGTCTTGCCCATTTTCTTTGCGAGCAGGCACTGCGCCAGTGCGTTGTTGATCTTGTGGGAACCGGTATGGTTGAGATCCTCGCGCTTGAGATAAATCTTCGCGCCGCCCAAATCCTTTGTCATCTTTTCTGCATAGTACAGCAGGGAGGGACGGCCGACATAATTGTTCAGCAGGTCGGTCAGCTCTGCCTGAAAGGCGGGGTCATCTTTATAGCGGATATATGCATCCTCCAGTTCGTGGATGGCATTCATCAGTGTTTCGGGGACATACTGCCCGCCGTGAATGCCGAATCTTCCGTTAGACATATTTGTTACTCCTTACTTTCTCGATGAGGGTACGGATCTTTCTTTGCCGTCAGACACCGCACCGCCGGAATGGTCTATTATCGGCACGCGTTTGCGGCGGGCAGGAGGACAAACAAAAAAGGCTTTTGTCCCGAATCCGGTTGGTCCGAATTCTAGGGACAAAAGCCAAAAGCTTCTGCGGTGCCACCCTGTATTGCCGATACCCGATGAGGAATCGACCACTCGCCGCACACCATCATGTGCGCTCCGCTGTAACGGGCGGAAACCGTCAGTGCCTACTGGCCGAAGCGTTCGGGCTGCCCTCACGAGTCCATTCCGCAGCCTGCATGCTGCCGCAATCTCACCGCCTGCGGCTCTCTGGATGCACATCCCGGAAGCGTACTTCTCTCGTTCACTGGTTTATCATGTTGAAATTACCTTAGCACACGGAAAAAGAAATGTCAAGCGGAAGAATGAAAATTTCCGATAAACGGCGGGGAATAGAAAAATGTGAAATAATTAACCGCATATCGGAGGCTAACGGGAGGAAATTTGCCAAAAAATACAAAAATTATGTTACAGAATTTATTTATGGATGATAAAAAGCCGGCCAACTGACAGGTTTTTGTTGAAAACAACGCAGAACATGGTATAATGTTTACATGTCCCCATAGAAAAAATGTGCTGACAGAGACGAAACAGCATTGTGCTGTGCGGATTGACCGCGCCCAGCAACAGATGTCTGTTCGCATACGATCATCAGAAAGGTGGTTTTTTCATTCGATGAATTGTTCAAAACTGATGGACAACATGGAGGTTTACCTGCGAAGCGACCTGCGCAAGGATCTTGACGAGGCCAATGCACAGGATCTGCATCATGCGCTGTCCAAGGCGATCATGGCTGAAATTGCGGAGCCGTGGAAGGACAGCCTGAATCTGCACCGCGCTGTGCGCCATGCGTATTACATGTCTGCGGAATTCCTGATTGGCCGCGCGATCTACAACAACCTGCTTTGCCTCGGCATTTATGACGAGGTTGAGAAGCTGTTCAAGGAGCGCGGACTGGATCTGAGCTCGCTGGAAGAGGTGGAAGACGCATCGCTCGGCAACGGCGGTCTCGGCCGCCTGGCGGCATGTTTCCTGGATTCCGCTGCAACGCTCGACCTTCCGCTGGACGGCTACGGCATCCGTTACCGCTACGGTCTGTTTAAGCAGTATATTCAGGACGGCTTCCAGAAGGAAACCGCAGACGACTGGACACGCTACGGCGATCCGTGGAGCATCCGCTCGGATTCCGAGGCAGTTCTGGTCAAGTTTGCCGATCAGACGGTCCGCGCGGTACCGTATGATATTCCGATCATCGGCTATGGCACGCGCAACATCGGCAACCTGCGTCTGTGGCAGTCCGAGCCGCTGTCCTCGTTTGATTTCAACGAGTTCAACGAGCAGCACTATGATGCTTCTGTCCGCGAGAAGAACCGTGCCGAGGACATCTCCCGCGTTCTGTACCCGAACGATTCCACTGACGAGGGCAAGAAGCTGCGCCTGAAGCAGCAGTATTTCTTCTGCTCCGCATCGCTGCAGGACATCATCAAGAAGTACAAGGCAAACCACGGCAACGACTTCACCCGTTTTGCCGAGTTCAATGCCATTCAGCTGAACGATACCCATCCGGTTATCTCCATTCCGGAGCTTGTCCGCCTGCTGACTACTTACGAGGGCATTGAGTTCCGTCAGGCGGTTGAGATTGCACAGAAGACCTTTGCTTACACCAACCACACCATTCTGCCGGAAGCACTGGAGAAGTGGAACAAGCACCTGCTGATCGCCGTTGTTCCGGAGATCTACGACATCATCGAGCGCATCAACAACATGTTCATTGATGAGCTGTACAAGCAGCAGTGCAATCCGGATTTCATTCAGAACGTTCAGATCATCAAGCATGACATGGTTCACATGGCGAATCTTGCGATGTATGGCTCCAGCTACGTCAATGGTGTTGCGGCAATCCATACCGAGATTCTGAAGAAGAACACGCTGAATTCGTTCTATCAGATCTGGCCGGAGCGCTTCCAGAACAAGACCAATGGCATTACACAGCGCCGCTGGCTGGCAATGAACAACCGCGAGCTGTCTGCCCTCATCACCCGCCTGCTCGGCTCGGATGCATGGGTCACCGACCTTTCTCAGCTGAAGAAGCTGGAGAAGTATGCGACCGACAAGGCGGTTCTCGACGAGTTCTGGAACATCAAGCACCTAAAGAAGCGTCAGCTCGGCATGTTCATGCTCAAGCACGACGGCACTGCGCCGATCAAGGGCTCGATTTATGACATTCAGATCAAGCGTCTGCATGAGTATAAGCGCCAGTTCCTCAATGCACTGTCCATTCTGTACATTTACTTCGGCATCAAGGACGGTTCGATTCAGGACTTCCATCCGACCACTTTCATCTTCGGTGCAAAGGCTGCCCCGGGCTATGCGCGTGCAAAGGGCATCATCAAGCTCATCAACGAGATCGCCCGTCTGATCGAGAACGATGGTCAGGTGCGTGACAAGATCCGCGTTATTTTTGCTTCCAACTACAACGTATCCTATGCGGAGAAGCTGGTTGCAGCAGCAAACGTTTCCGAGCAGATTTCTACCGCCGGCACGGAGGCATCCGGCACCGGCAACATGAAGCTGATGCTCAACGGTGCGGTTACCCTCGGCACGCTGGACGGTGCGAATGTAGAGATCGCAGAAGAGGCCGGCATGGAGAACGAGTATATCTTTGGCGGCACGGTCGAAGAGATCGAACGCGAGGAGCACAACAATTACATCCCGTACAACATCTACAACAACGATCCGAAGATCAAGCGCGTCATGGAAGCGCTGGTCGACGGTACGCTCAACGATGGCGGCACGGGCATTTTCCGCGAGCTGTATGATTCCATCATCCACAAGGTTGACTGGGGTCAGAGCCATCCGGATAAGTACTTCCTCATGTACGATTTCCAGAGCTATATCGATACCAAGCTGCGTCTGAACCGCGATTACAGCGACAAGTACGCATTTGCCGAAAAGTGCTGGAGAAACATCTGCAATGCAGGCAAGTTCAGCTCTGACCGCACAATCAAGGACTATGCGGCCAACATCTGGCACATTGATCCGGTCGAGTTCGAATAAGCAGTTTCAGATATAATGTAAAAATGAGAAACCGGCGTTTCCTGTGCGGAGGCGCCGGTTTTTTCTCGTGCGCCGGGGTTTCCAAAGAAAACAATACAAGGATAGACGCAGAAATGAGCGAAAAAATGTAAAAAATGACGAAAACCTCTCGAATTTTTCTTCGGGTTGCGATATAATAAAAGGGGATTCCGTGCGAATCCCACCGGATGAAATTCGTCAGTAAAAGGAGGGCGGCTTATATGCTTCCCAAAGAATTGCTGGTCAACCGCGAGTTGAGCTGGCTGGAGTTTAACAAGAGAGTGCTTTCCGAGTCGCTGCGAAAGGATGTTCCTTTGTTCGAGCGCCTGAAATTTGCAGCCATTTATTTTTCCAATTTGGATGAATTCTTTATGGTTCGGGTCGGTTCGCTGACCGACCAGAGCATTATGGATCCGGATAAGCTGGATGACAAGACCGGATGGAATGCAGCGGAGCAGGTTCAGCACATGCTGGAGATGGTGCGTTCCTTTGAGCCGATGACAGAGGAGATGTATGCCTCACTGATTGTGGAGCTCAAGCAGCGCGGCATTGACATCATTCATTTTAAGAAAATCAGCAAGATGGATGAGATGATTGCGCAGAAATATTTTTCTGAGGAGATCAAGCCGCTGCTCTCGCCGCAGATTGTCGACCGGCATCATCCGTTCCCGTTCCTTCGGAATAAAGAAAAATATGTTGTCACCTGCCACACCACGAAAAACGGCGGGGAACGGTTTGGGGTGATCCCGATCGGGCATCTGCCGGATTATTTTGTCGTCAGCTTTGACGGCCGCACAAAGGTGTTCTTCACCTGCGACATCGTGGAGCATTTTATTTCCCAGCTGTACAGCAAGCAGAAAATTGTGGAAAAGACGACGATTCGCGTCACACGAAATGCGGATATCGCTGTGGATGAAGCGCTGCTCGATTATGATATGGATTTCCGCGGCGTCATGCAGGAGCTGCTGAAAAAGCGGCGCCGCCTGTTTGCGGTGCGGCTGCAGATGTCGCGCAAATCGGAAAAGGTACAGAAGTACCTGTGCGATCATCTGGAAGTGACGGCAAAGGGTGTGTTTATCCAGAAAATTCCGCTGGATTTCAGCTTCGGCTTCTCCCTTCCGGGAAAAATCAAGGATGCGGACATGTCCCTGTTTTATCCGGAGCGCAAGCCGCAGGTTCCCGCGGTATATCATCAGAATATCCCGCTGCGGCAGCTTGCGGACCGGGAAATCCTGCTTGCGTATCCGTTCCACAGCTACACGCCGTTCCTCAATATGCTCTACGAGGCGGCGGATGATCCCGAGGTTGTTTCCATCAAGATCTCCCTGTACCGCCTTGCCGGTCACAGCAAGGTTGTATCCGCTCTGTGCTATGCCGCCGACCGCGGCAAGGATGTCCTCTGTATGCTTGAGCTGCGCGCGCGTTTTGACGAGCAGAGCAACATTGATTATTCCGCGATTCTCGAAGAAGCCGGCTGCCGCGTCATTTACGGACTGAGCGACTACAAGGTACACGCGAAGCTGTGTCTGATTACGCGCAAAAACGCGGCCGGTGAGCTCAGCTACACCACGCAGGTCGGCACGGGCAACTACAATGAAAAGACCTCTGAGCAGTATACAGACCTGTGCTTCATCACCAAAGATCCGGCGGCGGGACGCGATGCGACAGAGGTGTTCAATAACCTGTCCATCGGCGAGACGACCGAGCACACGGAAGCGCTCTGGGTTGCACCGCATTGCTATCGCTCACATGTGCTGGAAATGCTGGACCGCGAGATTGAAGTACAGAAAAACGGCGGTCATGGCTATGTGGCGATGAAGATCAACTCGTTCAATGACATCGGCATCATGGAAAAAATGGTGGAGGCGTCACAGGCGGGCGTGGAAATACATCTGTATATCCGCGGCATCTGCTGCCTGCGTCCGGGCATCGAGGGCAGTACGGAAAACATCTCCATTCGCGCGATTATCGGACGATATCTGGAGCATTCGCGCATTTTCGTCTTTGGCGAAGGCGAACGGCAGCGCATTTACCTCGGTTCGGGCGACCTGCTCAACCGCAATACGCAGCGCCGCGTTGAGATTTTTGCGGAACCGAAGTCACCGGAGATTCGGAAACAGCTGCTGTACATCATGGAAACGCTGGAAGCGGACAACAGCCAGTCGTGGAAAATGCTGCCTGACGGCACCTATGAGCGTATCGTCTGCGAAGAAGGTCAGCGTCCGGTCAACAGCCAGATGAGACTGTATGATTACTTCAATTCGGATACCGCCTCGGCTTCTGCGATTCCTCCCGAGACAAGCGGGCAGGAAACAGCGGGGGATCATCTGGCATCTGAGCCTGAAGCCGCAGTTATTTTGAAAGTGAAACCGGAGGTGCGTGCAGGGAGGCAAAAGAAAAGCTTTTTTCGTCGCCTCGCGCATGCGTTGTTCGGTAGATAACGAAGGGATTTCCGCGGGTGATCCCAACGAAGAAGAAATATAATCAGCAGGGCGGCCGTTTTTCCGGGAGAGAACGGCCGTCCTGTTCCGTTATAGGAAAATGTTTACACAACAGACCTTGACAGCGGGATATTACCTGATAGAATTATAGAATAATATCCAATGGTTCTTCAGGAGGGATCGTATGAAAAAGCGGGTGGCGGGAATGGCCGTGATATCCGCGCTGGTTTGCGGCATGATTGCGATACAGGCACCGCAGCTTGCGCCGCAGCAGACAGGCTCTGCAGCCGAAACAGCAGCTGCAAAGCTGGAGCCTGATACGGAAAAGCTGACCTATGAAATAGAACAGCCGATTGGCACACTGCGCATGGGTGTCAAACTGGACCTCTTTACTCCTGCGACTGATTATGGGCGGATTTTTCCCTATACCGCAAAAATAATCGGCTGGAAGCAGGACGGCACACCGGTCTATCGCTATGCGCTTGCTGATGAAGCGGGAGAATTGCTGACTGAACCGCTGTATTCCGCGGCAGAACGGCAGCCGTGCGGCGAGACCTTTGTCTGGCTGCTTACCGAGCGCATGGCAGACGGCAGCACCCGCAGCAGCTGTGCGGCGCAGGACGGCAGCTGGGTGCTCGGACCGTTCGCAGGGAGCATCACAGTGGAAGACGACTGTATTTTTGTGCACCGGTCGGGCAGTACGGTGTCAACCGTGTACCGTGCGGATGGCAGGATTTTCGGACAGGTAAACGGAACGGCTGCAAGCTGTTCAGACGGCATCATTGTGAGCCGCGCCGATTCGGACAGCGGTACCATGTGGTATATCAGCAGCGCGGATACAACACAGCAGCTCGCCGCATTGCAGGCGGTGCAGGTGGGGGCATTTTCCGGCGGAAGCGCCACGGTCCAGCTGAGCGAAACCACTTGGGGATTTGTCGATGCGTCGGGCAAGGTGACGAAAACAGCAGCATCGTGGATGGACGAGACCTGCGGCGGTTATGCATTGGCGAAGGATGCTGCCGGACATTTTGGCGTGCTCCGCGCCGACGGGGAGGAAATCGCAGCGTTTACATACGGAAAAGGTGTGCACTGCGGCGATGAGCTGCCGGTCTATCAGCTCTGGCAGTCGGAGCAGGAGTGTATCGTTCTCAATGCGCCGCGCGGGCAAAAGCTGCGGCTGCCGGATGATCTCCATGGACAGCAGCTGACTGCGCTGCCTGACAGTTATTTTGCCTACACCAATACAGAGGGCAATGTCGTTGTATTCGACGATCTGGAACATGTGGAGCTGAAGGGAGAAGCAGCCATTTATCCGCAGGGGAGCACGCACTTTATCGCCGCGCTCGCGGACGGCTATCAGATCTTCAATAAAGATGAGCGAAAAGTCGGCAAGCTGCATCACAGCTTGTACGCGGTGCCGCAGCAGCAAACGGCCGATCAGGATGATGTGTTCACGATCACTGACCCGGATACCGGACGGCAGGGCATCGCGGATGTACATGGACATGTCGTGATAAAGCCGCTGTATGACAGCATTGTCAGTGCAGACGGCACGTATTTTGCGGCGATGCGCGGCGGCTGGTCGGGCATTGTGGACGCCGACGGCACATGGATTGTGCGCACGGCCCTGAACGGAGCGGAATGAGGAGAGAGAAAATGAAGAAAAACAGAGTTCTGTCAGCCGTGCTGTGCGCCCTGCTGCTGACGGGCTGTACCGTTTCGGCGCCGGGCAGGACGAATCAGGAGACACAGGACAAAACCATTTCCAAAATTTCTGCAGAAGATTTCACATCGTTTGGCGGCTGTGCCGCGCTGCGTCATGCAGGACAGCTGACAGCCGCGGCTGCAACCGGAAGTAAGGTTGAAAAAGCGGCGAATCGAATTTCTTTTTACGGGTCGAGCGATGAGGCGTGGCAGCGCCTGATGCGCGGGGAACTGGATGTGGTGCTCGCCTACGCACCGGATGCGTCAACCGCACAGGCTTTGGAAAAACAGGGCATTTCCCCGAAGGTCGCGGGAACAGATGCGCTTGTGTTTCTGGCGGGCGGCACAGTGCAGCCGCAGTCGCTGACGAGAGCGCAGATTTCCGCGGCATATCGGAACGGCGGAACCGAGCAGTGGAAGGGCTATGCCGCTGCGCCCGGTTCGTCCGCGCGTCAGCTGTTTGCGGATCAGTTCGGCGGAGATGACATGGGAGTGACGGTTACAGAGGGAGAAACTGTCCTGACCGCGGCCTGTCCGCATACCGCCGGTTCGCTGTGCTGCACCACCTATCTCGCCCTGCGTGAAAGATCACAGCCGCAGGGCACAGCGCTGGTGGCGGTGGACGGGACTCTGCCGGAGGAGACAACGCTGCCTGAACCCGGGACGTCGGAAGAATCTGCATATCCGCTGCAGACAAACTATTATATCGCCTGCCGCAGCGGGTTAGACAAGGATAATCCGGCAATGCTGTTTTACAACTGGCTGACATCGGAGAGCGGCAGACACTGGCTGTATCAGGCGACGATTGGGACGGAAGCGGCAGCAGCAGGAGAAGCCGCTGCATCATAACGGAGTTTCAAAGCAGGGGAGTTTCAGGGGAATCGCATCATTGCGCAGCGGTGTTTTCATCGGAGAACAGGCTTTTCCACCTGAAATGACCCTGCAATCTGCTTCTTTCGTGCGGATTTTCCTGTCGTTTTCTGAAAAAACAAGGGCTGCGGCAGAATTTTAGTTTACAAATGCCAAAGAACACGATATAATGATTTAGGTATCTGAAAAAGGTACCTATTTTTGCGGAGCCTGTTAGCAAAAACTAACTTTGTCCGCAAATTTCCGGGCGGTGACGCACGGAGCGGGTCATCGTCCGTACAAGGGGGTTGGACGAATGACAGAGACAATACAGGGTGTCATGATTCCGTTCGTTGGCACCTCACTCGGCGCCGGCTGCGTCTTTTTCATGAAAAAAGGCATTGGTGACCTGGTGCAGCGCGCGCTGATAGGGTTTGCGAGCGGTGTCATGGTTGCGGCATCCATTTGGAGTCTGCTGATACCGGCCATCGAGCAATCGGAATCCATGGGAATGTGGTCGTTTCTGCCCGCAGCAGTCGGATTCTGGATGGGCATTTTGTTCCTGCTGATGCTTGACCACATCATCCCGCATTTGCATCAGAACAGCGTCGAGACGGAAGGACCGAAAAGCCGGATACAGCGCACAACCATGCTGATTCTGGCAGTTGCGCTGCACAACATACCGGAAGGCATGGCGGTCGGCGCCGTCTATGCGGGGTATTTGTCCGGCAATGCGAACATTACTGCGGCCGGTGCGCTCGCCTTGTCCATCGGCATTGCCATTCAGAATTTCCCGGAGGGTGCGATTATTTCGATGCCGCTGCGTGCGGAGGGCTGGAGCAAACCGCGTGCATTTGTCGGCGGGGTGATCTCCGGCATAGTGGAGCCGATTGGAGCGGTGCTGACCATTCTGGCGGCAGGGCTGATTGTACCGTTGCTGCCGTATATGCTCAGCTTTGCGGCGGGCGCAATGCTGTATGTTGTCGTGGAGGAATTGATTCCGGAGATGTCACAGGGCGCGCATTCCGATATAGGAACGATGTTGTTTGCGGCCGGATTTTCTGTGATGATGATTCTGGACGTTGCATTGGGATAGAGAAAAAGTCTGAAAATACAGACGGCAGAAAAGGAAAGCAGCCGCGCGCCTGCTGCTGGAAAGCGATCACATTGTACCGGACATCGCCGGTCACTTGCCGAAAACAGACAGGGATTGAGATATTTTGCTCCGTGTGATACAATACCGTTGTAATTGCTGTCAGGAACAGGCTGATTCAGCCGGAAGGAGAATCGATGAAGCTGATTTCATGGAATGTGAATGGTTTGCGCGCTTGCCTCGGCAAGGGCTTTCAGGATGTGTTTGACGCGCAGGATGCCGATATATTTTGTCTGCAGGAGACCAAAATGCAGCCCGGACAGGCACAGGTCGATTGCGAGGGCTATGAGGAGTACTGGTACAGTGCAGAAAAGAAGGGTTACAGCGGGACGGCGCTGTTCACAAAAACAAAGCCGCTGTCCGTTGTCTTCGGTATCGGCATGGATGAGCACGACCACGAAGGCCGCGTCATCACAGCGGAATATGAAAGCTTTTTTGTTGTCACTTGCTATACACCCAATGCACAGAATGAATTGAAGCGGCTGGATTACCGCATGCAGTGGGAGGATGCGTTCCGCGATTATCTCACCCGGCTGGACGCGGTCAAGCCGGTCATTCTTTGCGGCGACTTAAACGTGGCACATCAGGAAATCGACCTGAAAAACCCAAAGACCAATCATCACAACGCAGGCTTCTCCGATGAGGAGCGTGCAAAGATGACGGAGCTGCTCGCTTCCGGCTTTACGGACAGTTTTCGCTGGCTGCATCCCGATGTGACCGGAGTATACAGCTGGTGGTCGTACCGCTTCAAGGCGCGGCAGAACAATGCGGGATGGCGTATTGATTACTTCATTGTATCCGACCGCATTCGGGAGAACATCCGCAGGGCGGAAATTCTGACCGATATCATGGGCAGCGATCATTGTCCCGTGCTGCTGGACATTGATCTGTAAAACGGAAAGATAAAACTTAAGGCAATACCACA
>OCVV012870375.1_pt1 | contig 23478 bp, 27 predicted proteins | sample 1539721 | NCBI WGS metagenome assembly OCVV01 (sample SAMN02144230, study PRJEB22623) | gut metagenome | biome: sheep rumen | host: Ovis aries | place: New Zealand
ACTCGCATATGCACCGGAACCGATGCAACGCATCGTGATTGTTCCGGCGCAATTGCGAGTGTCGTTCTAAGTAGTTCAGTTAGTGGGAAGATTTAGTTAGAAAGTTATATCAGAAAGATATATCAGACATGATGTATAAATGATTCGTTCATGGAATTATGTGCTATGGGCGGTCGCAACGGGGAGGAACCTTAGCGGGAAATGAAATGTATCAGATGCGGTGCAGAGCTTAGATATGATCCAGGCAGACAGATGCTTGTCTGCGACCACTGTGAGGCTGAGTTTGATTCGGCTTCATATGTAAAGGAGCGTGAGCAGGAAGGAACTGCTGAAGAATACTCAAAAGTTCTTGACGGTGAGACGGTCACTTCTGTTTTGTATACTGATTCTGAAGGAAATGCTGCAGAGGAATTAAGGGTATCGGATGACGGCGGTATAATGACTGACGTGACGGATGACTCAATGAATGTCATAGAGTATGTCTGTCCGAACTGCGGCGGAACACTGTATTCCGTTGAAGAGGCTGCAAACGGTTTCTGCAGTTTCTGTGGTTCCCAGATGATGCTTGAAACGAGATTCTCAAGGATGCGGAAACCTGAGGGAGTGATTCCTTTTATGCAGACTAAGGAAGACTGTAAGGCACGGTTTAGCAATTTTATAAAGAAGGCTGTATTTGCGCCCAAGGAGTTTAAGGATCCGGCATCACTTGAGAAATTCCGCGGAATATATATGCCATACCATGTATTCGATACCGAGTTTAACGGGATCGGAAAGGTAATGGGTGAAAAGCAGTACAGGCGTGGGGACTATATCGTAACGGATACCCATATATGTTCTGCGAGGGTGGATGCTTACTATAAGGGGTTATCCTATGATGCCCAGGCAGCATTCGATGACCACATTAGCGAACATATTGCTCCTTTTGATATACACAGGGTGGAACCCTTTAATGAAAATTATCTGGCAGGATTTTATGCAGACAGGGCTGATGTCCCTGCACAGGTGTACAGGAATGATGCAGAGAGTTTTGCTTACGATCAGATAAGAAAGAAGATTGAAAGTGGATTTAAGGGCATTGTTTTCAGGCAGAACGAAGACAAGGAGCTTCTGCCGATAGATATCACAAAGGAATATAATGTGTTTTTTCCCGTATGGTTCCTTTCATACCGGAAAAAGGACCGTGTAGCGTATGCTGTCGTAAATGGACAGACGGGAAAGCTTTACTGTGACCTGCCCGTAGATCTGACGAAATTTATATTGAGCACGCTCCTTATGACAGTGCTGATATATCTGATACTGCTGTTTGTTATGCCTGTGTTGCAGCCTGGAGAACTTATGAATGTGATCCAGGTACTTGCCGCAGTTTCCGGTGTTATACTGGAACGGAGTGCAAACCGGCTTGCAAAAAGGGAAATGCGTGTTGATGACCAGGGATATTTTTATAAGTATTTGCGGTATGACCCGGACGCCCTTGATCTGCTTGTAAAAAGCAGCAAATACGGTAAAAAGAAGTTCTCGATCAGAAGGTTTTTTATGAAATCAGAGGTGGTATATACCCTTTGGGTACTGTTTACGTTAGTGTTTATGTGTCCGTCACTTATGGTGGTGCTGCTGACGTATGTGCTGGGATCGACATCGGTGTCACTGAATATCAGCATAGCCCTTAATGTGGTGGTGACTGCTATAGCCATAAGGATTTTTGTAAGTTACTGGAAAGTTCATGAAAAGAAGATGCTTTTTGCAGGAAGCGTGCTTATGATAATAGGGTGTACTATTGCGACTCTTTTATCACTTATAAATCCGATAAATGACCTGCCGTATTATATAGTGGCGGCGGTGATGGGATTTTCGGTTGTTTTTTCACAGCTTGCAATACTTGATGTCTATAATAAGACTACGACAAGACCTCTGCCACAGCTCAACAGAATGGGAGGTGATGACAGTGCGGTTTAAGAAGCGGATTACGTTTTTTGCAGCAGTTATGCTTCTGGTATGTATAGTGCTGCCAATTAGGGCAGTGGCGAAAGAACACTATATCGATCCTGCTGTTTATTACTATGAGAATCCGGATACCGGATATATTGCAGCTGTTCAGGATATGGCCTGGATTTTTTCAGAGGATCAGAAAAAAGAGATCATAGAAGAAATTGCACCTGTCACTGAATATGGAAATGCCTTTTTGTTTACAACAGATGAGTCTGTACTGGCTACAGATGATTTTGCCCTGCAGGCATATAATGCTGCGTTTGGACATGATTCCGGAGTGATGATAATAGAGGACGTGAACGGTCGGACACTTCGTATGCGGACTTTTGGAGAGATCGGGAAGGCTGTGAAATCATCAGAAATCGATATCATAGTAAGTGATGTATCAAAATATGCTGAAGACGGCGATTTTGAGCAGTGTGCTATAAAGGCTTTTTCGGAAGTCGGTACAGTAATGGGCGGTGGAAAAATAGGAGAGATATTAAGCGGCAGCGGTATTGGACGCCCGCTTAAGTTCATAGGCTGTTTTTTCATAGCATTCATACTTTCATTTTTTATAAATTTTATGATCGTAAGGATGCATACCAGAAAAAAGGACGTGGCTGCGGAGGAGATAATCATGGGCCTGTATTCAAAGTGCCATGCGGAAGACTATCGTGACGAGGTGATCGCAACTCAGTCCGTTTACGCCCCTTTATCAGGCAAAAAAAGCAGGGACAGCGATGGCCCTTTTGGGCGCAAGAGCCTCTGGTAATGAATTGATTCAGAACAACCTGTAAATGAATGATCAAAAGGCCGGAAATACGGCAGAAAGGATAAATAAAAATGGAAAAGAAGATTACAAAGGATATGCTTATACCGGATGTGCTGGCAGTAAATCCGTATATATCAAACATACTCATGGGACAGGGCATGCACTGCATATCCTGTTTTGCGGCAGCAGGAGAGTCTCTTGAGCAGGCTATGTATGTGCACGGTTTCACCCCGGAGGACGTGGATGTGCTGGTAGCTGATTTAAACGATTTTATTGAGCAGCAGGAAAAGTATGAAGCTGAAAATGAGGCAGAGGCTAAGAAGGCTGCAGGCCAGGAGTAAGTTATGAAAAGCTTTGAGCTGATAGCACCCTGCCATTTCGGACTGGAGGCTGTCCTGAAAAAAGAGATAACAGATCTTGGCTATGATGTAAGCAATGTGGATGACGGAAGGGTGACTTTTGTGGGGGATAATGAGGCCATAGCAAGAGTCAATATCTGGTCCCGAACAGCAGAAAGAGTGCTGGTCAAGCTGGGGAGTTTCCATGCAGAATCTTTTGAAGAGCTGTTCCAGGGGACAAGGTCCCTGACGCTTGAAAGCTGGATCCCGGCAGACGGAAGGTTTTGGGTGGCCAAAGCAGCCAGCGTAAAGAGCAGGCTTTTTTCACCATCTGATATACAGTCCATTATGAAAAAAGCAATGGTAGACAGGCTGGGGCAGGTATATCACATAGATTGGTTTAAGGAAGACGGCTTCGATTATCCCATAAGGGTATTCATAAAAAAGGATGAAGTGACGGTCGGGCTTGATACTACGGGAGAATCACTTCACAAAAGAGGCTACAGGAAGCTCACGGCCAAGGCGCCTATCGCTGAAAACCTTGCGGCAGCGCTGATCATGCTTACGCCATGGAGGGATGACAGGATACTCGTGGATCCGTTTTGCGGAAGCGGGACCTTTCCAATTGAAGCGGCTCTTATGGCAGCAAATATGGCTCCCGGTTACAGGAGAAGCTTCACTGCGGAAAAGTGGCTGAATGTAATGTCTGCTGATATCTGGGCTGACGCCAGGGAAGAGGCAGAGGACGAGATAAAGCAGGACGTAAAAACTGATATACAGGGCTATGATATAGATCCCAAGATGTCTGAGATTGCCAGGGCAAATGCAAGACTTGCAGGGGTTGAAGGACTGATCCATTTTCAGACAAGACCTGTTTCAGAGCTGTCGCATCCGAAGAAGTATGGTTTTATCATAACGAATCCGCCATATGGAGAAAGGCTGGAAGAAAAGAGCGAGCTGCCGGAGTTATACAGGATGCTTGGTGAAAGGTACAAAGCACTGGATTCCTGGTCTATGTATCTGATCACATCCTATGAGGATGTGCAGAAGTATATCGGCAGGAAGGCCGATAAAAACAGGAAGATCTACAACGGAATGCTTAAGACCTATTTTTACCAGTATATGGGACCGAAGCCGCCTAAGCGCAGTACGGAAAATTAGTATCAGGGATTCGCTGAGCCGGTGCAGAGAGGCAGAAAGGGAAAATATGCAAACAATAGTATTTGCCACTACGAATGAAGGAAAACTGTCCGAGATAAAACGCATTATGGAAGGGCTGGACATAGAGCTTCTTACAATGAAACAGATCGGTTTTACAGAAGATATAGATGAAAACGGACAGACTTTTGAGGATAATGCGGCGATAAAGGCTGTGGCTGTAGCAGGATTTATAAAGGAAAACAGGCCGGAATATGCAGATGCCATAATAATGGCAGATGATTCCGGGCTGGAGATTGACGCAATGGGGAAGATGCCCGGAGTCCAGTCACACAGGTGGCTGGGAGAGCGTACTTACGAACAGGCTATGACCGATATAATAAATGAGCTGGAAGGGAAGCCTGAGAATGAACGGACTGCCAGATTCGTATGTTCAGTGTCTGCAAGCGGTGATGCGGTCAAGCCCATAGTTACAGACGAAGAAGTTTTAAAATACAACGGCGCGGCTGTTGTCAGGGAGACTGTTGAAGGAATGGTGGCCCACGAACTCAAGGGTGAGAACGGCTTTGGCTATGATCCATTCTTTTACGTGCCGGAGTATGGCTGTACGACAGCAGAAATGTCCCCTGACCGGAAAAATGAGATAAGCCACAGGGGAAAGGCGGTCCGGGCTATGCGTGACAGACTGCTAAAAGCCGGCATTCTTGAGTATAAGCAGGGGTAAAGATGAAGATCCTTCTCGTAAGCGATACCCACAATGATACCCGTAATTTTTATGTTGCACTAGAGCGGGAAAGTCCGGTGGACATGGTGATTCACTGTGGGGATATATGCGGGTATGAAGCCGAGTTTGCAGATTCCTGCAAATGTCCGTTTTATGCAGTAATGGGGAATATGGATCTCGGCTCGTCGCTTCCCCATGAACATGTAATAGAAGTACCGGGGCACAGGATATATGTGACACACGGACACAGGCAGTATGTCGGCTATGATACAACAGGAGTTGCGGAAGCGGCCAGGGCGCACCGGGCGGATATAGCAGTGTATGGGCATACGCATATACCGGAGTTAGGCAGTGAGAGAGAACTTACGGTCATATGTCCGGGGAGCCTTTCGTATCCCAGACAGAAGGGGAAACGCGCAAGCTATGCAGTCCTGATAATTGATAAAAAAGGGAAGACAGACTGCGTGATCAGGTATATATGAGACGGGCCATTCCGGACGGCCCGAAGCATCCACTGTTTATGGTGTACAGTTGTTGTGGCAGAAAGGGGTAAAATGGAAAAGGATAACTTAACCAAGGAATTTGAAAGAGCGGTTTTTAACTGGTATCTGGGAGGGGATGAGGCCTCTCTCGATCCCGTGTTTAACTGCCTGAGAGAAGGACTGGCAAATGAGATGGAGGTTCTGGTTCCTTTTGCGGTGCCTGATGGTCAGGCATTAAAGCAGACAGAAGAAGATGTTTATATCCTTGAGCCGGGAACAAGTGTCAACTTCATGCACATTGACGAAGGAGACAGATTTGTGGTGCCGGTATTTACATCCGTAGCCGAAATGCGAAAGGGGGAGACGATCGCAGTAACTCCGGTACAGCTTGCCGTGCTGCTTGATATTTTCCAGGACAGGGAAGAATGCAATGGACTTGTGATCAACCCATGGGGGAAGAACTTTCTCCTGTCCAAAAGAATACAGGGAATGCTTGAGGCTTACACGCCTCAGTCAAGGATACAGGTTTTACAGAACGGTGTTTTGAATGTGCATGTGTCGGCCATAGTGAATGCTGCAAACACAAGCCTTCTTGGGGGCGGCGGCGTGGATGGCGCCATTCACAGGGCCGCAGGCAGGAATCTGTTAGAGGAGTGCAGGAAGCTGAATGGCTGTGAGACCGGAGAGGCCAAGATAACCGGTGCGTATGAGATAAAAAATGCGGATCATATCATCCACACGGTAGGTCCTGTATACAGCGGAAAAGATGAGGATGCAAAGCTGCTGGCATCATGTTATTTCAAGTCTCTTGACCTGGCGCAGGAAAACGGCTGCAGGAGCATTGCCTTCCCGGGGATATCTACCGGAGTATACGGATATCCTCTTGATGAAGCAGCGTCAGTAGCACTTGAGGCAATTGCGGCATGGCTTGGGTCCCATCCTGATGCAGTGATGAATATTTATCTCTGCTGCTTTAAAAAAGATGAATATGAGTCTTATATGAGGGCACTTTCGAGTGCTGAATAGTGGTTAATATGGCTTTAGCTGCGGAAAATCCGGCCGATACTTTGCGTTTATTGGATATTTACATAAAAAAACAGTTGTTAGAGAAATATTTTTTTTATAAAATTGTGAGAAAGCAAATTTTGCTGAAAAGCATTTAAGGAGGAAAGAAATGTTTAAGATCCTGGAAAAAGAATGGCTGAATGTGAATACATTCAAGATGGTTGTGGATGCGCCCATGGTGGCCCGTTCATGTGAACCCGGACAGTTTGTCATCGTAAGAGACACCGAGGACGGTGAGCGTATCCCTCTTACGATCTGCGATTATGACAGAGAGAAGCAGACTGTCACCATCGTTGTGCAGACCATCGGTGGAAGTACCTTGGAGATGTCAAAGAAAGAGGCTGGTGAGTTTCTGGCTGATTTCGTAGGACCTCTCGGACACCCCAGTGATCTGGTGACAGATGATATAGAAGAAGTAAAGAAAAAGAAGATAGTATTCGTTGCGGGAGGCCTTGGAACAGCTCCTGTATACTGCCAGGTAAAATGGCTCCATGAGCATGGCATAACGGCAGACGTTATCGTCGGTGCCAAGACTAAGGATATAGTTATCCTTGAAGACGAGATGAAGGCTGTGGGTAATCTTTATATCACTACCGATGATGGTTCTTACGGACGTACCGGTATGGTAACGAAGTGCCTTGAGGATCTTGTTAAAAATGAGGGCAAGGTCTATGACCATTGCGTATGTATAGGACCGATGATCATGATGAAATTCTTAAGCCAGCTTACTGCAGAGCTTGGAATCCATACTATGGTTTCAATGAACCCTATAATGGTGGACGGAACCGGAATGTGCGGTGCATGTCGTGTAAGCGTGGACGGAGAGACTAAGTTCGCATGTGTTGACGGACCGGAATTTGATGCTACGAAGGTCGATTTTAACGAGGCTATGCGCAGACTCGGACTTTATAAGCCTGAGGAGATGGCAACATACGAGAAAGTTAAGGCGCAGGCTTAATTGAGTTTTATATTATTCTGGAGGTATAGAAATGGAAGTAGATATGATGAAAAAAGTGCCTGTGCGTGAACAGGCTCCCGAAGTCAGGGCAAAGAACTTCGAAGAGGTTTGCGAAGGCTACAATAAAGAAGAGGCAATGGCGGAGGCTACCAGATGCCTTAACTGTAAGAATCCCCAGTGCGTACAGGGCTGTCCTGTATCCATTGATATCCCGGGATTTGTTCAGGCTCTTAAAGAAGGCAATATTGAGGATGCATATCAGGTTATCAGCCTTTCAAGTGCGCTGCCTGCAGTCTGCGGTCGTGTATGTCCACAGGAGAAGCAGTGTGAAGGAAAATGTGTCCGCGGCATAAAGGGCGAGTCGCTTTCCATAGGTAAGATGGAGAGATTCGTAGCTGACTGGGCAAGGGAGAATAATATCAAGCCCAAGGCAGCTGAAACCAAGAAGGGCAAGAAAGTAGCGGTTATAGGCTCCGGTCCTTCCGGACTTACCTGTGCAGGCGATCTGGCTAAGCTTGGATATGATGTAACTATATACGAGGCACTGCATAAAGCGGGCGGTGTGCTTGTTTACGGTATCCCGGAGTTCCGTCTTCCAAAGGAAAAGGTAGTTGAGAAAGAAATAGAGAATATCAAAGGACTTGGAGTGGATATTGAGACTGATGTCATTGTCGGAAAGTCCATTACCATTGATGAGCTTTTGAACGAGCTGGATTTTGATGCAGTATATATCGGATCCGGTGCAGGTCTTCCAAAGTTTATGGGAATTCCCGGTGAGAACTTAAACGGCGTATTCTCCGCAAATGAGTACCTTACAAGAAGCAATCTTATGAAAGCTTATGAAGAAGGCTCAAAGACACCTATCATGAAGAGCAGGAAAGTGGCTGTTGTGGGCGGTGGAAATGTGGCTATGGATGCTGCGCGTACCGCACTTCGTCTGGGAGCAGAGGTTCATGTCGTATACAGAAGAGGTGAGTCCGAGCTTCCCGCAAGAGCAGAGGAAGTACATCATGCAAAGGAAGAAGGCATACAGTTTGACCTCTTAAGGAATCCTGTTGAGATACTCGGAGACGACAAGGGCTGGGTAAACGGAATAAAGTGCATCAAGATGGAGCTTGGAGAGCCGGATGCATCAGGAAGAAGAAAGCCTGTTGAAGTACCGGGAAGCGAGTTCGTTATAGATGTAGATACGGTTATCATGGCACTTGGTACATCACCAAATCCGCTTATCTCATCCACTACCAAGGGACTGGATGTTAATTCTAAGAAGTGTATAGTTGCGGATGAGGACGGAAAGACCAGCCGCGATGCAGTATACGCCGGAGGTGATGCCGTTACCGGTGCAGCGACCGTTATACTGGCTATGGGCGCCGGGAAAACGGCTGCTAAAGCAATCGACGAGTTCCTTTCAAAATAAGTAAAATCATTAAAAGGCCTTGAAATCATCAGATTTCAGGGCTTTTTGACAAAATGGCCGATAATGCCGGCTGTGCGTGATAATGAAAAAAATGTGCACTATCATAAATTTTTGGTTGTGCTGAAAAAAACTTTCTGATATAACTGTGTATGGTGTTTAGACTTGCTGCAACCGGTGCAGCATTTAAAAAAGAAACACATTCAGCAAGAGACAAGGAGGAATCAAAATGTCTTACGTAGACGAGGTACTTGAAAAAGTAAAGAAGAGAGACGCAGATCAGCCTGAGTTCATCCAGGCAGTAACAGAGGTGCTTGAGTCCTTAAAGCCTGTTATCGAGCAGGATGAGGAGAAGTACCGCAAGCTTGCTATCCTTGAGAGGATCACAGAGCCTGATCGTCAGATCATGTTCAGGGTTCCCTGGGTAGATGACAACGGCAATGTTCAGGTCAACAGAGGTTTCCGTGTACAGTTCAACAATGCTATCGGACCTTACAAGGGAGGCTTAAGACTTCATCCTTCAGTAAACCTTGGTATTATCAAGTTCCTCGGCTTTGAGCAGATATTCAAGAACAGTCTTACAACACTTCCTATCGGCGGTGGTAAGGGTGGTTCAGACTTCGATCCTAAGGGTAAGTCAGACCGTGAGATCATGGCTTTCTGCCAGAGCTTTATGACTGAGCTTTCAAAGTATATCGGCGCTGACGAGGACGTTCCTGCCGGTGATATCGGAACAGGCGCTCGTGAGATCGGTTTCATGTTCGGACAGTACAAGAGGATCAGAGGTACATATGAAGGCGTACTTACAGGTAAGGGACTTTCATACGGTGGATCTCTTGCAAGAACACAGGCTACAGGTTATGGTCTGCTTTATCTTACAGAAGAGATGGTTAAGTGCCATGGTGATAAGCTTGACGGCAAGGTAGTTGCTATTTCCGGATCCGGTAATGTTGCTACATATGCTATAGAGAAGGCTCAGCAGCTCGGTGCAAAGGTTGTTACCTGCTCCGATTCCACAGGCTGGATCTATGATGAAGAAGGTATCGATGTAGCACTTCTTAAGGAAGTTAAGGAAGTTAAGCGTGCACGTCTTACAGAGTATGCGGCAGCTCGTCCTTCAGCTAAGTACTTCGAGAAGAAGAACGGTGAGCATGGTGTATGGCAGTACAAGGTTGATATTGCTCTTCCCTGTGCTACACAGAACGAGCTTGATATCGAGGATGCTAAGATGCTCGTTGCAAACGGCGTTCAGTATGTTGCAGAGGGCGCTAACATGCCTACAACTATTGAAGCTACAGAGTACTTCCAGAAGAACAACGTGCCTTTCGTAGGCGGCAAGGCTGCAAACGCAGGCGGTGTTGCTACATCAGCGCTTGAGATGAGCCAGAACTCCGAGAGGCTTTCCTGGAGCTTCGAAGAGGTTGATTCCAAGCTTAAGGGCATCATGGTTGGTATCTACCATAACATCGATGATGCTGCTAAGGAATATGGCATGGAAGGCAACTATGTTGCGGGTGCTAATATTGCAGGCTTCAAGAAGGTTGTTGATGCAATGATCGCTCAGGGTGTTTGCTGATAAGCCGGCAGACCGTCATATAGGTTAAAGGTATTTAGTCCCCCGTCACCTAAAGCGTGACGGGGGATTTTTCTGTGGTGAAAATGGCACGCTGCTATTACTGACAATTTTCTTGAACGCTGCAACTGATGCTGCGTAATCTAGACAAAAAGGCTCAAAAAACTGAGATACGATGAGGAAAGGATCAATAAGTATCGAACGATTTCCTCAGGATTCGTATTGACAATATTATGGCATTGATTTAATATATCAAAATGATATATGATTGACACATGACATAGACAAGAAACACTAATACAAAAAAGCCTTTGGAGAGTATGGTATGGCTAAGGACAGAAAGATAGACATGGTCATGCTGGGGCTTCTGTCCCATGAGGACCTGACGGGTTATGATATAAAGAAAAGGATTGACGGTGTCATAAGCTTTTTCTGGAAGGGGAGCTTTGGCAGCATATATCCGGCCCTTAATGATATGGAAAAAAACGGCCTTATAGAAAGCAGGACTGAAAGCAGGGGGGCCCGTGAAAAAATCCTGTACCATATCATGGATAAGGGTACGGAGTCACTTAAGGACTGGTTAAGGGAAGAACAGGTGAGCAATGACCTGAAGTATGAGACGCTGCTTAAGCTTTACTTTGGTGGAGTGGAAGAAAGAGACATTACCCTGCATAACATAGAACTCTTCGAGGAAGAAACAAGGCGGACACTGTCTGTACTTCGGATATACAGGGATAATCTTGAAAAAGTGCTGGATGATGGGGATCATCTGAATTATTACCTTACGGTGACTTTTGGGATTGATACTTATGAGGCATATCTGAAATGGTGTGCAAAGGCAAAGAGAATACTTGAAGAAAGGAGTGAACATCCGGAAAAATGACCGGATCGTGAATGAAAATGAAAATTGCAATAGTATATTATTCAATGCATGGAAATTGTGAGCTGGTGGCGGATAAGGCTGCTGCGATAACGGGAGCTGATACCATGCGTGTCGAACCTGACAAGGCGTATCCCGACAAGGGCGCCAGGAAATTCATATGGGGCGGTAAGAGCGCCCTTATGGGGGAAATGCCGGTGCTTAAACCTTATGAATTTGATGCAGAAAAGTATGATACTGTTATAATAGGGTTTCCCGTGTGGGCCAGCAATCCGGCACCGCCGATAAAGACCTTTGTAAATGAACATAAGGATGAACTGAAGGGAAAAAGGATTGCCGCATTTGCGTGCCAGAGCGGTAATGGTGCCGAGAAGGCGTTTTCCAAGCTTAAGAAGCAGTTGGAGATAGACTCCTTTGTGGCAGAGCTTATCCTTATTGATCCCAAGACAGTTGCGGATGATAAGAATGATGGGAAAATACAGGAGTTCTGTAAGATGGTTATGAATTGAATCCTGTGCAGAAAGCTTGGACTGGCATTCCAAATTGAATCCTGTGCAGCATGTGGGGGCTGCTTGTTCTAGTTCTGCATTAGAAAATATCTGTCCTTGTGAAGTGTGACGTTGGGAATATTTGAAAAAGCGTTTTGAATAAAACAAAAATGTAGAATGGACGAAAACTATGACAAATGAGGAAATACTGCAAATCGCCATGGAGCAGTCGGCAGAGGATATCGGCTGTAAGGCGGGAGATTTTTTGAAAAATAAAAATGTGATCACTTCTTACCATAAGGGTGATAATGCACGAAAGTACATAAAGGATCCGAATACATGCTGCCTTGTTTCATACGGAAGCAATGTGGTAGCGGCCGTGACTGATGAAGTGCGGGATATAGTAGAGGAGTATATGGGGCGGTATACTTTTTACCATCTCTTTGAAACCCCTAGCCTGCACTGGCTCAATGAACGGCTGATGGAAAGAGGCCACAAGGTCTGCTACCAGCCGGAATACTACCTGCCGGACATAAGCAGGATACCGGATGCGTCGTGTGCATATGAAATGCGCGTGCTGGAACAGAAGGACTTTGCAGGGCTGTACCTTCCGGAATGGAGCAATGCACTCTGTGAAAGCCGCAAGCAACTGGATGTGCTGGGAGTGGGTGCATATGATAAGGGGAAGCTTGTGGGGCTTGCCGGCTGTTCGGCAGACTGTGAGATGATGTGGCAGATCGGCATAGACGTGCTGCCGGAATGCAGGCAGCAGGGAATTGCCACTGCCCTGACTTCTGCGCTGGCTAAAGAGATACTTAAGCGTGACAAGGTGCCGTTTTACAGCTCTGCCTGGTCCAATGTGCGCTCTGTGCGGAACGGGATAAAGAGCGGTTTTATCCCGGCATGGGTGGAGCTTAGGGTGAAGCCTGCAGAGGAGGTAGACAAGCTAAACAAAGTCTGGCTGAATGGCAATTCGCAGTAAATTAGTTTATAATGGAAATATGACAAACGAAGATATTGTAAAAAAACTGATAGATGACCTTGACCGGATCGGAACGATAGATCCTGATGACCTGCCGAATATAGATCTTTATATGGAACAGGTGACAGGATTTATTGACAGCCGTCTTGGGACTTCAGCCAGAACGGCAGATGGCAGGATACTTACAAAGACCATGATTAACAACTATGCCAAGAATGACCTTCTGCCTCCGCCTGTTAAGAAGAAGTATTCCAAGGAACATCTCCTTATATTGATATTCATATATTATTTTAAGCATGTAATGTCTATAAATGACATACAGTCCATGCTCAATCCGCTTACATCAAAATATTTTGGAAAAAACGGAAGTATGACCATAGAAAAGCTTTACCGCGATGTTTCTGCACTTGAGCAGAGCGGTATAGACGATATAAAAAGGGATGTCCTGCAGAAATATGAAAATGCGGAAAATCTTTATGATGGCGATGATGAAGAAGCAGAGTTCCTGAGGACATTTACATTTATATTTGAATTAAGTTATGACATCTATGTAAGGAAGCGCATGATAGAGTCTCTGATAGATAATTACAATGCAAAGTATGGGGAGAATGCCTTTAAGAATCATTCAGTTCGTACTGCTACGGAAAAGGTTAAACGGCCGGAAAGGTCGGAAAAAAAGTCCGAAATCAAACGGCGAAAAATGAAATAAACTGATTGTAGATATGTAGCTGCAGCAATGGGATTTGGGCTTGACAAAATAATATACTATACGGTGATAAAGAATAAAAACGGATACGTCAGGTGCGTATCCGTTTTAATATTTCGTCGTATTGTTTGTACATTTTCTGAACCCCGTTTTCAAGTATGTAATAGTGGGCGATGTAGGGGATAAGCAGCACAAGCAGTGCGATCAGCAGTATGAACAGTCCTGTATTCCATACAGGAAGGGATATCAGCAGAAAAAACACCGCAAAGGTAAGTATGGCGAACAGTACTGTAACTATCAGGTGTATAAGCCGTTCGTGTTGGAAGAAGATTATCTGGTCGGTGTGGTTCTTTAACAGCTTTTCATAATCCTTTCTGGTGGGGACAGTATCTTTTATGAGTGTGTCGCTGAACTCACCGTCATCGGAAAAGGACGCAGTAACAGACAGATCATAGGAAAGGATCTGATCTATGTATTTTATGTAATTCAGCATTCGTTTTCTCATAAATATAATCCTGTGTAATATATGGGATGATTCGTCAGGCTGTTACCTTCAGCTATCTATGCCGGCATTGTTCTTCGGACCGTGTAGAACAGCTGATTATTTTACGGTTTTTCAAACGATTATATTGTATCACAGCAGGGGTGGATTTTCTATCGTTAGTGGAGCGGATCAGATCTGCAAAAACATACAAAAAATCCCCGGAATGACGGCTCCGGGGATTCAATAGGTATTTTTATATGTTCCCAATTAGCGGCTCATCTTGTTGACAGCCAGACTCAGACGGGAAATCTTTCTTGAAGCGTAATTCTTGTGATAAACGCCCTTGCGGGTAGCTTTATCAATAACGCTGGTAGCACTAAGCAGTGCAGCCTTTGCAGCCTCTGCATCGTTTGCATCGATAGCAACATAAACCTTCTTCACTGCTGTCTTAACTGCAGAACGGATAGCCTTGTTTCTTTCTTCCTTCTTCTCTGTTACAAGAATACGCTTTTTAGCGGATTTAATGTTAGCCAAGTCCTTTTACCTCCAACTTAATCATACATCATTTGTGTGTACCCCAAAACGGTATCACACAGACTCTTCGACATGCATCGGAGCCGGACACGGACAGTCCGATGTACATACAGCTTGTATTGTATGCTAACAGTGGCCCGTTGTCAATAAAAAATTGGAAAATATATGCAAAAATAAAAGCCTTCTGTGTTAGAATAGCATGGTGTGGTCTATATGTCACAAATGATTTATCACACGCAGGTACAAAAGATACTTTTGATGAGTTGAACATAGTTTTAAAAGTAACCCGGCTGTCACATATGCCGGAGATTTAAGGAGGACAAAATGGTAAAAGCTATAATGCACGGATGTAACGGACACATGGGACAGATGATAACGTCCATAGTAAAGGATATGGATGAGATAGAGATAGTTGCGGGAGTGGATATTTCGGATCATATAAAGAATGATTATCCCGTGTTTAAGTCTTTAGCGGAATGCGACGTTGTCGCTGATGTGGTGATCGATTTTGCTTCTGCCAAGGCAACAGATGCACTTTTAGACTACTGTGAAGCAAAGGCTGTCCCTGTCGTGCTTTGTACAACAGGGCTCTCTGATGAACAGGTTAAGCGTGCCACAGAGGAAAGCATAAAGAAAACCGCTGTACTTAAATCGGCAAACATGTCCTTAGGAATAAATCTTCTTATGAAACTGTTAAAGGATGCTGCTAATGTACTGGCTCCTGCGGGTTTCGATATAGAGATAGTTGAAAAGCATCATAACCGTAAGCTTGACGCTCCCTCAGGTACGGCTCTTGCACTTGCTGATTCCATCAATGAAGCAAGAGATAATGAGTACGAGTATGTATATGACCGCAGTACCAGAAGAGAAAAGAGGAGACCTAAGGAAATAGGCATTTCTGCCGTACGCGGAGGCAATATAGTAGGTGACCATGATGTGATATTTGCCGGCTGTGATGAAGTAATAACCTTCAGCCATTCAGCATATTCAAGGGCCGTATTTGCAAAGGGTGCTGTCCAGGCTGCTATTTTTTTAGCAGATAAGAAGACAGGGCTCTATGATATGAGCGATGTAATAGGCTGAAACAGCGATGTGTTTTTGTTTTGAACTCTCCGGCGGGCATTCGGCATGTAGTCCGGATATTATGAGGTTACTGCATCAGCTTGCAAGACAATTTGTGAAGTCAGATAAACTTTGACAGAAAGAGGCATCATGAAATTCAGGCCCTGCATAGATATACATAACGGAAGGGTAAAGCAGATAGTGGGCGGATCCTTAAGTGACGGTAAAGGGAATGCTGTATCCTCTGCCAGTGAGAACTTCGTATCTGAACACGATGCGGCTTATTTTGCTGAGCTTTACAGACAGAAGAACCTGAGGGGAGGCCATATCATTCTGTTAAATAAAGCAGGCACTGATGAGTATGAGCAGACACGCCGGCAGGCTGTATCGGCTCTCGGGCAGTGGAAGGGCGGAATGAGTGTAGGCGGAGGTATAACGGCTGAAAATGCGGAAAGCTTTCTGGATGCGGGGGCGTATGCCGTGATCATCACGTCCTATGTATTCAGGAACGGTATAATAGATATGGACAGGCTTGAAGAAGTGAAGCGGACCGTTGGGAGAGAGCATGTCATCCTGGATTTAAGCTGCAGAAAAAAAGACGGCGGGTACTATGTCGTTACTGACAGATGGCAGAAATTTACCGATACGAAGCTTGATAAGGCGCTTATGAAAGAGCTGGAGGCTTACTCCTGCGAGTATCTGATCCATGCTGTTGATGTGGAAGGCAAACAGTCAGGAATAGAAAAAGATGTCCTGGGGGTGCTTTCAGAATATGCGGAGGAGGGGGATCTTCCCGTGACCTACGCCGGTGGAGTCCATTCGTATGAAGATATAGAACTGATCAAAGAAGGCGGCCGTTCAAGGATCGACGTCACTGTGGGCTCTGCCCTCGATATTTTTGGCGGAAATCTGTCAATTGACAGGATAGAAGAAATGCTTTAAAGCGGATGTTTGATACAGACGGAATCGTAAAATGTTCAGACAGAAACTAAAGCAAGAGGCAGGATAGGAATTCAGAAAGAGATTCAAATAAAAGTTCGAGTAGGTGTTCAGATAGGATATTTCCAGTATGGATATAAAAAAGTTATGGGGAAAATATAAGTCGTCGCAGATTGAGTATGATGGTTTTATCTTTAACTCGCTGGGCGGCTTATTAAATGCGTTTCAGTCGGTATTCGTCCTGATGGTACTTAGCAGGGTGATGCCCACACTGGAGGAGGCAGGGGTTTTTACCTTTGCCTATTCCGTTGCAAATCTGATGCTGGATATCGGCAGATACGGCATGCGTAACTATCAGGTTACGGATGTAAAAGAAAAGTATGCATATTCCACGTATTTCAAGTCAAGGATATGGACTACTGCGGCAATGATGGCCGTAAGTGTAGTTTATGTTGCAGTAAGAAACGGAATAGAAGGTTACACGGTCGAAAAGGTTTGGATAATCATCTTCATGTGTCTGTTTAAGGCTGTGGATTCCCTGGAGGATGTTTATTTGGGACGATACCAGCAGGTTGGGCGTCTGGATATAGCCGGTAAATGTCTGACAGTACATATGCTGCTCGTGATACTCAGCTATGTGCTGTGTCTGGTGGCTGGAGCTGATCTTCTTACATCTACCATAGTGACGACCTTTGTCTCTGCATTGGTTACTTTGGTGCTGATACTTCCTACCCGAAAAATGGCAGATTCTGACTGGAAAAGCAATGCAAAATTAAGGTCAAAAGAAAGCAGCTGGCCGCTTTTATGGGAATGTACCGGACTTGCCATAGCGCTTTTTTTAAGTTTCTATCAGGTAAACTGCCCCAAATATGCCATAGATTCTGTTATGACGGATGTGGATCAGGCCAATTTCGGTTTCATAAGCATGCCGGTATTCTTTGCGTCACTGATCTGCCAGTTCCTTTATCTGCCGATGCTTACGGGGCTGGCTGCAAAATTCCAGATGAACGACTATGAGGGCTTAAAGAAGATGATAGTTAAGGTGTCGGTCCTGATTACCGGAGCTTGCATATTCATAATAATAGGTGCGGTGATTGCAGGAATTCCTGTGCTCTCGATATTGTATTCAACAGACCTTAAACCGTTTACGATTGAGTTCTATATGCTTATGGTAGGCAGCGGTTTTATGGCATTTGCAACATTCCTGGGCAGTGTACTTACTACGATAAGGAAACAGCACCATATGCTTATAGGCTATGTGGTCACGACAATACCGGAGTTTATTGCGGTTGATCGTTTTGTCGGGGAGTGGGGGCTTAATGGCGCGTCTTTAGTATTTACCCTTACCATGCTCCTGCTGATGCTGTATATGTCAATAGCCCTGGTATATGAGATGGTTCGGCTAAAAAAGGCTGTGGGTGTACCGAACCGATCAGTAGCATCGTAGTGTTGAGGGAAACTATATTTGCTAAAAAAAGCCGGATGTTATCTTTTGAACCATGGCGGTGAACATGATACATGGTACAGTCCTTTGACCCAAAGAAGGTTCAGAGTACCACGTCATCCGAGTAAAGAACTGAAAAATGGAACCGCAGAAAGCATTATGAAAGATGCAGGACTTAAATAAACTTATGCAGGAGGTGATTTTATGGCAAAATATGCATATCCGGCAGTCTTTACGCCGGAGGAAGATGGAGGATATTCAGTTTCTTTCAGAGATCTTGAAGGATGCTACACTTGTGGCGACAATATCGAAGATGCAATTTATATGGCTGAAGATGTCCTGGCACTATGTCTTTGGGATTATGAAAATGAAAAAAAGAATGTTCCGTTACCGTCAGCGCCCGGCACGATTGAATTAAAAGATGGCGAATTTGTAAGTTATATCAGGGCCGATACGATAGAGTATGCCAGGAAAGTGAGCAACCGTGCTGTAAAGAAGACACTATCTATACCGGAATGGTTAAACATAAGAGCAGAGGAGGCCGGTGTTAATTTTTCGCAGGTGTTGCAGGAAGCACTTAAACAAAAACTTGGTCTTGTATCAAATATGTAGTGCTTATTGTCGCAGCTGACAATCTGCATCACTCACCGATATAGTCGCCGGAGTATTTCACATATGCGCTGCCGTAGCCCGCAGCTTTGACAGTATCCAGCATCGCATTGGCGTCTGCCTCCGTTGCATATGCGCCTGCAGAAACCACATACCACTTTTCCTTATTTAGATTGCTCCAGTCTGTTGTGACATAGACTCTGCCGTCCAGTCCTTTTTCTGTGAGGGTATTTGCTGATTTCTGCGCATCTGCTTCATCTTTTGCGGCGGAACACCAGATTCCGTAGAAAGGGGTGTTGTCTGCCACATCGCTGCTGTCCGGCTGTTCAGAATATTCAGACTCAGCGTAGCTGTCTATTGCTTTTATGTTTATATCCGTTATTGCCAGACCATATCTTGAATCTTCGTCTAACGCTATTTTGTAAGTAACAGTGTAATTGGACAGTCCGGGATTGTTTTCGATTATTCCCCAGTACCCAAAAAACATATCCACTTCACCGATATATCCGTCGGCATCTTTTTCTACACGGAAATCGTGGAATTCCTGGGCAGTCTCATTTTCTACGCCACTGTAAACGAGCAGCGCAAGGTTTTCACCGGCGTCATTGTATCTTACTGCATCAAGATCCCAGCATTTTACATCTGTCTGCAGTTTATTAAGATCCGCCTCCATTCCAAAAAGGTCCAGGCATTTACGGTTTACATCTATTATATCCAGGGATTCCCCATGGAGCCCGTCTCCGTACGGACCGTAATCTTCTGTATCGCTCATCTCCACATGGTCTCCGACTATGACAAAACAGTCGTTTATTCTGCCGTCCGGCATGACGGCCATGGCCGCAGCTCTTATTGCCTCTGCATCGTTGATCCGAACATCTATATTAAAGTCAGGAGAATTAAGATACTCATAATCCTGGTTCCACATAATGGCTGATATATATCCGGACATGGCATTGTTCATATATCCAAGTGTGTCCTGCACTTCTTCGGTGGTAAAGGATATTTGGTCCGGATTCTGGTTGAGTGTTTTGCCTGTGTCCTGTTCGGTGTCTGTTTCTGATACTTTATCTTCAATGCTGCTGTTTTTGCTTTCCGTGTCCACTGATGTCGCAGAGTCTGCATTATCATCGTCATCTGTACTTATGTCTTCATCTGTATTTATTTCTTCATGTTCGCCGTAATCCGAATTGTCAAGTGCTGAAGAGCGGGAGGAATGTCTTCCGCATCCGCCAAATAACAGGGTTATAGAAAGTGCTGCCATTATTAATACTCTTTTTTTCATGATCATTCATCCTTTTTCATATATTCAGATCCCGGTTATTTATACAGTTTTTTTTCAAACGTTTAAAAATAATTCTGTCCGGGATATTATATTTACGCATAATATTATAACAGTGAACGTATTATAATCATATAGAGAATAAACACAGACCTTTGTTTATAGTTAGTTTTGTTCTTTACTTTTACTTATTCTTATGGTATAGTTTCAATGTCATTTTATGACGCAACGATTTTTTATTTTTTGGAGGAGTTTAAGAACATGAAGGGTACAGTAAAGTGGTTCAATGCACAGAAGGGTTATGGCTTCATCTCAATCGGTGAGGGTGAGGAGAATTCCGGTAAGGATGTTTTCGTTCATTTCTCAGGTATTGCAGGTGAGGAAGGCTATAAGACATTAAACGACGGTCAGGCTGTAGAGTTTGAAGTTGTTGACGGTGCTAAGGGACCTCAGGCTATCAATGTAGTTAAGCTTTAATCGGTTTTGAAATCGTACCTATATTTTATATAGTATCAATTAAAAACAGATTAGGAAAAGACCGGGATGATCCCGGTCTTTTTTTCAAAGTAAATAATCGGGAAAGCTTAGTACAGTTAAGCGGTTCGTGACCGCAATCAGATGTTTAGAAGCCTGCAAAATTCAAATTAAGGGAAATTATCTAAATATGAAAAAAAACAGATGCGTGATTATCAGCGGCGGGGATTATGATGATGCCGTGGAGATAAATGGTGATGACTATGTGATAGCATGTGATAAGGGCTATGAATATGCCTGCAGGATGGGGAAAAAGCCGGATCTTGTGGTGGGGGATTTTGATTCCTACACAGGAGGGGTAGAGTCCGGGATCCCGGTGGAAAGGTATCCCGTGCGTAAGGATGACACTGACACCATGGCAGCCGTAAAGATAGCGGTGGAAAAGGAATATAAAAAAATCTGTATATGCTGTGCTTTCGGCGGCCGTATGGACCATGCGTTTGCAAACTGCCAAAGCGGAGTTTACGCAGCTAAAAAGGGCTGTGATGTGTGCATTATCGGGAATGATACCCGGGTGTTTTTTATACATAACGGTGAGAAGAAACTGGAATGTGCTGAAGGGTGGTCACTTTCTGTTTTTTCAATGAGTGATGAGAGTACCGGCATCAGTATAGAAGGTACGGAGTATGATGTGAGCGGGGTGTCATTAAGCAGTGACTATCCGTTGGGGGTAAGCAATGAATGGAGAGAAAAGATAGCGCGCATAAGCGTGGAGAATGGGACTCTTATGTTGGTTGAATCAAGGATTGGAGAGTAAGCCGTGTTGAAAAGCAATGGCCGTAAAAATAAAAGGAAGGACCTGTCTGCGGGTTCAAGGATTAGTTCCGCAAGGGGAAAAAATAAAGGCGATAAAAAAATAAACACCGGAGGGAAAGAACCGCTTAGAAAGTCAGGTGACAGATATAACGGAGAAGGCTTAAACGGATGCCCGGTGGGAAAGAAATGTGGCGGCTGTGTCTATACAGGTGTTTCGTATGAAGAGCAGCTCAGATTGAAACATAAGAAACTTGCAGGACTGTTGGGGCGATATGGTGAGATTAAGCCTGTAATAGGGATGACGGAGCCCTATCATTACAGAAACAAGGTTCATCATGTTTTCTCATGGGAAAAGGGGAAGGTTAAGAATGGAATCTATGCAGAGGGCTCGCACAGGGTGATTCCTGTAAATGAGTGTCTTATAGAAGACAGAAAGAGCCAGGAGATAATAAAGACTATTGAAAAGCTCGTGGTATCTTTTAAAATAAAAGTCTTTGACGAGGATACAGGTTATGGACTGCTGCGTCATGTACTGATAAGACGTGGCTTTAAATCCGGAGAGATTATGGTGGTTCTCGTTGTGGCAGACAGGATGTTTCCCGGAAAGAACAATTTTATAAAGGCTTTGAGGAAAGAACATCCGGAAATAACCACTGTCGTAATGAACATAAACAGGGAAAGAACATCCATGGTACTGGGGGAGTATGAGGATATGGCATACGGTCCGGGATTTATAGTGGATGAACTGTGTGGATACAGGTTTCGCATATCTTCAAAGTCTTTCTATCAGGTAAATCCTGTTCAGACAGAAGTTCTCTATGGCAAGGCTATCGAGCTGGCAGGACTTAATGGAAATGAAACTGTGGTGGATGCCTACTGTGGCACGGGAACCATAGGTCTTATTGCATCCGGTCATGCGGGAAAGGTCATAGGTATTGAACTGAATCCCGATGCGGTTAGGGATGCCAGGAAGAATGCTAAGGAAAACAAGGTCACGAATGCTGAATTTATAAAAGGTGATGCAGGAGACTGTATGGAGAGGATGGCAGCAGAAGGTTTAAAACCCGACGTACTCTTTATGGATCCGCCCCGTTCCGGAAGTACGGAGAAGTTTCTTCACTCAGTGCTCAGAGCTGCACCTGAAAGAATCGTCTATATTTCCTGTGGACCGGAGAGTCTTGCAAGGGATTTAAAACTACTGACTGCAGGAAAAAAATATGAAGTCAGGGCTATCTGGCCTGTGGATATGTTTCCGCAGACTGAGCATGTGGAGGTCGTGGTTGAACTTTCCAAGGGAGATATCGACAGAGACCGCTCGGAGAAAAAAAGTATTGCGAAGACCGATGATATTGGAATGATCAGCGGGTACAACAAAGGGAATAAAGCGCCCGAGACAACAAACGTAAAGATAGATTTCTCCCTGGAGAACCTTGATTTGTCGGAGCTCAGAGGGCGCTAAAGGTCCGGGGGACCTTTGTTCAGCGCGGACCGAAGCGGAGCGGAGACAGCGACATACGAGCAGATAAAGGATTATGTTAGGGAACAGACGGGTTTTCGAGTGTCTACACTATACATTTCTCAGGTGAAAAGAAAATGTGGTCTAGAGGTTGGGGAGAGCTACAACAAGCCCAAGTCAGAAGATGCCAAACAGCCACAGTGCACACCGGAGAAAGAAGCGGCAATCATGCAGGCACTTAGACATTATGGGATGATTTAAAGGAGATTATGCAAAGGATCATCATTGAGTGCGCAGATTAATGATCTGAGCTTGAAGATGAGTGTATTTGTCTGGAAAGGTGGGAATAAAACGATGCCAAATATGAATTATCCGGAGAGCGACTGGAAACTTTTTAGAAGTAAAATATCGGATTGGCAGGAAGCGTATATGGAAAAACTCTGCAAAGAGTATATTGATATCTTAAGCGCCGATGGCAGTTCGGCAGACAGATTTTGGGCAGTGGAAGAGCGCATAAGGGGAGATAGGAAAAAAGTCGGAGTGCAGGCTGAGATACGGCGCTCACAGATGTTTTATAATATTGTTTCACTTATCCGAGAGGGCGCAATCTCTTTGGAAGATCTGGACGGATTTAGCGAAGAACTAAAGCAGGCTGCAGAAGCAAGTATGAATTGGTGAAAACATGGGAATTATAGATATAGCCAGCAGTAAATCTGTATGGCGAGGTATGGATTATTATAAACAGAAAAAGGTTCTTTCATGCGAAGAGAATTATGATGGAACTTATGAAGGTGATGTGGCTGGAAGTGATAATAAGAAATATCATGTTCATCTTGATATGATTCATCCACGGAAATCAAAATGCAATTGCCC
>OCVV011360946.1_pt1 | contig 23476 bp, 31 predicted proteins | sample 1539721 | NCBI WGS metagenome assembly OCVV01 (sample SAMN02144230, study PRJEB22623) | gut metagenome | biome: sheep rumen | host: Ovis aries | place: New Zealand
TCATGGGCATAATCCACTTTGCCGACAAAGACCATTTTTGCATCCCGGCCGAAAAGCGCTTTGACGAGGCCCTGATCCGGGCGTTCTGCATCTCCGAGGGACTGGCGTTCTACGACACAGCCTGCGAGGTGCGTCGCCTTCGTGACAACGCCTCCGACGCCTTTCTGGAGGTAGTGAAAGCTACCGATGTGCCCGCCCTGCTCTCCCGCATCCCGCAGTGCGACACCCTAGTCACCACCGGTCAGAAAGCCACCGAGGTCATCGCCGACACCTTCAGATGCGCCATTCCGCCAGTCGGGGGCAGCATCGACCTCACTATTGACGGCCGCCCCCTCCATTTCTGGCGCATGCCCTCCACCTCCCGCGCCTATCCCCTAGCGCTGGAGAAGAAGGCCGAGGCCTATCGGAAGTTGTTCACCCCCGCCACGAACTGCGCGCAAAAGCCAATCATCTCCTCCATGCTGCAGTCCTGGGTAAACGCCCCGTCCTTGTAGCAAATCCTCGTTCTTGGAAGCATCGGCATTCGTGCCTTTCAGCGCCTCCGCGATAAACTTGGAGGGTTTGCGGTGATTGGTTTCCAGGAAATCGACGGCTTCCTGCCATTTGGTAAGCCAGAGTTCGTCTTGGGTCATAAAAGCTACCGGGCCGATTTCCAACGCTTGAGCATGGGGAAATACTGCCGCATCATCTGCTTGTACTCCTCCTGCGTCATCGGCTTGGGCATATTCTTGTTCACCTCGTCCACAAACTGCGCGCAGAAGTCGATCATCTCCTCCATGCTGCAGTCCTGGGTAAACGCACCGTCCTTGTAGCAGTAGATGCAATAATCCTCGTTTTTGGAGCCATTGGCATTCGTGCCTTTCAGTTCCTCCGTGAGCGGCATGCCGCAACTTTGGCAAAATTTCTGTTCCATAACAATTTGCATTTTAGTTCAACTCCGGGCCGATTCAAAGGTACATATTTATGCGGAAAAGCGCAAGAGGCAACGACTTGACAGCGGTTGGGAGGCTAAGACTCACCGACTGCGGAAGGCATCGGCTCGTCGGCAACGGGTGGCACCGACTCGCCGGCAACGGAAGGCACCGATTCGCCGTGAACATAATCGCCTCACCATCAACACCTTAAGCGATAACCCTCCTCCCAAATCGCCCAAAGGAAAATGTATATCCGCCTAATTATCAACCAATTACAACCACGCTCCTGGCGCAGAACATCGGCACGGCTGCACTCAATGATACTGATTCACATGCTTATACCGCTCTCCTAGCTCTAACAGCTGCTTGAACATCTCCACCCGCTCGGGCTTCAACTCCCCGGCATTCATCAACTTCTTGTTGTGCTTCCACCAAGAGCGCATGTTGCGCTCCTCCGGTACAAACTTGGAGGGTTTGCGGTGGTTGGTTTCAAGGAAGTCGATGGCCTCTTGCCATTTGGCGAGCCAGAGTTCGGATTGGGTCATAATGCATCTGCTATTTTTACTGCCAGAAACTCTTTTTGAAATACTCATACAAAAACAACGGAAAGCCATTTAATACTGAAATTCTTTCCCCGTTGCTTAAGTACTTTTCACTCTGAGCCTTGAAAATACTTGACTGGCCAACTATATCTTTTATCGCAGGCATCTTATTGTCCCCACTACAAATATAGTTTGCCTTCGATGTATGCTGAAACACCAACCATTTCCAATTCTGCCGGACTCGGGCTATCTCCTTTTTTCCAGGCCGATGATGCCCGTAATCCGGCAACTCAATGAAATCCATACTGCCGTAATAACTGAACTCTCGCGCTAAATCCTTAAAAGACCGTTCCATACAGTCTCTTCGGGAAATGGAATACTCTACAAAATGCTCATCCGGCAACTGTTTCGTATAACATAGTGACTCCACCATCGGATAACTTACATACAGTTTCCCGTTATCGGTTTCATCGTCAAACAATTCCAGCATTACCCGAATCCGCCCATTCATCTCCTCCAGAGTCAAATTGGTATTCTGGAAATCGTAGTCAAAGAAAAGGTAGATTTCAGAGAAATCCGAAGACTTCATGTCATAAGGTAAATGTGCTCCGTTCTCTCGGAGTATGGAGACAAGATCCCCATCCCCTTCAAATTCCTCCAATTGCCGATATAACTCATAAATATTGTTCCCGAAAGAGCAGACAATCCTATCCCCTCCACCAAAGAATAGACGCTCCAACGTCTTAAATATTTTCGGTTCTCGCTCTCCCCCTTCAAAAACAAACAGAATCATACCTCAAACGCGCCTCCCCTGAACATCTTCTCTATATTGTGCCCGAAACGAAGTTCCTTATCCGTGCAATCCACAAGTGGTTTAATTTTATTCTCATTGAGAATGAAGTTACAATCCGGCCTTAACAGGTCATTGGTCATCAGATAGGTATTATGAGAAGATGTGAATACCTGACAGTCCTTGTTGAACAGTATCTTGCATACTTCAAACGCCAATTTAAAATGATAGAAAGCATCAAACTCATCAATGAAGACGAACGTAGCATGCCCCATCCGCTGCATCCAGAAGTATAGCAACTCCAGAGCTTGAGTTCCGTTGGACCAAATCCCCATAAAAGGGACCCGTCTCTTGCCGATTATACAAAATAGCATCTTCTCGCCGGCTCCAGGAGTGTCAAACTTAAACTCCTGGCCACTCACATTATACAGGAAACGACGAAAATCTTCAATCAATTTATTCTTTATGATATACTCTTCCAATGCCGTTCCACTTGTTTCCAATCCAATAAACTCATTAAAACCAAGACTGCGGAACCAAAGCATCCCATTTACAAATTGCTGCAGCTTTATCAAATAATGGTCGCGAGCCAGCGGAATAGACATTAACAGGAAATTAACGATAGGGATATTATTGGCATTATCAGCCAAATTCCGCTGCATAGACTTGTCGATTGGGAAAGAATCCGTGTCGATGGTGAATTTTCCATCGGCACGCTTGAAAACCGGCTTACCATCCACGGTCATAGATTCCGCCGTAAGGATTCCCTGATAATTCTTGGAATAACTATACTCTACATTTTGCCCGTCAAATCGGAACAGATAGTCAAACTCCACCTTCAGATTGGGGTCTCCGGCATAAGTAAAGTTGGCATAATAATCCGCCTTCTTCCATTTCTGGGACAAATGATTGACGATATCAAAGATGGCAAGGCCAAAATTTGTTTTTCCAGAGCCATTGGGGCCATAGATAATACCATTCTTAATGATATCATCTTTGATCGCATAGAGGTTAAAGCTATAATTACTGTGCTTAGTGAGGTCCAGTTCTATCTTTTCCTTAAATCCGCGGAAATTTTTTACAGAAAACTTAGCAAGCATAGCGCAAATGTTTGTTTCTTGATGCAAAGATACAAACAATTTTCAAATATCCGTAATTTTTTTACGGAAAATACACTCGCGCGGAAAATATGGCCGATCGGCAATCGCCAATCGGCCATAATGAGTTCCACGATAAACTGAGGGGAAGGCTATTCGTCGTATTCAATTACATCTTTTCCGGGGTAATCTTCTTCTATTCTTGTATCTTCAGGCTCCGGATAATAATAGAAATACTTTTCAAACAAAGCTTCTACTTTCCATACCCGTATTTCTTCATCCCATTCCAGACAAGGAGTCATAAAAGAGCCCGAACTACTAAACTTAAAGTTAATAATATTGCCCTTCTCATCCCCGAAAGGGGTATAGTAATAATGGACATATGTGTCATATTCGATATAGCCGGAGTGAGGAATTCCAGCGTCATCCGTGCCCGCCCCAAGTATTAGTAAAGGCCCGTATGCTTCAACCTTTGATAACGCCTGAGGCTGTTTAGCAGTTGATCTGGAACTAATGCATGACAGGCTAAAAAACAAACGATATGCTTGAGTTAATACAATGGGGGAAGTAGGTGACAACTTGATGCCATTGATAAGAACCGGCTCATCGGGATTTCGTAGCGCTTTTATTGGATCAAATAAATACGCCCGCTCTAAATCCCTGATGCTCATTCCCTCCATATCTTGAGAAAGCTTCTGCTTCATCCCAACGTCATTGGGGTCTGTAAATCCATACAGAGAATATATCTTTTCTGTCAGAACCTTTCTGGCTTCTGCCCGGATGGAATACCTGAATGGTCTGGAACAAATATACTTTGCAATATATCCCTCAAAGCAACCATTTGCATCCTCACCATATTGAAGATTGTATAGCCTCTCCAAATTGTCATAATCCATAACCGTGATAAGGCGGTCAACTCCAAACTTATTTTCCTGCTCCTCACCTCCCAGCACATAATGTCTTTCGAAATGAGAGCCGAATATGTTTAAGATATTAAAAATGCTATGGGGATCAATCCTATCCAAATCCTCTATAATCAAGACCACCTGCTTATTATCCTCCTGCCTCAATTTATCGAAACACTTCTGTATCAAGCGCGTATAAGCATCGTTTTCGTATACGCCTCCTTTTTCAGACAAAAAGCTATTCAAATACTTCGATGAGGTTGATGGATCGCGACTGACCATCGAATACAAATCAGTTAACCCTTTGACAGCCTTCCCAAGAGCCTTGGACACGGGTTTCGATAAGAAAAACGACAACAATTCCTCCACATCCACATACTCCATAATTTCTTTGATCATCCCCTCCCAATCATACTCTTCCGCGAATAATCCCTTGTCTACAATCTGGAATAACAAATCCCTCTTTATGTACTCAAAAATCGCCTCATTTGAACCAATTACATATTGCGCAGGAAAAATGGTAAAGAAAAAGTAGTCGTCCGAATAGGTTTCCTGAAACTTGCGAAGGAAGTATGTTTTACCATCACCGAACTGAGCCGATAAGATTACTCGGGGCTCCAAATCCAACTTGTGCTTGAAGTCCTTGATGTTCTGCGAAATATCTATTACAAACTGAGACATGGTCCTATCAATAATAACTTTTCTCTGTACCCCTTGAGTATGAAACTTTATTTTGCGCTTCCGGTTTTTATTAAAGCACGTTCATCCATATTCTGCGTTATAAGGAACCCTTATTTGCTCTTTCTCAATGGATAAAGCCATATTTCACCCGGCAAATCAAAAACAGATTCGGCAATGTTATGTCTAGCCATCAATTCCTCTTCCCTACCTGATAGAGGGTATTTATTGATTATTGATTTGATGTCAGGAGAATCATAGAGAAACACATTTGATTTATCCTTTACAGCATATTTTTCACGATACCATTGCACAAAAGATAATAGTTTTTCTTTTGAATTATCCTTTTGTTTGTACCAAACATGAAAGTTCTCAACAACATTATTCTTACTATAAGAGAGCAATTCATAATCTCCCGCTGAATACAGTTCGGGAATCCCCCTTGTATTACTGCACAAATAGACAGATCTAAGTGTATAGGATCCAGGAGTGCGTTCCATTCTGTAAAAATCTACATCTTTCCCTTTCAACCCCTCAATTACCAGCTCTTGCAAATCAGTAGGCATTCTACAACCAAAGAAAACGGATTTCAACGCCTGTGGATAATAATTTTTTATTCCGCTCACATTATAAATAAGCCGGGCCTCTTGTTCTTTTTTCCAATTCAATGATTTTGTACCAAACATTTTTTCAACCATCTTGCAATGAGAGTTTATGTCATGTACAGTTATTCGTGGAGGTCTTTTACTATAAGTGACGGGAACGATATCAACATTCTGCCTTAGTTTCTCGCTCATTACTAGTTTCTCCACATCATATTCTATACAGAAGCCTCTATGAGAATCTGCATAGAAAGACCACATCAATTCATCCTCCGGCATTGAACTTGAGCGAACAAGCGAATAAATACCCACTTTTTCATAAAAGCCCTGAAGCCTTTCCCAACTTTTAACGACCTCCTCCGTGTTTATACCTGTAACTGTATGCAGGAGATCAACAGTCTTACTTATCATGTCATCATATATTGCTTCAAAAGGATCATTCAAATCCCGAAAAGCCGAAGCATATAAGGAATCGTTCAAAAGGGTTTGAATATCCCGATAATGCCCCTCTTCGTCTTTGATCACATTCATCCGGTACTTGAAATATTTCATATCTTTCATAAGAATCAAAGAATAATATTAGGCTAAAAAGAATTGTTAAATATACAAAAGAAACGGCAAAAAGCAATATATCATGTGGGAGTTAAACAATGTTGTGATATGTTATAACGCGGATTCCTAGCTCCGACGGCGATGCAAAGGGGGACACACAGCCTAGGCGTTTATTGCTCCTCCCTTGGGAGGCTGGCACAGTCTCTTGACCGCTTCCCCCTATGGGCGCGGGAAGGGAGCATCAGCGACCGGGTGGGGATAAATCCGGCCTAAGGCCGACCGCTTTATTTGCTCTTCTGCCAAGAAGTTACTATCTTTGCTCTTGATGAACAAAACGGAACGGACCGCACGCCTGAATCCACTCATTCTACGGAATCATCATCTCGATGTTCTTCAGCGACCACAACCCACCGCACTTCCACGTGAAGTATCAAGGGTTCGAGGCCACGATAGACATCGCGACGGGAACCGTGAAGGGGCAACTTCCCCGCCGTGCCCTCAATATGGTTTACGAGTGGCTGGACCAGCACAAGGACGAACTGATGGCCAACTGGGAGAAAATGAAAAATCTGAGCCGTTTGACAAGATTAAGCCCCTGGAGTAAACGAATGAATGCGGAATTCTTACACGTCACTGCCGCCGAGTATATCTCCGGTTACCTGCTGAAGCTCACCTTCAGCAACGGCGACGTACGCACATTCGACTTCTCCAGCATCTACAACAAAGGCATTTTCACAAAGCTCCAGAACCCAGAGTACTTCCGAAACTACACCCTCGACGGCTGGACCGTCGATTGGAATAACGAGATTGGATTTGCGCCCGAATTCCTCTACGAACACGGGGTGCCAGCAGCGTAAAGTAGCCGCCAGCGGCGCGTAAAGACAAAACAATTCAGGGCCAGTTTCAAGTATGAACTGGTCCTGAATTGTTAATAAGATGCCAGGTCGGGACCGAGCCGCACTCAATGATACTGATCCATATGCTTATACCGCTCTCCTAGCTCAAACAGCTGCTTAAACATCTCCATCCGCTCCGGCTTCAGGTTGCCAGCATTTATCAGCTTCTTGTTGTGCTTCCACCAAGAGCGCATGTTGCGTTCCTCCGCGATAAACTTGGAGGGTTTGCGGTGATTGGTTTCCAAATAATCGACGGCTTCCTGACATTTGGCCAGCTAGAGTTCGTCTTGAGTCATAAAAGCTATTGGGCCGATTTCCAGCGCTTGAGCATGGGGAAATACTGCCGCATCATCTGCTTGTACTCCTCCTGCGACATCAGCTTGGGCATATTCTTGTTCACCTCGTCCACGAACTGCGCGCAAAAGTCAATCATTTCCTCCATCGTGCAATCGCGCGTGAAAGCGCCGTCCTTGTAGCAGTAGATGCAATAATCTTCGCTCTTGGAGCCATCGACATCAGTGCCTTTGATCTCCTCTGTCAGCGGCATGCCGCAGCTTTGGCAAAATTTCGTATCCATAATCGGTCTATTTGTTTTTTAAGGTCTGGATTTGTGTGTGGGTGTACATTGTCTTACATTAACAATCTATCAAGCGACACATAAGGCCCGCCCGGCGTCTATCAATAGCATCCACGCGTATTCGCTCCAACTCATCGTATAACTCCTCTACCTAACGCCCACGCAAACACACCGCAATCTCCGATAAATATTTATGCTGAAGAGCAGCCACCATGCCATGCACAGTGTCGCCAACTCACCACAAAGCATTCCACTCTATCTTCATGCCCATTACAACACACAGAACCTTAACATTTTAACTCTGTGAGAAAAAAACGAAGTTTTTTTTCAGGCAAATGATATCAATCTTCTTAACTAAAACTACAATTCCACAAGTAATGCTATTTATCACGATACTATCAAATGAGTAATCACGCCAGAAATAATCCCAAGAACGATGGTCCCAAGTATTGTTATTAGAATCATGTTTCTTGTCTTGCTTATCCTAGTTAAAACATTAACTTGCTCTCCAATAGCGAACCCTCCCTCAGGGTAGAGCTTTCTAACAACCCATCTGACAAAAAAAGCGGACACTGCCGCACAAATCGCAGAGACTCCATTTAGGAACAATATGCTATACGCTTTATCAGCCAACAGTACCTTATCACCCTTCATAAAATAGAATGAGGCTGCAATAGCATATAATAACAGCCATAGTACTATATACACGGCATTATTATGTATCCACCAAAGTGGCGCTTGTGCATTATTGACAAACTCATCTATTCTTTGAGTGTAAAATACAATATCTTTCTCTTCCATGTTATTCAGGTCCAAGATACAGGATTTGTCATATTTTGACATATCTAAGAGTGAGATAGAAAAATCCTTGTATAATGCATGTTCACGATGCTCCTTATTCCCAGATATTACAATTTTAATAATCCTCCTTGATTCCGGATTACTATATGACAACACATCTTCGATAGCACTTAACTTGTAACTGGCGCCATCTGATGTGTATATAATATAGTCTATATCCACAAATCCGTCCTCGACGAAAGCCACAAGACAATTCAAATGCTCCTCAGTGATTACTAAAGAGTGTTCATACGATTTAGTTAATTTTCCTCTCATCATGTTCAATTATTATCATGCACAAAGAGCCCCATTGTCTTTCTCAGTAATTGATTTACATCTATTTCAGCAACTTTAGCTTTATTCCTCATATTAGTAAAGGCTATAAACACCAGAAATGCTTTCAGTATTGCAGCATCAAAGGATTCAGATATCAAATATGAACCGTTCTCTATTTGTATATAACCAGAAAGCGCAAGCATAATGAAGTATGTAAGATATAGCAAGAAAACAACATTACTTGGATGAATCAGATATAATGCCAACTCTTCTCTAAATGATTCATATCTGTGATTGCCCCAATCTCGTAAAGGTGTCTGATGAACCATCCATTTAGTAGCACGATAAGAATGGGCGCATACGATAGACCCAAGTGCCAGAACAATAAATACTATGGTTTCCGGTTTTATCTCCCACCACCCGAGATTTGAAAGGAAGGTCAAAAAAAGTGCAGGCACACCAAATGCAAACATCACCATAAAGAAATACGTTCCCACTATAGTAATGAATGGTTGCACTATCCCTACCAGTCCATATATCGCAACTATCGGAAATGATATGACCTGATCAAAAACCTTGAACAACTTACCACCAACTCTGTTTGAGAGCCACTCAATAAAAAAGTAAACAACCAAATAACCTACTATCAGCAACAACGTCCACCATTTTAACTTTACGACAAGCCAGCAGGAGAAAACAAATGACATTCCTCCAATTATTACGATGGTAAGAATTACTAGCCATAGTCGTGCTTTATCCGAAAGCTTATTTTTTAAGGCGAAATCAAGCCTCCTTCTTGGCTTTATAGCCCGGATATGCTCCTGCTTCGCCGACTTTGTATAGTCTTTTACACATTCATAATAACCTTTTTCCCCATCCGTAGATTTATGATATTCAATAGGGTATTCCCACACTTCACCATTATTAAGCAGCACAAGAAAACACCTCCCCGTTATTATGGCATATGTACCCTTCGTGTCATAATACACTTTACTCTTCACAACTGCCGTGTTTTTAGCCGCCGCATCCTTTGCTACCGCGCCATCCATGATCTCATGCACAACTCTTTCGATATAATCCTCATTCCGCTTCATAGGAATGGTTATCCACCAAAGAGTCGCAAAAAACAGTAGAAGGATATTTGGAGTCAAGGAATAGTAAGAACTTCTTAACAGATACTCAATCCCTGTGCCCGCTGAAAGAAGAGCTATAACGACCAAGATAATCCACGGCCGTTCAAATACTTCCCGTTCATTAAAACGGAAGCACACATTCCCGTTCTTCAGACTCCATCTATTTTCCATAAAACTAAACTAGGCCCTCAACATCTAATTGAATACGGACTAATTGTCCACGATATGTTAACGTTGAATACCCCATTCCCCACAAACGGCTCTCCTAACACTCAAATATCACGTAATCCGTCGCCAACCTTTCCAACTAACTCCATACTACCATTGTGGGGGGGGGACATCCACTCCATAGCAACCATCCTCCTATAATTCTTATACCGTCCGTCCTCACTTACCTCCTTCTCCCGATTCGTCTTGTCTGCATACATTTCGAAATCCAAGTGAACATTATACTTTTCCAGAATCTCTTCTAAAACATCCTGACGCATATAGTAAAAAGACGTGTCCATTGACTGAAAAACTTCCACGACCTTTTCTCCGTTCCGATAATAACTGAGGTCTTTCAGCGAAAACTCAAGCCCCATCTCCCTGCAAATATCTTCATCAAGGAAATAAAACAGCGGCACTTTGTCTCTTTTGTTATCCCACGACGAAAACTCATACCTATTTAGCAACGGCAGGCCCAGACCTGGGTCATAATAATTCTCTTCCGTTGTCTTCATCTCGCGCCAACCTATCTCAAAAGCATAAAGGTGCGACGGGGTGCTACCAAGATCCTCCACGGCGTGACTTCCCAATGCATTCCAATTCAGGCAGGTGGTCACACGCCAAAACAGCGAGTGGCTTCTGGCACGTTCCTCATTCTTCTGCGACACTTTCCCCGACAGCAAAACCCACTGATATGGCGATTTTGGTAGTCTCGTACACAGTTTCCCCTCAAACAGATCCATCGGATCCTCATTCATCCAGGACTTCACGTCGTCACCTTTGCACAAATACGACCGCGTATCCAAGTTCCTCAAAGGATTATAGGCCGGATATGACGGGTCAACATCTATCTCCGTAGTTCTGAAAGTCCCCTTATACTCTGGTTCTATATATCCGTTCAATAGCAGCCAGCCCACCAGTTCTTTCTGGGTCGAATCACGCCATTTATGCGAAATGGTTCTCACTGTCTCTTGCCAGTATCTGCGATTATCAGACAGTTCCGCCTCTTTCTGAGCATACGCCTCATCATTATAGCCCCTCTCTTTCATTCGCCCGGCTATCATAAACCACAGGTCATCCGATGAATAAGGACTCTTCGACTTATAAGGCAAACTAGAATAGGGACGCAACTTGTACTTCTCAAAGTCATATTCGTAGATACTGCTTTGCCAGCTGTCCTTAAACATAAGCCATACTTTATCCTTCGACTGATACAGCACCGTCTTGTCCATTTCCACAGAATAGAACCTCTTGGCATAGTCCATTAATGTATCCAGTAAATCCAATAAAACAATGTGAGAGGTCGGATTTTCACGCATATCGCCATATAGCAATCTCAGTGCCTCTCCTGCAATTCTCTTATCACCGCTTCTGACCGCCGCACCGGTTGCAGAAAGATATATCGCCTCTCTTATAAATGGATCATTCATCTTGATTACTATCGAGGCAATTGGAAGGTATTGTTCAAAATGGGTTTCTGCATACAGCGTTACTATGCGTATCAGTTCGAGCCTCTTCTCGTGAATAAACGTGCCTGTAAACAATAGCGCAGCCGCCAATGCATCAGCAGACACAATATCTTCTCGCAGATGCTTCTTGACGCACTGCTCAACATCAGCCATCACTCCATAGCCAAGGAATATAGAATGAAACTGTATGTCTATCTCCTCCGAACTCATCTGAAGAAAAGCAGGCAATAGCGAAGAGACGCCAAACACCGACTGCCTGGTCACGACATTCTCTTTCACCAATTCACAAATCGTCTTCTTCAGGGCTATCCCCAATGGTATTTCGAGTCGCTTTTCTAGCGATTTCCTTCCTTCCTCACTGCCACAGATAAAATCTATATTACCAAGGATCTTCGACAACGCTACATCTCCCGGGACAAAGTCAAACAAGTCTTTATGGTATCTTTCTGCAACCAGATACATCAGCGATTTCACAATGTCCTCACCCAGTGTATGAAGATCATCTGGCTCTCCAAAGAGTTTCTTATATACCTCCTGATCTTTCAGCAACGCCTCTAAGCCTTTCTCATCTTTCGTACACGACATCAGATAATTGGCTATATGATAGCCCGCCATCATATCGTATGTGAATTTCACTTCGCTGTCATCTTGGTTCAGGTCTATCTGGAAACAAATACCTTCTTCAATCAGGCTTTCTGTCTTTCCATTGAATAGCGACCTGAAATCACTCCAGTAGTCCAGCGTTCTGGTATTTCTCTCCCATAGCAGTTGCCCCATTCCCGTTAGCCCTTTCGTCAGGTCGTGCCTCACACTTTTTTCTATCACACCGTCCACTCGGGCTATATTCTCAACCAGTCGGTTAGAATAGTGCTTCATACATTCCGCCAACGAATACTCATTGACTACAAGTCCCGCCACGCCTTTGTTCGCTTCACAGAATATCTTCAGCAGCAGAGGGTTCTTGAAAGGCATCTTGCTAATCAACTTTGCATTCCGTATCTCGTATTTCGTAAAATACTTCTTAATGGTCTCTGCCAGATTGGTAGTTTCAATGCCTTCCAATAGGATATGGCCTTCCACCTGCTCATAGCTGTCCTGCCCATATATGCGCTGGATGTATTCTGTTTTCTCCCTGCTCGTGGTTACAAGAAACAGGTGCTTCGTCTTCCGAATGGCTTCTATCAGTAGCGGCAACTCTTCTTTCCAAACGGCATCTCCGGGAAAACTCTCGTTGAGTCCGTCTATGATGATGGGCATTCTCGCGCCGGGATAGCAGGCGGCAAGGCTGTCCATCGCCCCGAGCAGTTCGTCAAAGGTCAGTTTCCCGTCAACCTCCAACAGTTTCAGAAAAGCATCCTGTGGCCGTGCATAGTGTCTGAACCGGCTACCTACAACAAACAACACCGGCTGACCAGCACCTAACAATTTGTTGGCTATGGCACATGCGAAATGCGTCTTTCCGTATCCGGCTTGTGCGAATACAGGGAAATAGTTATCCGCTCTAAGTGAAAGGACATACTCTACAGATCGGACTCTTCTTTCTTTTCCGCTGTAGATAATATCCTTGATTATCTTAATGTCTTCTGCATAATAGTTAAAAGAATTGGCTTCCAGATTCTCTCTCTCTGCATCAATGGCTGCTTTTAGGCTTTTTACAACATTTTCAAATTCTTTATATGAGTCCTCAATAAGCTGATTCCCCACCGACACCATAGCATCCAGCCCGTTTTCTCGTTTAATCGAACAGAGTTTCCGACCTAAGATTAAAATGAATGATTCGTAAGCTTCAAAGGCTGTAAGCACGTCTCCTTTGAAAACATCTGCACGTTGATCTCTTCTCGCCTCAACCGTCCAACGTTTGTCATAGTGCTCCAGTCGCTCATACAGGGTATGCAGTCTGTTCTTCAACTCCCTTTCAGCTTCCTGGCTGTCCACCATCCCCATCAATTGGTGCTCAAAGCTCGTTTCAGTATGCAATTCTACATCAAACTTCCGTTTCAGCGACTCTATCGTTGCCTTTGTTATGCTTGCAACAATCGAAGCATTCAGATAACTCTTACCAAAAAAGAAGGCAGCTATTCCTTGGTATCTTGCCTCATCCTCTACAAAGATGCTCTCAATAACACTCTTGTGCCAATGGGTTATCTCCACCTTCGAATTGACAGCCGCCAGTTCACTTTTCAGTTCCTCGTATGCCTTCTCTTTCACCATCCCAGGTGTACACACTATCCACAGTGCCATATCGGGATGATACTCACAGGTCTTCTTGAAACCTTCTGCAAGTTCAGTCCTGCGCTGTTTGACGAGCGAGGTGTTCTCCAGGTCGTTTTCATTTACCCAGAATTTCGCCTGCCAGCAAATCTCTGCACCTATGGAGTAGGTTGTTCCTTCATAGTCCAACGGTCTTGCCAGCGTCAAGTAAAACTCCGAACCGGTCATATTGTAGGGGTATGTTATCCTGCCATACTCCCCAAACTTTGCCACTGCCACCTGATAGCAGAACTTCTCAAAGCTGATTTCCTTCGAGCTACTATTCAGTTTCAGTTGATTCCAGTCTATCTCTATCATCTTTAGTAACAACTCGTTATTTGGGGATAATACGCACAACAGCCTCTACAGAGTTCACGTGCGGCGCAGTCTTGTTTGCACTCGTTCTTCACTCGATCTCTGTATTCCTGTAGTTTTTTGAGCCAAATGTCATAAAACCCATATTCTTTTAGTGAATACGCATCTTTCCCACCTGAAAAGGAACAGGGCGACACGTTCATATTCTCATCAATATATACGGAGAAGAAGCCTCCTTCACATACATCCACCATTTCTTTTCTTACGGCCTTCCCGCGCATCAGCATGGGCACAAAGCAGGCATCAAAACCTATCTTGCAAGTAGTCTTTGGCGCTTTGACGGCTTCAATAAATGCCTTCATCCCTTCCCCGTCTTTCAGCACCAGGTCTGTTGTTCCACGGCCTGCCGGTTTATATGTCAGAAACACAATGGCATTTATACCCTTCAGAAGGTCATTATAGACACCCTTCGCTATATCCGTTGCTTCTTCTATAGACTCCCTTGATAATATAAAGTGCACATTTACCTTCAATCCCTCAGCGCAATCTAACGCTGGTCTGATTTTCTTCAAGTCAGAGATGCTACTGGCTGAAATCGCCATCGCTCCTATCTTTTCTTTTAAGGCTGTGCATATCTCTGTGTTCAACAACTGCCCGTTTGTCGTGAAATTCATCACAATTCCACGTTTAGCAGTTTCTTCTGCTATCTGTAGAAAGTCTGGATGTTCCAATGGTTCACCGCCACCAATCGCCACCTGAAATACATTTCCATACTCAGGCAAATTCATGCTGTCCAGCACATGGCAATACTCTTCCACGCTCATCACTTTCCCACCCGGTGTACTGTCTTTATAGCAGAAAGAGCACCCCTTCGAGCATCTGTTGCTAATGGATATATCAGCCAGTTCCGGCACGGGGGCAAACGTTGGGTTGTCTTCCAATGTCTTTCCCCATCGGAAGGTCACCCCGCTCGCCGCGTCAGCAAGAAAATGGTAGTCTCCTATATGCCGTGCCAGCATTTCGTCGCATTAATATTGTTCCACATGAATAGCAGCCAACCCCTGCATCATTCCCGAAAGCCTACCGCCCATCAAATATTCGCCACGCAGGTAATTGAACAGTTCCCTCTCCGTCATGGTCGATACATCAGTGTTCATGCCGTTTTCTTGCAGCATCTGCTTGCTATAGGCATCGTCGTCATCATCGCGAAATTCCATCAGGTAGGTATATATCTCGTGGTTCTCCACATACGACAGCGTACCCTTCTCAAGCATGAATTGCCTCAGAGCCTTGGCCATAATCACTGACTCCGACTCTGGATGCAGTGATGCCCTCAAGTCAAGAAAACAGTCCAGTATGTCCAGATCCATCATGATGATATAACTGACGGAACTACTGTTTGTCACAAAATCGGTTCGTATCTTCATAATACTGTTATTTTTTCACAATCATTCCATTACACTTCTTCCCCCATCTTCTCAATCCTCATCCAACGCCTTCTCCAATGCCTGCCTAGGGATGTCAACCCCATAGTTGCCACTCTCTTGACTCAGCACCACATCTTCTATGATAGAGCCATCATCATTGTGAGTAGTCACCCTAACCTTGCCTCGCAGGATAACGAAAGACTCATCCTTCGTTGGGTGCCGATGGATGGGCAGCGGCGAGCCCGGCTCGATGGCGTTCAGCATTCGCTGGGACTGACCGCAGCCAGGCCGCCCCCTACCTCTTCAACCCCTCCAGAACCGTTTTTGCCATCAACCTCATTCCCGCCGCATTCGGATGCAAGCCCTCTAGCGTGAAAACCAAACACGAATCATTCGCCATCAACCTCATTCCTGCCGCATTCGGATACAAGCCCTCAACCGTAAAAACCAAACACGAATCATCCGTGCAAGTCTATCACGTCACACCCCATAATCTCAGCCACCTCAACGATATTCCGGTTCCACTCCTCAACCGACACCCCATCTGTATTATTCGACGGCCATCCCGGAGTCCGGTCCCTTCTGATATCCTCCAAATTAGTCAGGCAAAAAATCCTTGATTCCGGATACGCCTCTTTAAGCCGATACATCCCTAATCCGACGGACGGAACACGCAGCAACCGCATTGGAAGTTGAAAGCGCATTCCCTATAACGGTCGAACCACTCCAGGAGCAATTGACAATAAATTCGTCACTTATCCCCAACTGATGCGCGACAAGATGCCACCATGTTTTCTCAACAGAGTCAACGTCACCACTGGGATACTAGTTAAACAGCCGTGTGTCTGACTTCCGACACAGCACATCGCCAGTGCCGCAGGCCTCACCCGCCCCGAACTCATCCAGTGTGCTCCTCCTTGCCCGTAAGCAGTGAGCCTCTGCCAAGATACTGGGCATCTCCGAGCTGGGACTTGACGTGCGCGACCAGCGACTGGTATCTTGCGGCCGCATTTGTCCCAGTGAATCCTTAAATCAACTCCGACGAGAGTTAAGCGACATGCCTTGACCCATGAAACAGTCAAACTACTCAAGTCCTTGAACGGAACTACATCTTAGGATACGGTCCCGTTTTTTTGCAAAACCGCACTGAAAAACAACTATCCCGCAATAGTAGCCCAAAGTAAATATGGCCACCTTAAATAAGCAAATCTGGATAATTTATAGTTGGGGGCCACATTAACGTCGCAACGCTGCACCAAGTCTTGTTTAAGAGCCTTGAACATCTGCTTGTCTGAACTTTGTTTTTTTTCATCAGAAAGGACAAAGCCCTTCTCGTTCGGACGATAAGTATCTAACGTAATGTGCCAGTAATTTCCATTCGTCGGAGAATGATGAACTCTTATGCGACCTCTGACAGAAACAGGCGAATTCTTTTTAAACGCGCCAACGATGTTTGCGTCAAAACGCTTTTCTTCCTCTGTTGTCACCTCATCAACTTGTAGGGCAAAATCATCCCTCTCCTGTTTATTCTTAAAACCTTTATGAAAAGGAAATGACCTTTCATGGATGCTTTTTACTGGAAAGCAGAGGCCAAAACACTGTACATTAAAGGAATAGCTTTCTTCTGATGAGAACGCATTCACATCAACTCTCCCTCCAGCCCACGGAGCTTTTCCATATTCACTAATAGGCAGAAACCTTAAGTGTTCATCTGCACTTGTATTAAAAACGCCACCAGCCAAATTCATGGAGAGGTTAGCCATACTATTCGTAAAAACGCTATCCAAGACTACCTTATCACCCGACTCTGACTCTATTAGATAATCATCTACAAAGCCACACACGAGCCGTACCGCCATCAAATCAGCATACTTTTTCAGAAGCTTTACAATACACAGCCTCTTTTTATACTTCGTTTGTGGTAAGATTATAATCGGATATGGTTCCCTCTTCCCGTCCATTTCGCCACTACGCAGTCACCGAGTTTATGGTTCTAACTATCTCGCCAACAGGCAACGCGTCAGATACAAGAAGTACCTTACCCCTATGAAGAGAGAACACCATGGGAGAATTCACATCTTCGTCTATAAAACAAGATATGCTGAGAGTCAAACCATTGGTCAGTTTGAGCACTGTATCAATGCTGGCATCAGCATCGTTATATGACGATATATTATCTCTGAACTGCAACTTACACAAGGCGTTAGCCATATGTGAGAAATAAGGCTGTTTGTCCGCAGGGAACTTTCTACCATACTTGGAAAAAGAATTCTTAATTGCCTGATATCGAGCTTGCATTTCTACCGAGTCACGCTCCATCTTGCTAATTGAATGTTGCGTTTTTACATATTCCTCTGTAGCATGAGTATAATACATTGTAAGCGCACCTGATTTATATTGCTTGTCAAATGCCACATAATACCCAATAGGAACACTGAGGCTGTCAGCGCCTTTTGACTGAATCAATGGAGCCGTTGCGGCAATTGCGAAAGCCGTGAATACTGTATTAATATTACTCTGCGACATTATCAACTAGGTTAGACTTTACCTCTAATATTCCATTAAAGAAATCTTTAATGCCTTCAGCATCCAAATCCAGAGATACTTCAGGTACACTATTCAAATCAAGTTGCATCAGGACAACGTTAATTGGTTTCGCTTCAGCATCACCTTGTTTGATTTGCATTCCATCAGAGAAATTATGCAGAAGGTTAATCTGCATTTGTTTGCCACTGAAAGAAACTTCGCGCTTTAAAAGGAAATTGAAGTTTACATCCTTCATCGACATCCCGTCTATCATGGTTCTTTTCAACAACTTGTTCCATACGGGATCTGCCCCGTTTTCATCCAAACGGACGGCAAATAATGGTGCATAAGCAATTCGTGTAACCCTAGTGTTATGATTAAGCTCCTTCAGTATTTTCGAGAATAAATCAATACACTTATCACAAAACTGCTTTTCAGTGTTACCTCCATAAGCTATGTCTTTGGTGAGAATAATGTCAATTTTCCCAGGAAGGAAAACGATGTTATACTCGCCTTCTTCCTCGCACCTCTTAAAGAGCCGCCATGGCATTCCATACTGGGGAACAGCGGGGTTGAACCCAGGCATTACCATCTCGGGAGGATTAGCACTATATGGTTTGCTCTCCGGCAAGAGTAGTTCACTAAACTTGCTGGCATTTTCTGGCGTATAGCCAATAGTCTGCGGGACGAAAACTGTACCGCGTAACTGAGCAATAACCATCTTTTCTTTCATAACTATCAAATTTTAAATCTATTATCAATACTTATTACGCATTGATTCAATGCGACAAAAGCCGCCAATTGAACTGCAAATTTACAAATTATATTCCACTTAGAGGAGAATTTGAGAGTTTTTAACACAAAAGAGAAGATTTTTTTTGTTACCTCATAAGCATATTTGACACCAAATACTCGTTTTTCTGCGAAAAAACACCCTTCCTTTAGCGATCTGTCTTCATCAACCATCACAGCATCATATTCGCCAGTCCACTCATCTGCCTGTCGAGCGTAGCCTTACTCTCTTTGGTCAAATTATCAAAGAACATCCTCAGCAACACCTTATCCGGATTGTCAGTCATGATAATCACGAAGTCATTATCATTTTGCAGGCGCTCTGTGCGACCGCCATTCATCATCCTAAGCTGTTCCAGAATCTGAAATCGCGAGTTGTTGTCTTTTGTGAAAATGGTGATGTGCTTGCTGTTCTTCCTCTCTGTGCACATGCTCAGATCTTCGAAGAAATCAGCAAAGTACGGATAATCTGTTTCACCTAACGAATGCCCAAAGAAGTATCTCTTAGGGCAGCCTCATCGTGAAATTTGGGATTGTCTGATGCGTATGCCTTTAGCATACTCTCCAGATCATACCATCTATCTACAGTTGTCCTTTCCCTAAGATATTCCGCCATTAGACAATACGACTCCTTGTTCTTGAGTGGCCAATACTCACTACAGACAAAGTGTTTATAGCTTGTCTTCCATCCTAAGTCAAGATCAAAACCGTTGCCAATGATAAATACCTTTTTGTGCATAGACAAACTGCTTATTTCCCCTTATTTTATTCCCTCACTCCAACCCGGGTCACTGTATCTGTACCTGTCCCCTTGACCCACTATACTTTCAAGATTCCATCCTCCCCTCCATCTTCAGCACTTCTTTGAAGCCTTCTGTTGTTTGGTCAATCCATTGTTTCCACAAGCGTTTCTGGTTGTCTTTCTCTGTCGGGGTAAGATCAGAGTGGTCTATCTCCTCCTCTTTCAACTTTTTGGCATACTTCTTCACTGCTTCGATTTGCCATTCCGCCACGTTTTCGCCAAAGATCCTCACACCGAATGCGGCCCACAGCATACCTTCACAATATGCCTGCGCCGGATTGATGTTTTGTATTGTGTTCATATTCTTATAATCCGTGGAATTCGTGTTCGTTCTCAGAGGTCATAATAATCCTTAGACCTTCTCTGTGGCACAAACAGATACGAGCAAAACTGCCAAATTGCTCTCAGATACCTCATACACTCAACTCTTTGAACTGTCTCTAAACTATAAACACTCCCCTTTAAACTTTCAGTATTCCTTCCTTCTCATGCGTCACAAACGCCCCCTCCCTACCCTCAAAAAAATTCCAGAATCAGGAGCCATCGATTCCAGATTATGCCACACATTCTTGGGAATATCCACCCCGTAGCGGCTATCTTCATGGCAGAGGACAACGCTCTCTATTACAGAGCCGTCATCATTATAAGTCATAACCTTTTGCCTTTCCTCGAAGCACCACAAACAATTCCTCCTTTGTGAGATGCCGATGGATGGATACCACCGTATCTGGCTCCACGGCATCAGTATACGTGGCATTTTTCATCGAGGCTCTGGCTTATGCCGATTATCTCCCTCCTCCGCCGTCACGCGCTCAGGATATCCTCCGGCCCGGTCGGTTCATAAGGCCCATCCTTCACCGCCATAATCACCGTGCCGTTCTCCAGGGCCCGCACGGTATGCCACTAGCCGATGGGAATATTCAGACCCACCACAGCGCTGCCCAGCGCCAACTCGATCGGAACCACCAACGCCCCATCGTCAGAGTAGAACTCCTCCACCAACCGCCCGCGCAGGCAGACCACCGTCTCCGAAGACTTCCTATGCTGATGAATCGGCAGCGGCGAACCCGGCTCAATCGCATTCAGCATCCGCTGCGATCCGTCCTCCGCAGAATTCCTCAAGTCATAATTCATCCGCAGCCGCGGAGACGCTTGAGCCTGCAATGTCAAATCGTCCAATAATGCTTGTGTAATCTTCATAACAATCTACTTCTTCAACGATGCCAAATACTCCTCATGCAGATGATTATACTTTTTCATAGCAGTACATATTACCCACAGCACCTCCAATGCTACAATCAGGAATAGCCAATACGTAAGAGTCGTGTCGAGGCATAAATAATCTTAAGAGAAGGCACCATGAAATGTAACGGCCGGTAAGACTTCTCTTCAAACAATACAACAATCCTACACCTTTACATACAATTCTATCAATTGATGCAAATTATCGACATCTTCTGAATTCAATTCCCGAAGTTCCATAAGTGTATACAAATCTTTTCCAAAAGCAGATATCTGGAGATTATCAAGGGTGGCACCGAGCATAAATGGCGGCACTCTCTTAACAATTCCCAACCTTTTAAGGTTTAGCATATTAATCATTAGTTCTACTCTCTTGTCTTCAGTCCCCACCAGTGCTTCATACCTCCTTGCAGGCATATCATAAAGAACGGCTAATAAACACAACTCATCATAAGATAACTGCATCGCAACCTTCAAAAGAAGAAAAATAGAACTCTCGTTAAACTTCGTTTGATAAAGCGCATTCCCCAGCAACTTGCCATAGTGGTAAGATTTTACATTCTGGCAGTCCTCCATTGCTGCCCTAAGGACAGCCTCGGTAACTTCATCAATTTTCTTATACCCATAGTCCTGCGAAAAGAAGTCCTCATTAAACTCCTTTCCGGTAGTTTCATTTTTTTTAATGCACTCTACCAGCGAATAATAACATCCACCTAAACGAGCAAATTCTATCTTAGCAAAACTCTTTCCCTGGAAAACAGTCAATACTTTGCTAATCGTTCGCTGAACAACAGGGAGCAATACTCCCCATTATTTTTGCTAAATCATCGGAGACATTAAAGCCATATCCAACTGCGACGGATATGGCGGATGTAATCAAAGCACTTATATCCTCAGTATATTCTTCTTTCATACTTCTGAATCAAAAACATTTATCAAAGCATCCGCGGATGTAGACGCATTTCTTCCTAAAAACTCTCTGCCGATGTATTGGCATCATACTTTTCTCTATATCTTTTCCCCAGTAAACTTCATCTTCTTTCCCAACACCACGCATATAATAATCCGGATTCCTGCACAAAAGAGAGATGTCGATAATAATAGCAATTCAACCATACTTAGTCAAGATAAAACATCGTATCGTTGAACTCAATCGCAATCTCCTGCACGGAATGCGTGTCTCAGACTGCAGTTTCAAAACATCAAAGTCATTACCAGTCATCTATTTAGATCATTCCTCCACTTCAAAACCGTATTGTCTGAGCATGGTCTTAAGATAGTTGTGTTTCCTTTCATCAGACAAACCGTTCATCTTCCTTTTTGCTTGCATACACTTAGAGTAGTGCATTTCCAGCAAATCACTTTTAAACCTTTCCAAATCCAAACTCTTCAGAAGGTAGTTATCTACGCACTCGACATATTTGTGAATGGCATTAATCATGGACGTCACCTCTTTGAATGTCGGATTTCTGCCCCCAGAGTCGAAGGACTTTAGCATATCATCCACATTCAAATGTCTGAACTCCTCAAAATAGAAAGCTTTGAACTGTACTAAAAGAGTTCTATACTTCCCCTCTAATACATTGTTAGCGCCATAATGCACCGTATTATTTCTCCATTGAATAGCCAGAGCCACCAATGCTGCATACTTATCTATCTCTACATCACGCTCTCGGATTTCTTTGTAGAAAACTTCAAACTTATTATTGACAGATCTTCCCGCACCATTATAGCTATTTCTTAAATCTTCATTCTCTATTATAGATGGCTTCCGTGATGCCTCAATAAAATAGGAATCCAGGTTATCAACTACCCACGACAAAGAGGCATCCAATATAAACCTGACACTTCGTTCCGCAGACCTTTCCACATTTCTTGGATTCCACGATGTGCTAAATTCTTCCGGCAATGTACATTTTTTACTCTTCACACCATCAAGACCAATCAACACAGTTATTAGAAAATGATTAACCTGCCCTATCCTCTGTTTGAAATGCCGCCTCGCAGGACTAATTTTTAGTTTAAGATCGTCCATTATCTTATCAGTTAGTGGGTTAAGGAAGATTCGAACTTCCATCTCGCCCTTTGAAAGGCACCTAAAAGATGCTTTGAAGGGGCGCGCCTTTCCATTTGTACCATTAACCCATTACTATCTTATCCGCACGATTCGTATTACACATTAGTCATTCCACCTCATACTCCACAATTGATCACAGATTCAATTGCTTTCAAGCAAACTAAATCTCAATCCTGCAACAGTCCAAGATAAGCACGACCCCATCCCCCTATCCACTCTCCAACTCCCGCACCGAGCTCCACCAGCCCGCCCAAACACCTACCAGCACACATAGCGTCAGTTCGATGGCATCCGTGCAAATCGTATAACTCCTCCACGAACCGTCCCCGTAATCACCACCATCTCCAACGTACATTTATGCCAATGAATAGCCCGCAGCTCCCCGCCCCAATCGCATTCATCAACCGCTGCCAGGCCGATCCCTACCCCTTCACCTCCTCCGGCCAGAGCTTCTCCAGCAGGCCGATGAGACCAGGCACCAGGACGATGGCCCCGAAGCCCTCGATCATCGTCGAGTCCATCGCGCAACCGAGGAAGAAAAACAGCACGCCGAAAACCAGCGAAAGA
>OCVV011343441.1_pt1 | contig 23459 bp, 20 predicted proteins | sample 1539721 | NCBI WGS metagenome assembly OCVV01 (sample SAMN02144230, study PRJEB22623) | gut metagenome | biome: sheep rumen | host: Ovis aries | place: New Zealand
GCACATGTTCCAACATAGACATATAAATCATCAATACTACTATTAAACTCTTTTTGTAATGCTTTGATTGTATCTTTTGGTAGTTCTCTATCAATGTAACTTGCTCCACAATGTGATAAAGCAGTTACCCCTTGTTTTCTATCCTCTACTATAAGTATTGGACAATCTGCCATTTGATTACCAACTACAATACCTTTATATTGCTCTTTTAAGATTAAGATATCTGCAGGTAATTCTTCATCCCAAAAATCATCCTTATGCATATGCTTATCTTCTAAAACAATATATTTTCCATTTGGGTATTCTATCTTATTTTGATCATTTTTTTGCTTTGCTTGGAACACTTTTTTGTCGTCAAAACCAAAATGTTCTCCACAACGTTTTTTCACTACATCAAATTGTCTTCTTATCTCACTTTTAGTACTATTAGGAGCATAAAACTTCTTATGTTGACTAAATACCCCTTCATTTATACCACATTCAAAAATTGTAATTTTACTATTTAATTTCATATTTTCCCCAATTTATACATTAAATCTAAAGTGACAGATGTCACCATCTTGCATTAAATAATCTTTTCCTTCTAAACGCGCTTTTCCAGCTTCTTTTACTTTTAATTCACTACCACATTCAATTAAATCTTCATAAGATATAACTTCTGCTCTAATAAATCCTTTTTCAAAATCAGTATGGATAATACCAGCACATTGTTTAGCATTCATTCCTTTACGGAATGTCCATGCTCTTACTTCATCTTTTCCTACTGTGAAGTATGTTGCTAATCCTAAGATATCGTAAGTAGCAGTAATCAATTTGTCTAATCCTGAACCATCTAGTCCTAGACCTTCTAACATTTCTTTTTTATCATCTGGCTCTAATTCACTTAATTCTTCTTCTACCTTAGCACATAAGCTTACTACTCTTGCATTTTCTTTAGATGCATATTCTTTAACCTTCTTAACATAGTCATTATCTTCTTTACCTAATTCTGATTCAGATATGTTTGCTAGATAGATAATTGGTTTTAATGTCAAGAAACTATATGATTTAACTACTTTCTTTTCATCTTCAGTTAAATCTAATTGACGTAGTGGTATGTTTGCCTCTAGTGCTTTTTTACTTTTTTCTAGTGTTTCTACTTCTAATAAATCATCTTTATCTTTTGTAGTTCTAGCTTTCTTTGATATTCTTTCTAGTCTACCATTAATTATTTCTAAGTCTGAGATAGCTAATTCTAGATTAATAGTTTCTATATCTCTTATTGGATCTACATTACCATCTACATGAATAATTTTTCCATCATCAAAGCATCTTACTACTTCTACTATTGCATCTACTTCACGTATATGTGATAAGAACTTATTTCCTAGACCTTCTCCTTGTGATGCTCCCTTTACTAATCCTGCAATATCTGTAAACTCATAAGCTGTAGGAATAAAGCGATTTGGTTCATACATCTCTCTTAGTTTTTCCATTCTTTCATCTGGAACAGTAACTATTCCTACATTTGGTTCAATTGTTGCGAATGGATAGTTTTCTGCTAATATTTTTTGATTTGTAATTGCATTAAATAATGTTGATTTTCCTACATTTGGTAATCCTACTATACCGGCTGTTAAACTCATATTTATACCTCTTCTTTCTCGTACATAGTTTATCATAAACTGTAACTAATGTAAAATGGCTTTTAATTTATAGATTATTCTTTTTTTCTTTGTTACAATGATAGTAGGAAGGTGATTTATTTTTGAGAACTGTAGGAACGGTAGTACGTGGAATTCGTACACCAATTATTAAGGATGGAGATAACTTAGCTGATATAGTAGTTAATTCATTACTTGATGCCCAAAAGAGTGAAGGTTTTTCATTCAAGAATCGTGATGTAGTAGCTATTACTGAGGCTGTAGTTGGAATTAGTGAAGGAAACTATTGTACTGTAGATGATATAGCTACTGATATTAAGAAAAAACTTAATAATCCTCAAGAATTAGGTATTGTATTTCCTATTTTAAGTAGAAATCGTTTTTCTTTAATTCTTAAAGGAATTGCTAGAAGTACTAAGAAATTATATGTACAATTATCATTTCCTTCTGATGAAGTTGGTAATGGTATTTTAGATGAAGAAAAATTTGATAATAGTAACTACACTTTAAGTAGTGTTATTACTGAAGAAGATTATAAGAGAGATTTTGGAGATTGGCTACATCCATTCACTGGAATTAACATGATTGATTTTTATCGTGAATTAATTGAAGCTGAAGGTTGTGAAGCAGTATTTGTATTATCTAATAAGGCTACTGATATTCTAAAATATACTAAGAATGTTATTGCATGTGATATTCATACTCGTTTCAAAACAAAGAAAATGTTAGAAGAAAATGGAGCTAATGTCATTGCTTTACACGAAATATTAAATGAGCCAGTTAATGGTAGTGGATGTAATCCTAAATATGGTTTATTAGGATCTAATAAGTCTACTGAAGAAAGACTAAAATTATTCCCAGCTAAAGGTCAAGTATTAGTTGAAAAAATTCAACATAAGCTAAAAGAATTAACTTCTTGTGATATAGAAGTAATGGTATATGGAGATGGAGCTTTTAAAGACCCTGTAGGAAAGATTTGGGAATTAGCTGATCCAGTTGTTTCTCCTTTCTATACAAGTGGATTAGAGGGTACTCCAAACGAAATTAAACTTAAATTTGTTTCTGATAATAAGTTCCCTGATTTAAGAGGAGACGAGTTAAAAGAAGCTATTAAGAATGAAATTCGTCAAAAAGATGCAAATCTAAAGGGTAAGATGATTACTCAAGGTACTACTCCTAGAAGATTAACTGATTTAATTGGATCACTTTGTGATTTAACTAGTGGTAGTGGTGATAAAGGTACTCCTGTTGTATTTATTCAAGGATACTTTGATAACTTATCAGATGAATAAAAAAAGAACTTCAATTCGAAGTTCTTTTTTTTTTATATTGTTGGAGATACATGTGGTCCAATTGGTAAACCAATAATGTACCAGCCTGCTATTAATAAGATCCATGTTGCTGATATTAGCAAGAAATATGGAGTTATTAGTTTAAATGATCTATTTATTGTATATGGTTTATCTTTATTTAAATTATAAAGATTTAAATACGCTAAATAAATAACTGATGCTGCCAAGAATGGAGTATATCCATTTGACATTGAATCTCCTGCTCTCATTACTATTTGAGCAAATTGTGGAGATATATTTGACTGCATAAACATTGGTACTATTACTGGAGCAAATATTAACCACTTATTAGCAGAACCTGTATAAATGAAGTTTGCTAAAGCTATGAATAATAGTGATACTACAATTAGTGGAATTCCACTTAAACTTAGTGTTTGTAGTAAGTTTGCTAACCATGCTGTAATTATGATACCAATATTAGTTTTCTTAAATATTGCAATAAATTGTGCTACAACAAACATTAATAATAATGGTTGTCCTATCTTAGAGATATTAGCAGTAGACTTTTCAATTAAGTCTTTATCATTTTTTATTGATTTAGAACCAATTCCATATGCAATACCAGCTAAGACAAAGAATAATGATGTCATGTAAGTAAATCCATCTTGGAAATATGAATTATCTCCAAATAATTGATTTAGATATGTTGTCTCTTCCATATCTAGTAGCATACCAGAATGTGGTAAATTAGGTATTAATGAGTAAACAAAGATTGCTAAAACTAGTATTGTTACTATTAAAGCAAATTGTAATCCTTTTTTCTCATTCTTTTCTTGTTCAATTCTTTTTTGTTCTTCTTCTTCTAGATTAATTGCTCTATATTGCTCAGTTGATGCAAATTCTTCTTCTTTTTTATATTTACCAATCTTTGGAGCAATTATCTTTTCAATTATTATAGTTCCTACTATAGATAATACTATTGAAGCAACTATGATAAAGAATAAGTTTGATGTTAATGAGATATGTGCATTCTCATCAATTAATCTTGCAGCTGTCTTTGTATAATCCATTAAAGCTACTTCTGTAGATCCTACAAATATTGATACTCCGTATCCAAATGCTACTCCACAGAATGTTGTTACTATTCCAAGAATTGGGTTTCTTCCAATTATGAAGTAAACTAAGGCTACTAGTGGAATTAATATAGCATATCCTACATCATTAATAAGAGATGATACTGTTGCTACAAAAATGATTAAGAATGTTAGAGCGTTCTTATTTAGTTTCTTAAGATATTTCTTAGAGAATGTCTCAATCATTCCTGTTGCTTCAGCTATACTTATTCCTATTAATGAAATTATTAAGCTTACTAGCGGTCCAAAACTTAGAAAGTTTTTTGCTGCATTACTTATTATAAACTTTAATCCATCAAAACTTAGCATATTTTCAACAGCTACAAGTGTTTGATCTAATTCGTTAGTATTTCTATTTACAACACTATATGTTGCTTGCATCTCTAATCCTGATAGAATGGCACTTATTATTATTACAAATCCAATCAGTAATAGATACATTGTTATAGGATGTAAATAAAACTTTTTTAATCTTAATTTTGGTTTATTATTCATATTACTGTCCTTCCTGTGGAAGTATTTTCTTTAATTTTTTATTAAATTCTACTCTTGGAATAAGAATTGTTCTTCCACAATTTAGACATTTGATTTTTATATCGGCACCTACTCTAGTAATTTCCCATTCATTTGTTCCACAAGGATGTTGTTTTTTCATTACTACTTTAGTACCTACATCATACTTTAAGTTATTTTCCATTATGCACCTCGATTTGTGGGTATGGTATCTTTATACCATTTTTATCAAATGCCCTCTTTATTTCTTTTCTTAATCTTCTCTCTACTTCATAATGTTTCATAGTTGCAGTTTCCATTGTAACACGAATATTTACACTAGAGTCATCTAATTCAACTATACCAAGAACATTCATAGGTCCTTGTGTATTTGGAACATTATTTTCTAATTCTTTAGATAATTCTTCTAGTACCTTAGTTGCCTTTTCAACATCTTCTTCGTAGGCTATTGCTACGTCTACTACAGCTAAAGAATTATGTAGACTATAATTTATTATTTTATCCATATTATGGTTAGCAATTATCTTAGTTGCACCTTTATAGTTACGAATACGTGTAGTCTTTAGTCCTAGATATACTACTTCTCCCATGAAACCGTCTACTTCAATTGTATCTCCTACTTCATATTGCGCTTCTGTAATTATAGAGAATCCTGCAATAAAGTCTTTTGCTAAATCTTGAAATGCTAATCCTATAATTGCAGTGGTAATTCCTAATCCTGCTAGAATAGATGTAACATTTACTCCAAATGTTCCAAGAATAGCTAGTACTACAATAGTTACTATGATATATTTGATAATACTTATTAAAAGCCCTATCATTGTATCTATTCTTTGTTTTTGATTTATTCTTGTTATTCTTTTTTGACTTCTTGAAGCAATTCTTTTAAGTAAACCCTTGATTATGTTGTAGATAAATATCGCTACAACTATATATATAATTGGAGCAATTATTAAATTTAGATTAATCTTATAATTCATTATTTCTATCATAAAAACCTCTTATGACTTTGTTTCAATATGTAGAATTTCTAAGATACGATTTAAATCATTACTATTTACAAAGCTTATTTCTAATTTATTATTCTTGATTTTTACTTTTGTTCCTAGTTTCTCACATAGGTCTTCTTGTAAATATTTATATTCATTAGATCCTTTATAGGCTTTATTTACTTTATGTGTTCTTTCATATTTATCTTGTTCTTGTGTTAATACTTCTAATTCACGAACACTTAATCCATCATCAATGACTTTAGATGCTAGTTCTTTTTGTTGTTCTTCATTTTCTAGTTTACTAAGAACTCTTGCATGTCCCATTGATATTTTCTTTTCTCCAACTTCTTTTTGAATGGATTCTGGAAGATTTAGTAATCCTAGCATATTTGTTATATGTGATCTACTCTTTCCTAAACGTGTTGCTAATTGTTCTTGTGTTAATCCTAGAGTATCTTGTAATTTTTTATATGCCATAGATTCTTCTATTGCACTTAAATTCTCTCTTTGTAAGTTTTCTAGTAAGGCAATTTCCATCATTTGAGTATCATCAAAATCTCTAATAATTGCTGGAATATCAGTCTTTCCTGCCATTTGTGATGCTTTTACTCTTCGCTCACCAGCAATTATTTCATATCCTTTAATACTCTTTTTAACAATAATTGGTTGGAATACTCCATGTTCTTTTATAGATGATGCTAATTCTTCAAGTGCTTCTTCATCAAATATTTTTCTTGGTTGGTAAGGGTTGCTTCTTAAATCTTCTAATTTAACATTAACTATTTCTTCTTTTGGAGTTTCATTAATAATTTTTTCTTCAACTTTTTCATAGTTAATTGGTTCGTTATAGAATAATTCTTCTAATCCTCTACCAAGTGCTCTTCTTTTTGTTGTTGGTTCATTATTATTTTCCATTTCTAGAAATCACTTCCTTTGCTAAGTTTAAATAGGCTTCAGAACCTCTACTTTTTGGATCATATACTATTATTGGTTCTCCATGTGATGGAGCTTCTGTAAGTTTAACAAGTCTTGGAATGATAGTATTGTATACTTTTTCTTTAAAGAATTTACGAATATCATCCACTACTTCAAATCCTAAATTTGTTCTAGAGTCTAGCATTGTCAATAATACTCCTTCAATATCCAAGGTTGGATTTAAGTTCTTTTGTGCTAGCATAATTGTCTTTAATAATTGTGTAATTCCTTCTAGAGCAAAGAATTCACATTGTACTGGGATTATTACTGAATTTGATGCAGTTAATGCATTTGTAGTAATAATACCTAGAGATGGTGGACAATCAATTATAATATAATCAAAAGACTCTTTAACTTGTTCTATATGTTTCTTTAACTGTTCACCTTTTGAAAAACCTGTTTCTTGTCTACTTTTCTCCATTAATTCAATGTCTAATCCTGCTAAATTGATTGTTGCTGGTAGTACATATAAATTTTTATATTTTGTTTTAATCATTGCATCTTCTATTTCGCATTCACCAATTAAAACATCATATGCACTTTTTTCAATTTCGCCTTTATTAATTCCTACACCAGTAGTTGTATTTCCTTGAGGATCCAAATCTATTAATAGTGTTTTTTTCCCTAATACTGCTAATGATGCAGAAAGATTTATACTAGTGGTAGTCTTTCCAACTCCACCTTTTTGATTTACTAAAGATATAACCTTTCCCATCTAATCACCCATTTTCCATTTTCAACATATATTGTATCATTTATAGAAACTTTTTTAAATGATTTTAAGTAAATTTCTAACTTATAAATTAAAAAACTTAGATACTAGTTGATATCTAAGTTTTTTGTTATTTTTCTATTTTAATAATTACTTGATACGTTGTATCAAAATCCATTTCATCACTTGTTACTTTTATTCCGTGACTTTTTAAATCTTCTACTAAGTCTTTAATACTTTCTTTTGCATGATCTACTGTATATCCAGCAGAATCAATTGTAAGATCTGATAAGATGTTTCTTGGAACTTTTTCTCCTTCATCTAAGGGTGTTTCTTCAGGTTTAAAATAGTCATTTGTTGGAACATCAGGATCAGGTTGTACTGATTCTGTTACTAGTTTTTCTGCTGGTGATAGGTATTTAAAATTATTTCCACCTACACTAGCTCCTGATTTATTCCCACCAATATTAAGCATAGAGTCTAGCCCACCACTTTGTGCTGATGATGGGGATTGTAAGTCACTTGCTTGTTGCTTCATTTGTGCAACATCTACTGGTGTTACATTGCTTTCTAGATTTAATTGAGTTGGAGCTGCAGCTTCTCTTTCTGCTTCATCATCAATTTCTCCAAAATTTATAAAATCTGGTGCTTTTTCAGGAAGTGGTTCTGGTTTAGAATCTGGTAGTATTGATAAACTATCATCAACTGGTCCTTCTTGAGGTGGTGCAATTTTTATTTTTCCATAATCATCATTTGCTGCAGCTACTGGTGTTGTTGGCATTAGAATGTTGTTATTAACAAAGTTTGTTTCTAATGATACTGCATCATTTTCTTCCTCTACAATAGGTTCTTCTTTTGGATACATTTGTTTTATTTCATCTTCCAATAAGCGAACACTCATCTTATTATTGATTACTTTCTTTAACATTTCTTTTTGTTTTGCAACATCAGGAATGTTAAGTAAGCATCTAGCATGACGTTCTGATATTTGTTCTTTTAATAGAGCGTCTTGAACTTCATCAGGAAGTGATAATAATCTTAATTTATTTGCTACTGAAGATTGGCTCTTACCCATTGTCTTAGCCAATTCTTCTTGAGTCATTTGATCTATTTCTAATATTTTTTGGAATGTTCTTGCTTCTTCAATAGGGCTTAGATTTTTTCTTTGTAAGTTTTCAAGTAATGCTACTTTTGAACTTTCTTTATCATCTAAATCACGAATAATTGCTGGTATTTTTGTTAATCCTGCTAAAGCTGTTGCTTTATATCTTCTTTCACCGGCAATAATTTCATATTTTCCATTAACACTACGTACAATAATTGGTTGGATTACTCCATGTTCTCTTATTGATACTGCTAGCTCTTTTAATGCTTTTTCATCAAATACTTCTCTTGGTTGGAAACGATTTGGGATGATGTCATCTAAGTATAAATATACAACTTCATCTTTTGAATTATCGTTCATATTATCCCCTACTTTCATTCTTTCAATTACCCTATATTATCATTATAGACTATTTTCTTATTTGTATCAATAAAAAGTAGTCTATTAATTTTACTTATTATGTAAAGAAAAAAGAAGTATTTCTACTTCTTATTTTGTAATACTACTAAACTTCTATTACTATTCTCTATTGGTAATAAAAACTTATTAATTTCTTTAATGATATACTTTTTCTCTAATTTTTCTTGTACATCTTTTGTTAATTCTTCTTCAATATTACCTTTCATTGCAATCATTACACCATTATCATTTAACAAATGCATTGTATATGTAACTAACTTTTCGATATTGGCAACTGCACGTGATGTTACTACATCGTATTTTTCTTTTAAGTCTTCTCCACGTACATGAATTGCTTCTATATCAGTTAATTTTAATGATTTTATTATTTGATTTAAATAATTGACTCTTTTTTGAAGTGCATCTACTAAAGTTATTTTTAAGTTTGGATACATAATTTTAAGAACTACACCAGGAAAGCCAGCACCTGTTCCTATATCACATAATGTATCTACTTTTGATAAATCAATAACACGAGCAATAGTTAAACTATCGTAGAAGTGTTTTAAGTATACTTCTTCTTTCTCTGTAATTCTTGTTAGATTTATCTTTTCATTCCAATCAATTAATAATTCATAAAACTTTTCTAATTGTTTTAATTGCTCATCTGTTGGAGTTATTCCTAATTTAGTTAACTCTTCTAAAAATATTTCTTTATTCATCTTTTCCATACTCCCTTTTTAAATATACTGAAAGTATTGATATATCTGATGGATTTACTCCACTAATACGTATAGCTTGTGCAATTGTTGTAGGTCTTACTTCTTTTAGTTTTTGTCTTGCTTCACTTGCAATATTATTTACTTTATCGTAATCAATATCTGCTGGTATTTGTTTTTTCTCAAGTTTTAATAGTTTTTCTGCTTCTTTGTAAGACTTAGCTATATATCCTTCATATTTTAAATATATTTCTACTTGTTCTTTAATTTCATCAGAATATGGAAACTTTTCAAATTGTTCTAAGAACTCTATTGTGATTTCTGGACGTTTTAATAATTGTTCATAAGTTAGAGTTGCTGATGGTACTTGGAAGTTTCTTTTGTTAAATTCTTCTTCTACTTCTTTTGTTACCTTTAATTTTTGTTCTCTAGTCCACTCAAGTAGTTCTTGAATTTCTTTTTCTTTTTTATCTAAACGAGCTAGTTGTTCTTCATTTATTAATCCTACATCATAACCATATCTTCTTAATCTTTGATCAGCATTATCACTACGTAATAATAGACGGAATTCTGCACGTGATGTAAGTAATCTATATGGATCTCGTATTCCTTTTGTAATTAAATCATCTATTAATACACCAATATATGCTTCATTTCTTTTTAATACTAATGGATCTTTTCCTTCTAATTTTAGTGATGCATTAATTCCTGCCATTAATCCTTGACAAGCTGCTTCTTCATAACCACTTGTTCCATTGATTTGACCTGCAGTAAATAGGTTCTCTAATACTTTTGTTTCTAGTGAATTTTTTAGTTGAGTTGGATATATTGCATCATATTCTATAGCATATCCATATTTTAAAATCTTAGCATTTTCAAATCCTGGTAATGAATGTACCATTAATTCTTGTACTTCAGGTGGCATAGAAGTTGAGAATCCTTGTAGATACATGTCATCATAATATCTACTCTCTGGTTCAATAAATAGTTGATGTCTTTCTTTATCTGAGAATCTTACTACTTTATCTTCTATAGATGGACAATATCTTGGTCCAATTCCTTCTATATCATCTAGTGCTCCATACATACTAGATTTATTTAGGTTTTCGCGAATTATTCTGTGTGTTTCTGCTGTTGTATAAGTTAGGTGACATGGTATTTGATCTTCTAATTTATATTGTGGTTCTAAGTCAAAACTGAAAGTTAAATACTTATCATCACCCGGCTCAACCTTTGTCTTGCTAAAATCAATTGATTTTCTATCTATTCTTTGTGGAGTACCAGTCTTTAATCTCTTAATTGTAAAACCATATTCTTTTAACTTATCACTTAGATGATTAGATGGCTTTTCTCCATGGGGTCCTTGTCTTGTTCTTGTATTTCCTACTAAAATATCTGCTTTTAAATAAGTACCTGTTGTTAATATTACAGCTTGAGATTCTATTTTTTCTCCATCTTCTAAGATTATTCCTTTTACTTTTCCATCTTCTACTATTAAATCTTCTACCATAGCTTCTCTAATTTCTAAATTATCTAAGCTTTGTAGTTCCTTTAACATTTCTTTAGGATAAGCAATTTTATCTCCCTGAGCTCTTAAAGATTGAACTGCAGGTCCTTTAGCACTGTTAAGCATTTTAATTTGAAGGTGTGTTTTGTCTGCAACTTTACCCATTACTCCACCTAAGGCATCAATTTCACGTACTACAATACCTTTGGCACTTCCACCAATGTGGGGATTACATGGCATATCTGCAATATTCTTAATATTACTTGTTACAAGTAGGGTTTTATGTCCTTTTACTGCTGCTGCATGAGAAGCTTCACATCCAGCATGTCCTCCACCTACTACTATTATTTCGTACATTTTCTCACCTTCTTTATTTTCCAAGACAGAATCTTGAAAACATTTCGTCTAATAATTCATCTTCATAACTAGATCCATTAATTGTTCCTAATTCTTCCCAAATATTCTTTATATCTAGTTCAATCATATCAATTGGCATATTGTTATTTATAGATTCTTCTACGTCCTCTACTCTTTTTAAACAATTCTTTAAGATACTGATACTTCTCGCATTACTTAGATAAGTTGGATCTTTTGTTTCAATTTGATCAATGTTGAATAATTCAACTATTTTGTTCTTTAATTCATCGATTCCTTTATTTTCAATGATACTTAAATCAATGATTCTATCTTTATCAATATTTAAATCTTCTCTATTTAATTTAGATTCTAAATCATTTTTATTAATTAGTACTAAGTATTTTTTATCTTCTAATTTACTTAATAATTTTCTTATATCATCAGTTAATGGCTCATTGTTATTTAGCATAAATAGGATTAAATCAGACTCTTCCATAATTTTTAAGCTCTTCTCTACTCCAATTGCTTCTATTTTATCTTCTGTTTCACGTATACCAGCTGTATCAATCATATTTAAAACAATACCATTAATACGGATTTGCCCTTCTACTATATCTCTTGTAGTACCGGCAATATCAGTAACAATTGCTTTATCTTCTTCTAGTAAATTGTTTAATAAAGAACTCTTTCCTACATTTGGTCTACCAATGATTGATGTCTTAATTCCATCTTTAATCATTTTACCATTTTCTGACTCTTTTAATATTTTTAATATTTTTTCTTTTAATTTTGTTATTTTAGGTACTAAAACATCATTTGTAATAATATCTACATCGTCATATTCAGGATAATCAATATTAACATTTATATTAGAAATAATTTGAACCATATCACTTCTTAATTCGTTTATTAGATTTGATGTTTTTCCACCTATTTGATTAGCAGCCATCTTTCTTTGAACATCAGTCTTAGCGTTAATCATATCCATTACAGCTTCTGCTTCTAATAAATCAATTCTTCCATTTAAGAATGCTCTTTTTGTAAACTCGCCAGGTTCGGCCATTCTACATCCTGATTCTAATAATAATTCTAGTACTTTATTAGTAGGAGCAATACCACCATGAGTATTGATTTCTACTGTATCTTCGGCAGTGAATGTTCTTGGTGCTTTCATGACAGATACTAATACTTCATCTATTACTTCGTTGTTTTCATTTATAATATGACCATAATTAATTGTGTGAGTAGCAACCGACTCTAAATCTTTTCCTTTAAAAATCTTATTAACGATAGAAATAGACTCTTCACCACTAACTCTAATTATTGCGATTGCACCTACTCCTTGACTTGTAGCAATAGCACAAATAGTATCATTCATGGTATCCCTCCTTTTTCCTGCACATATTATAGCATATATTTATCATAAAAAAAAGAAGAATTAATCTTCTTTTGGTTTGATTACTACGTAACGATTTGGTTCTTCTCCTTCGCTTTCTGTATAAACGTTGTTGAAGTTTGTTAATGCGTTATGAATAATTCTTCTTTCGTAAGAGTTCATTGGATCAAGTTTTGCTTCAATTTTTGTATTTGCTACTTCTTTAGCTGTTCTCTTAGCTAAACTTTCTAATCTTTTTTCTCTTTTCTTATTGTAATCGTTTACATCTATTAAGAAACGGAAATTTTTTCCTAGTTCTTTACTAATATGTAATCCTGTATAGAAAGAAATTGCTTTTAAATTTTTACCATTCTTTCCTATTAATAATCCATCATTTTCAGAATAAATCATAAATAATGGTGTTTCTTCTTTTTTCTTTAACTCTACTTGAGCTTGGAAACCTAATTGTTTTAGAAGACTGATTAGGTATTCTTTAATGTATTTTACTACTTCTCTTTTTTCAATAACTTCAATTTCTACTTTTGAACTCTTGAATAGACCACCTTTTGAACTACCAACCTCTTTAATTATTAAATTACTTTCTACTTCTCTTAAGTCTGTAGTAGCATTTAATATAGCTTCTTCTCTTGTTTTTCCAGTATAATTATGCTTTTCCATTTGCTTCCTTACTCCTTTTCACTAAAATATTTTGAACTATTGTAAACGCATTAGATGTTACCCAATATATTCCTAACGCTGATGGCATTACTGTTGCTGTAATAACAATCATTATTGTCATCATCGTTGGCATCATTTTCATACTTTGATCTTGCATATTACCAGTTGTATTCATTTTAAATGAGTATAAAGTAGATCCAGCAATTAATAGCATTAATATTATATAAGCATAGAATGTAGCTGTTCCAACTCCAACACTTGGTGTTGTCCCTAATTGTAATCCAAAGAATGTTCCCTCAAAAATTGCTGGTGTTCTTTGTACTGCTTCAAAGAATGCTATAAATATAGGTAATTGAAGCATAGCAAATAAGCAACCTGCCATTGGATTAATATTATACTTCTTATAGATCATCATCATCTCTTGATTTTGTTTAATCATAGATTCTTGATCTTCTTTTCCTTTATATTTACGTTGAATCTTATCAATTTCAGGTTGAGCTTTCTTAATTAGCTCAGATTGTAAAGCTGTTTTCTTTGTTACTGGGAAAGCAGCTAATCTAATTGCTAAACTTACAATAATTAGAGATACTGCATAGTTACCTATGTTCTTTCCTAATAATATAAGTAAAAATGCTAATGGTTTAACAAATAGACTTGTCCATAAACCTTCATAACCTCCAGTTGTTACTTTAAAGTCTTCACATTTTGGTAATTTATCAATGTTTACTTTGTATTTTTCATATGTTTTTATTGTTTCTTTGTTTGTTGGCTGACAAAGAATGTTTTCAGTTAAGTTTTGACCAGTTACTTCATTCTTTACTGCTTTTTTCTTACCATCAGTTAATGTTTTAGTACATCCAGTTGTTAGTAATAGTAATAAAGCAACTATCAAAAACTTTTGATATATTTTCTTTTTATTCATGATAATTATCCTTCCTAATACTGTGCATTAACTTGTTGAAATCATAATCCATATCTTGGAAAGTTCTTTCTACAGCACTTCTCCTTAATATTATAATATAATCTGCACCATTATTATAGTTTTTTTTGTAATTATCGATGATTGATCTTATTTTTCTTTTATAAGTATTTCGGAATACTGCATTTCCTAACTTCTTCCCTACTGAGATTCCGTATCTATCATAAGGTAGATTATTCTTTCTATAATATATAATGAAAGAAGAATTTTTCTTCACTTCACCTTTTTTTATAATTTCATCGAACTCTTCTTTTCTCTTTACGATATATAGTTTTCTCATAGATCATCACCCTACTTTAATTATAAACTATTCAAAGAGTAAAAAACCACTGTTTTAGCAGCGGTATTTTATTTACATAAACTCTTACGTCCCTTACGACGACGACGATTTAAAATATTTGTTTTTTTACGTGCGAAAAAGCCTAAAGTCTTAGCTTTTTTACGATTGTTTGGTTGATATGTTCTTTTCATCTACTCCACCTCCAGACATAAATCTACCCTATTATATAAAGAAGTTAGTTGTTTTGTCAATTAATTTTTATTTTTTTCATTAATATATATACTTATTCACAGTTTCCACATGGCTGTGGATTGCAGTTATTAACATTGTGAATTAAAAATTGTGGAAAATGTGGATAACTATATTATACCTTTATATATCAATACTTTTATTTGTGGATAAATCTGTGGATATCTTGTGGATTTTGATTTTTCTATTTTTTTGGTATAATTTAATTAACAAGATTATCCACAATTTTTCTTTATAAAATGTTTTTTATTTATTTGTAGGGTTACTTATCCACATAATTTCTTTTTTTTCAAAAATCTATTTATTTTTTATATTTTTTCAGTTACACTAGAAAGCGTACTTTGTTAATGGGGGAGATGATAGAGATGAATTTCGATTCTATTTGGTCTAATTTTTTATCAGATATCAAAGAAAAAGCCGAATTATCATCTCTTGCTTATCAAACCTGGTTTTCGGAGACTAAATTGTTGAAGTTGGATAATGGTAAAGCTTATATAATTGTACCGATGCCAATGCATAAGAGACATTTAGCTAATAATTATAATGATTTAATAACGGACGAATTAATTAAAATTACTGGTTCCAATTATGAACTGGTATTCTTATTAGAAGAAGAAATAGAATCTGAAGTACCTGAAAGTAGGGAAGAGAGTGTTGAATCTGACAATGCAAATATTCCACAGGTTAATTCAAATTTAAAAAGTAATTATACATTTGATAACTTTGTAGTTGGAAATAGTAATAAATTTGCACATGCTGCAGCTTTATCAGTGGCTGAAAATCCTGGAAAAATGTATAATCCATTGTTCTTATATGGAGAGAGTGGGTTAGGTAAAACACATTTAATGCATGCTATTGGTAATTATATTCAAAATCATTCAAATAAAAGAGTTTTATATGTTACTAGCGAACAGTTTATTCAAGATTTTATTAAAACCAATCGTAAAGATGATGAAGAAAGTAACTTTAATTATGTAGATTTCTTCAAAAATAAGTATCGAAATATTGATGTACTCTTGATAGATGATATTCAATTTCTTGGAGGAGCAACAAAAACACAAAGTGAATTCTTCCATACTTTTAATAATTTATATAATGATAGTAAACAAATTATTATTTCTTCAGATAGATCACCAAATGATTTAAAAGTATTAGAAGATAGATTAAGAACAAGGTTTAATTGGGGATTAGAAGTTAATATCTTCCCTCCAGACTTTGATTTAAGATCTGCAATTATTCGTAAAAAAATAGCGGCAGAGAAGCTTGAAAATGATATTCCAGATGATGTTATTGAATATATAGCTTCAAATACTGGAACAAATGTAAGGCAACTAGAAGGTGCTATTACTAGATTAGTTGCATATTCTTCAATGATGGGTAGTGCAAAGATTGATTTAGATTTAGCTATGGAAGCATTGAAGGATACTATAAGTACTGGTATCACAGAGAAAAATGATGTAGCACGAATACAAAAGATTGTATCAGAATACTTTTCAATCTCTGTTGAAGATATAAGAAGTAAAAAGAGAAGTAGCAATATAGCTTTCCCAAGACAGATAGCTATGTACCTCTGTAGGGTAATGACTAGTGAATCTTTTCCAAGGATAGGTATCGAATTTGGAGGAAAAGATCATTCTACAGTTATGCACTCAGTAGAAAAGATAGAAACCGAGATAAAAGTTAATAAAGATTTAGCAAATATTATTGAAAAATTAAAGAAAGATATTGGAGTTGTGTAAAAACACAGGGTATTCCACAAGTTTTCCACAATGGTTGTTGATAATTATTCGTTGCTATATAATACTTTTAGAAGGTTTTCCACATTTTCCACAGTAATAAAAATAATAATAAACAGAAAGAAGGAATATATATATGAAATTAACAATTAAAAAAGAACTATTACTTGATGCCTTAAATAAAGTTTCTAAGGCTATATCAACAAAGAATTTAATCCCAGTATTAGCTGGTATTAAGTTTGAACTTAAGAAAAAGAAATTAACTTTAACAGCTAGTGATAATGATATTACTATTCAAACTACTATTGAACCTAAAGAAGAAGATGATTTTACTGTTGAAAATGAAGGAAGTATCATTATTCAAGGTAAATATATATTAGATATAGTACGTAAGTTACCTGATAAGTTTATTAATATAGAAGTTATTGATGAATTAAAAATACTTATCTACACTGAAAATAGTGAATTTAATTTAAATGGAATTAGCGAAAGTGAATATCCTAATATTGGATTAGAAGAAAGTAAGAAAAAAGTTATTATTAAAGCAGGGGATATTAAGAATATAGTTAATCAAACTGCATTTGCTACTTCTAATGAAGAAAGTAAACCTGTATTAACTGGTATTAACTTTAATATAGTAGGGGATGTATTAGAATGTAATGCTACAGACTCTTATCGTTTATCAAGAAAAGTTTTAAAATTAGATAAACCTAGTGAAGAAAACTATAATATTGTTATTCCTAGTCATAATATTATTGAATTTTCTAAGATTTTAACTGATGATGAAGAAGAGGTTGAATTACACGTATTTAGTAATAAGATTTTATTTAAAACAAATAATCTTAAATTTGAATCTCGTTTAATTAATGGTACATATCCAAATACTTCTAATTTATTACCAGATGATTCTTTCTTAGTAATTACTACATCTTTAAATGCTTTCTACGATGTTATTGATCGTGTTAGTATTCTTACTAGCGACAAAGAAAAGAATATTGTTACACTAGAAACTAATGGAAATATGTTAGTATTAAGAAGTAGTTCTGCTGAAATTGGTAGAGTAGAAGAGAAAATGCCAATAACTAAGAATAATTCAGAAGATATTAAAATTTCTTTCTCTGCAAAATATATGATGGAAGCTTTAAAGAGTTTTTCAACAGATTCTGTGGATATTCATTTTGTAGGAGAAGTAAAACCTATACTAATTAAATCTACTGAAGATGAAACATTAACTCAATTAGTTTTACCAATTCGTACTTATTAATAAAAAAAAGCCTTAAAAATCAAGGCTTTTTTATTTTTTTCAATCTTTTTCGACATATTATGTCATGATTCGACAATTTTTTTTGATATTCTTTTTGTGGAAAGCGAAATAATCGTTTTCAGGGGGGATTATATATGAAATATGAAATAAGTAAGGGTACATTGGCTATTATGCCAAATAAGGACAATAACAGTCTTGTACTTGAGGATGATGATCGATATTTAGTATCACAAACACCTTATCAAATAATGGAATCTAGTTGTTTATACTTTGGTAGTAGTTATGAAGGAAGAAAGGCTGGATCTAGAGATATTTTAGGAGCAGAGTATAAGGTACCTATAATAGTAGATGATTCTACTGATATTATAGTATTCCCAACAACTTCTCCTTTATCCTCAGATTGTGTGTGGATATCTTTAAAACAGATAAAAAAGTATGAAAAAGTTGATTCAAATAATACTAAAATAGTATTTCAAAATGATAAAGAAATAGTAGTTCCATGTTCTTATAGAAGTATTGAAAATCAGGTTTCTAGAGCTTATAGATTAGACTATGTTATTAGAAATCGAAAAAATGGGTAACATTTTATAAAAAAATAGCCTTAAAGGCTATTTTTTAGTGCTTTTTAGCGCCGTTAGTGGTATAATAGTGCTTGTATGTATAGGAATACTTGTTTAGGGGATAGGTGATTATATGTTTCTTTTAAGCGATTATTTATGAAAATTAGTAAAATTACTTTAACGAACTTTAGAAATTATCTTAGTACCTCTGTGAAATTCCATGAAAATATGAATGTTTTTGTAGGAGATAATGCTCAAGGAAAAACTAACATCCTAGAATCTATCATTATTTTGGCACTTACAAAATCACATAGAGTACAGAATAATCCAAATATTATTACCTTTGGTAAATCAAAGTGTAAGATAGAAGGTATTATAAAAAAAGATAAAATTATATCTAAATTGATGGTTGAACTTAGTAATGATGAAAAAAAATTGTCTATAAATAAGACAAATATCCGAAAAGTTGCGGATTATATTTCTCATTTAAATGTTATTATTTTTACTCCTGATGATTTAGATATAGTTAAAGGTTCACCTAATATCCGTAGAAATTTGTTGAATATACAATTATCACAAATATCTAAAACATATCTTAATACATATAATGAATATAATAAAATTTTAAAGACTAGAAATGAATATTTAAAAATTCTATATAACAACAATATTGCTGATAAGACTTATTTAGATATTCTTACCGAAAAATTAATTGATAAAGCTGTTATTATTTATCAAGAAAGAAAACAATATGTTGATTTTATTAATGAGAATATTGATCAGAATTATCATTTCATTTCTGGAGATAGTGGTATAAGTGTTAAATATATCAATAATATAGAAATTGATGATTATGATACTGAAGTTATTAAAAATACTTTTAGAGAGAAGTTAAATAAAAATTATTATCGTGAGTTACAACAAGGAATGACATTATATGGACCTCATAGAGATGATTTTTACTTTGATTATCAAGGTAATGATTTAAAACTATTTGGATCACAAGGACAACAAAAACTTGCAATTTTATGTTTTAAATTATCTGAGATTCCTATATTTAAGAACTATTCTGGTTTTTATCCAGTATTATTACTAGATGATATATTTAGTGAGCTTGATATCAAAAAAAGAAATAAAGTATTAGATTTAATTCAAAATTTTGATACTCAAAGTGTTGTTACTACTACTGATTTAAAGAATATTAATAAGAAAAATTTAGAAAATGCATTTATTTTTGAAGTTAAGAATGCAAATATTGTTAGAAAGTAGGGAATTGAATGGAAGAAAAAGTAGAAAAAGAATATGATGCCTCTGCGATTCAAGTTTTGGAAGGATTAGAAGCTGTTCGTAAACGTCCTGGTATGTATATTGGTAGTACTGAGTCTCGTGGATTACACCATTTAGTTTGGGAAATTGTTGATAATGCAATTGATGAAGCTTTAGCTGGTTATTGTAAACATATTGAAGTAATTGTTGGAAAAGACAATAGTATTACCGTTAAAGATGATGGTCGTGGTATTCCTGTTGAAATCCATCCAAAAACTGGTAAAAGTACTGTTGAAACAGTTTATACAGTATTACATGCTGGTGGAAAGTTTGGTGGAGGAGGATACAAAGTATCTGGTGGACTTCATGGTGTTGGTGCTTCTGTAGTTAATGCTTTAAGTGATTGGCTTGAAGTTAGAGTTTATAAAAATGGAAATGTTTATTATCAACGTTTCAGCAAAGGTGGAAAACCTGAAGATCAATTAAAAGTAATTGATAAATGTGATGAAAATAGAACTGGTACAACAGTACATTTCTTACCAGATGATGAGATTTTTACTGAAACTACAGTATATGATTATGATATTTTAAAAACTCGTTTAAGAGAGTTAGCTTTCTTAAACAAGGGATTAAGAATATCTTTATATGATGAAAGGGAAGATGATAAGAAAGATAGTTTCTATTATGAAGGAGGTATTATTGAGTATATTCAAATGCTTAATAGTACAAAACATCCTATTCATGACTCTATTATATATGTCGAAGGACAACAAAGTGTTAAGGTAGGACCTAAAGATAATGAAACTACCTATGATATTGAATTAGAAGTAGCATTACAATATAACGAAACTTATAATTCTAGTATTTATTCATTTGTTAATAATATCATTACTCCTGAAGGTGGTACTCATGAAGAAGGAGTTAGAAATGCTTTAGTTCGTATATTAAATAACTATGCTAAGAATGCAAATATATTAAAAGAAAAAGATGATAACCTTTCTCAAGATGATGTTAAAGAAGGATTATCAATGATTATTTCTATTAAGCATCCAAATCCTCAATTTGAAGGACAAACTAAGACTAAACTTGGTAATGCTGAAGCAAGAAGAGTTGCTAATGATATTTTCTCTGAAGCATTTGAAAGATTTTTAATGGAAAACCCAGATCAAGCAAGAATTATTGTTGATAAGGCTATGACAGCAAGTAGGGCAAGAGTAGCTGCTAAAAGAGCAAGAGAGTTAACAAGAAGAAAAGGTGATTTAGATGTTACTAACTTCTATGGAAAACTTTCTGATTGTAAGAGTAAAGATGCTACTGAATGTGAAATATTCTTAGTCGAGGGAGATTCAGCAGGTGGATCTGCTATTAAAGGTAGAAACTCAATGACTCAAGCAATTCTTCCATTAAGAGGTAAAATTCTTAATGTAGAGAAGGCTAGACTTGATAGAGCATTGGGAAATGAAGAAATTCGTACAATTATTACAGCTTTTGGTACTGGTATTGGTGATGAGTTTGATTTATCAAAACTTCGTTATCATAAGATTATTATCATGACTGATGCAGATGTTGATGGTAGTCATATTCGTGTATTACTATTAACATTATTCTATCGTTTCTTCCGTCCTATAGTTGAAGCAGGACATGTATATGCTGCTCAACCTCCACTTTTCTGTATTAAGCATGGTAAGACAATTAAATATGTTTTAAATGAACAAGAGCGTGATGAATACTTAGCTGGTCTTTCACCTAATACTAAATATGATATAGCTCGTATGAAAGGTTTAGGAGAGATGGATGCAGAAGAATTAAATGAAACAACTATGGATATTAATAAGAGAGTTTTAAGACAAATAACAGTAGAGGATACACAAGCTGCTGATGAAGTATTTAATAAGTTGATGGGTGAAGAAGTTGAACCTAGACGTGAATTTATTGAAACTAATGCAACTTATGTTGAGAACTTAGATATTTAGGAGGTAAGGTATGGATCGTTTAGAAAAAAATAATATCGTTAAAGAAGTAGAAGATTCTTTCTTAGAGTATTCTATGAGCGTTATTGTAGCTCGTGCTTTACCAGATTTAAGAGATGGTTTAAAGCCAGTTCATCGTAGAATTTTATATTCAATGTATTCTTCTGGATATACTCCAGATAAACCTCATAAAAAGAGTGCTAGAATTGTTGGAGATGTTATGGGTAAATTTCACCCACATGGTGATTCTTCTATTTATGAGGCAATGGTAAGAATGGCTCAAGACTTTTCTTATCGTTATATGTTAGTTGATGGACATGGAAACTTTGGTAATATTGAAGGTTATGGTGCTGCAGCTATGCGTTATACCGAATCTCGTTTATCAAAGATTTCATTGGAATTATTAAGAAATATTAATAAAGAAACAGTTGATTTTACTCCTAACTTTGATGAAAGTGAAAGAGAACCTGCAGTTTTGCCATCAAGATTCCCTAATATTTTAGTTAATGGAACTACTGGTATTGCAGTTGGTATGGCAACTAATATTCCTCCACATAACTTAAGTGAAGTTATTGATGGATGTGTTGCTTATATCGATAATCCAGAAATTTCATTAGATGAAATGATGCAGTATATTAAAGGACCTGATTTTCCAACAGGTGCTATTATCTTAGGTAATAGTGGTATCAGACAAGCTTATGAAACTGGTAGAGGTACTATTACTATTCGTAGTAAGGCTACTATTGAGGAAGAAAATGGTAAACAATATATTATTATTGATGAAGTACCATATGGAGTTAATACTTTAGATCTTAAAAATAAAGTAGCTGAACTTGTTCATAATAAAACAATAGATGGTATTTCTGATTATCATTCTGATTTAAAAGATGGTATTAAAATTACTATTACATTAAAAAGAGATGCAAATGCTCAAGTAATTTTAAATCAATTATATAAACATACTGATTTTCAAAAGACTTATGGAATTATATTCTTAATGCTTGATCAAGGAACTCCTAAAACATTAGGATTAATTGATATTATTAAGAAATATATAGAATTCCAAAAAGAAATTATTATTCGTAGAACTCGTTTTGATTTACAAAAATGTGAAGAAAGAGTTCATATATTAGAAGGATTAAAGATAGCTTTAGATAATATTGATGCTGTTATTAAATTAATTCGTGGAGCTAATTCAGATGATGAGGCTAGAGATGGATTAATGAACAACTTCAAGTTAACCGAAATTCAAGCTAACGCTATTCTTGAAATGAAATTACGTCGTTTAACAGGCTTAGAGCGAGAAAAAATTGAAAATGAACTAAATGACTTACTTGTTCAAATTGAGGACTTAAAAGCCATTTTAGCTAGCGATGAGCGCATTTTAGGAGTAATTAAAGATGAATTATTAGATATTAAAGAACGTTATGGAGATGAGCGTAGAACTCATATCGATATGACTGCTATTGATTATATTGAAGATGAATCACTAATTCCTAATGAAGATGTAATTCTAACATTTACTAAGAACGGTTATATTAAGAGATTAAGAATGGATACTTATAAGACACAAAACCGTGGTGGTGTAGGTGTTAAAGGTATGACTACTAATGAAGAAGATATTGTAGATATTATGTTATCGTTAAAGACTCATGATTATGTATTATTCTTCTCAAATAAAGGTAAAGTATATCGTATTAAAGGTTATGAGATTCCTGAATTCTCTAGACAATCAAAAGGATTACCAATTATTAA
>OCVV012829514.1_pt1 | contig 23455 bp, 25 predicted proteins | sample 1539721 | NCBI WGS metagenome assembly OCVV01 (sample SAMN02144230, study PRJEB22623) | gut metagenome | biome: sheep rumen | host: Ovis aries | place: New Zealand
ATTTCCCGGATTTCCCCGCCGCAGGCGAGGGCGGAGACAAATTTCTGCGCGATGTGCCACGTGCTGCCGTGTCGCTGTGAGCCGTAAATCAGTGTGATGTTCATACCAATTTCTCCGTTGATCGGGAAAGGCTGCCCGGCACTGCGCCGGACAGCCTCCAGTTTCAGAAAGAGGAAGGGTTACGCCTCGGGCATTTCTTCCTTATTCTTATTCTTATTTTTCTTCTTCTTTTTCTTGTCTTTTTTGTCTTTCTTGTCCTTTTTGTCCTTCTTTTCCTTCTTCGGTTCCTCGTCACCGAAGCTGATGCCGATGTCGCGCGCGGACTGAATCAGATCGCTGTCCTGCGGCACGGTCTTGAGCTTGCCCGCGACCTCGCTGAGCGGCATTGCGATGACCTGATCGTGGCGGATGGCAACCATGTTGCCGTACTGCTGATGCTTAATCAGCCGCGCTGCGCCCGTGCCCAGACGGGTGGTCAGAATGCGGTCGTACGCGTCCGGTCCGCCGCCTCTCTGGAAGTGGCCCGGATTGACGACGCGAATCTCCTGTCCGCACGCCGCGCCCAGCTCACGCGCCAGCCGGTAGCTGATGGACGGATCTGTCATCTGCGCGCGCGCCGCCTTGAATTCCTTCTTGGACATCATCGCCTCTTCCTGCGACATCGCGCCCTCTGCGACGGCTACGATGGTGAAGGTGTGGCCGTTCTTGCGGCGCTCCTCCAGCTTGTGTACGACCGTGTCCAGATTGTACGGAATTTCCGGAATCAGGATGATATCCGCGCCGCCCGCGATGCCTGCGGTCAGCGTCAGCCAGCCCGCGCCGTGGCCCATGATCTCCACGAGGAACACACGGCTGTGCGAGGTCGCTGTGGTGTGAATCTTGTCGATGACATCGGTTGCGATATCCATTGCGGTCTGATAGCCGAAGGTGACCTCTGTGCCCCACAGGTCGTTGTCAATCGTCTTCGGCAGGGAGATGACATTCAGGCCCTCCTCGCGCAGCAGGTTCGCCGTCTTGGTCGTGCCGTTGCCGCCGAGGATAACCAGACAATCCAGCTCCATTTTCTTATAGGCCGCGATCATCTTGGTGACCTTGTCGACGCCGTTTTCGTCCTTGTCGCGCATGTTCTTAAACGGCTGACGGGATGTGCCGAGAATCGTGCCGCCGACGGTCAGAATGCCGGAAAAATCACGCGGCGTCATCAGGCGGACATTGCCCTCAATCAGTCCCTTGTAGCCATCGCGGAAACCGTAAATTTCAACTTCCTTGCCGTATTCCTCGTACAGCGCCTTTGCAACACCGCGCAGCGTAGAGTTCAGACCCTGACAGTCGCCGCCGCTGGTCAGCATACCGATGCGTTTCATGATTCTTCCTCCTCAATTTCTATCTCTCTCCGCGGCGCATCCCCTCTGTTGTTTTTTTGTGACGCGCCTGTCTGCATTTCATGGAGATACTGATTGTCTCTATTATATCAAACCTGCGCGCATATCGCAACGTGTTTTTTGCAGTTTGCACAAACCGGGGGCGGATGCCGGCGGTTCACCGCGCGAGCTTGTCGAGCAGGCGGATGATCTCCTGCATTTTCTCCTCGCCCGTGCCGTTTTCGATGGCGTCGAGCACACAGCCCTCGAGGTGCGCGCTGATGATCTCCCGGTTCGCCCGCCGCAGCACCGACTGCGCCGCCATCACCTGATTGGAGACGTCGATGCAGTACGCGTCCTCCTCAATCATGCGCAGAATCCCGTCGATCTGTCCGCGTGCCGTGCGCAGCAGACGGCAGACCTTGTCCCGATTCGCCCGCATTTCAGCTGCGCTCCACGCCCGTGACCGCATAGCCCGCGTCGGTCACCGCCTGCTTTGCCGCCGCGGTCACCGCGTCAAAATCGCCCGTGATGTCCAGATAGGCGGCGTTGTCCTCCAGAACGACCTCTGCCTTTACGCCGTCCACCGCGTCGAGCGCCTGCTGCACGCGCGCCACGCAGTGCGGACACATCATGCCGTCGATGTGCATCGCCGCGCGCACCGCCGTTCCGGCGCGCTCCACGCCCGTGACCGCATAGCCCGCGTCCGTCACCGCCTGCTTTGCCGCCGCGGTCACCGCGTCAAAATCGCCCGTGATGTCCAGATAGGCGGCGTTGTCCTCCAGAACGACTTCGGCCTTTACGCCGTCCACCGCGTCGAGCGCCTGCTGCACGCGCGCCACGCAGTGCGGACACATCATGCCGTCGATGTTCATCTTCGTGTCAAATCTGCTTGTGTTCATGTTCCTCTCTCCTTCTGTCTGAATGGGTGCGGACTCCTGCGGCTGTGCGCCGGCGGAATCCGTCTGTGTGCGGGCAAGCGGGCGGAAGCGGCGCAGGCGCAGTGCGTTTGTCACAACGCACACGCTCGACATGCTCATCGCCGCCGCCGCGAACATCGGGGTCAGCCGCCAGCCGAACGCGGCGAAAAAGACGCCCGCCGCCAGCGGAATGCCCACGGAATTGTAAAAGAATGCCCAGAACAAATTCTGCTTGATGTTGCGCAGCACGGCGCGCGACAGGCGGACGGCATCCGCGGCATCGCGCAGGTCACTGCGCATGAGAATGACCCCCGCGCTGTCGATGGCGACATCCGTTCCGGCGCCGATCGCAATGCCGACATCGGCGCGTGCGAGCGCGGGCGCATCGTTGACCCCGTCGCCGATCATCGCGACCTGTCTGCCCTGCCGCTGCAGGCGGACAATGTGCTCCTGCTTGTCCTGCGGCAGAACCTCCGCCTCGACGGTGTCGATGCCCAGCTGACGCTGAATCGCGCCCGCGGTCACGCGGTTGTCGCCCGTCAGCATGTGCACCTCCAGCCCGAGCGCACGCAGCATGCGGATTGCCTCGCCGCTCGACGGCTTGACCGTGTCCATCGCCGCGAGCACGCCGAGCAGCGCGTCCTCCCGCGCAAAATACAGCGGCGTCTTGCCCGCGCGCGTCAGCTCCTCCACCTGCGCCCCGAGGGCGGACAGGTCGATGCCCTTTTCCCGCATCAGGGCGGCATTTCCGGCAAAATACCGCGTGTCACCCAGCCGCGCCGCGACCCCGCGCCCGAAAATCGGCTCGAAATCGCGCACCTCCTCCGGCTGAATGTGCCGCTCCTGTGCGCAGCGCATGACCGCCTCCGCCAGCGGGTGCTCGCTGTACGCCTCCGCCGAGGCGGCGATGTGCAGCAGCTCCTCCTGTGAGACCGCGCCGGTGCACAGCACATCGGTCACGCGCGGCCGCCCCTCTGTGATCGTTCCGGTTTTGTCCAGCACGACCGTGTCAATGCTGTGCAGCTGCTCGAGCGCCTGTGCCGAGCGGAACAGGATGCCGTTTTCCGCGCCCTTGCCCGTGCCGACCATGATCGCCACCGGCGTCGCCAGACCGAGCGAGCACGGACAGCTGACCACCAGAACGGAAATGCCGATGGACAGCGCAAATTCCGGCTTCGCCCCGCACAGCAGCCAGATGACCGCGGCCGCCGCCGCAATCGTCATGACGGTCGGGACAAACACGCCCGCGATGCGGTCCGCCAGACGCGCAATCGGCGCCTTCGATGCCGCCGCCTCCTCCACCAGGCGGATGATCTGCGACAGCGTCGTCTCCTCGCCCACGCGCTGCGCGCGGATCTTGAGAAAGCCCTTGCCGTTGACCGTCGCCGTGACCACCGGACTGCCCGCCGCCTTTTCCACCGGAATGGATTCGCCGGTGATCGCGGATTCATCCACGCTCGAGCTGCCCTCCTCGACGATGCCGTCCGCCGGAATGCGGTCGCCCGGGCGCACAATCACCAGATCGCCGGCGCGCAGCTCCTCCACGCCGATTTCCACCTGCGCCCCGTCCCGCTCGACCAGCGCCGTCTGCGGCGCGAGCTTCATCAGCGCTTCAATCGCCGAGCCGGTTTTGCTGCGCGCGCGCACCTCGAGATATTTTCCGACGGTAATCAGCGTCAGAATCGTGCCGGCGGACTCGAAATACAGATCCGTGTGATACTGCTCCACCAGCGCGAAATCGCCCGTGCCCAGACCGGCGCCCATGCGGTAAATCGCAAACACGCCGTAAACCAGCGCGGCGGACGCGCCGACGGCAATCAGGGCGTCCATATTCGGCGCGCGGTGCCACAGCGTCCGAAAGCCGTTGATGAAAAACGCGCGGTTGAGGTACACAATCGGCAGGCACAGCAGAAACTGCGTGAGCGCAAACGTGACCGCGTTGGGCAGGCCGGTGAACGCCGCCGGCAGCGGCAGGCCCATCATGTGCCCCATCGACAGGTACATCAGCGGAATGAGAAACGCAATCGACCGCGTCAGCCGCGCTTTCATGCTCCGCTGCTGCTCGTCGAGCGGGTTTTCCCGCACGGACGCCGCCTGCTTTGCCCCGTCCTCCGCCGCGCCGTAGCCCGCACGCGAAACCGCCGCGCAGATCTCTCCGGCGCTCGTCTGCGTGTCGTCAAACGACACCGACATGCTGTTCATCATCAGGCTGACGTCCGCCTGCTTCACGCCGCCGACGGCGCGCACCGCCTTTTCCACATGCGACGAGCACGCGGTGCACGTCATGCCCGTCACGCGGAATTTCTTTTGCTGTATCATCAGACAACCTCCATTGCTCTGCTCCGAACGGATACCCCCCGGGGGTGTTCCCTGTGTGGTCAGCATACCACAACCCGCGGGCGCTGTCAATGCCAGTTTCTGCCGCGGGCGGCGGTTTCATGCGGGCGGCGGGCGCAAAAAAAGCGGCGAAAGACACGCTTTCACCGCCGCAGATCGGGGATTGTTCGGTTGTTTCGCGCGAAAGGCACGCTTATTTTTCCGCGCAGTCCGGACACAGGCCGTACAGAATCAGCTCGTAATCGGTCACGCCCGGCAGGGCGCGCAGCTGCTCGTCCAGTTCACGCCCCGGCCACACGTCCCCCAGCGCGCCGCACGCGGTGCAGATCATGTGCTCGTGATAGTCCGTCGTGTAGTCGAAATGGTCGGAGCCGCCCGGCACGCTGATGCGCCGGAGCTCGCGGTTGTCCACGAGCTGGTTGAGATTGCGGTACACCGTCGCCAAACTGATGGTCGGCTCGCGCAGCCGGACCTTGTGAAACACCGCCTCCGCCGTGGGATGCCGGTCGGACTGCCGCACCGTCTCCCGGATCAGCTCTCTCTGTCTGGAATACTTCATTTGCCACCTCTTCCGCAAAAAACAGTCCGGATTTCATTTAACCTGATCGTACCAGTTTTTGTCTGCCGTTGTCAAGCCCGTTCCCCTGTCCGGCCGCGTATTTATCAATCTGCACAAACCGTTTCCGTCAAATTGTACAGAATGTCGATTCTTTTTGCCGCGATTTCTGGTATAATAGAATAAATATGATGTTACCGTTTCGCACAGGACAGGAGGGAATCTCACATGCTCAACAGTATTGATTTTAACCGCCGCATGACAGATGTGGAATATCGCCTGGAAACCAAGGCCGTGCGCGGCGAGCTTGCCAATTTGCAGCATCGGATGAAGGAAAGCAAGCTGCCTGTCATCGTGCTGTTTGAGGGGTGGGATTCGTCCGGCAAGGGCAGCATGATCGCCAGCATGATCCAGACCCTTGACCCCCGTTTTTTCAAGGTGCACAACACCAAGGACCCGACGCCCGACGAGCTGCGCCGTCCGTTTTTGTGGCGGCACTGGCTGCGCACGCCGGAAAAGGGCAAAATGGCGATTTTTGACGAAAGCTGGTATCCCGAGGTCTCCCGCGCGCGCATCGAGGGCAAGCTGAGCGCCGAGGAGGCGTACAGCCGCATGGAGAGCATCAACACCTTTGAGCGCCAGCTCTCGCAGGACGGCTGCCTGATTATCAAGTTCTTCCTGCACATTTCCAGCAAGGAGCAGGCCAGGCGGCACGCCAAGCTGATGTCCAAGAAGACCACGCGCTGGCGCGTCACCGACCGCGACAAATTCCGCAACAAGCACTACAAGGAGTACTACCGCGTCTATGACGAAATGCTGGAAAAGACCAACACCGTCTTTGCCCCGTGGCACATCATCAGCGCGCAGGAGCGCCGCAGCGCGATGAATGAAATTTACAGCATTATCGTCTCGTCCATCCGCGCCGCGCTCGACGAGCCGCGCATCATCGTCCCGTCGGAATACCAGTCGCAGGTGCACAATTTCCAGCTGGTCAAGCGCCCGAAGCTGGAGGACGTGCCGCTGTACCGCCGCGTCGAGGAGGAGCAGTACCGCTCGATGCTCAAAAAGGAACAGAAAAAGCTGTCCCGCCTGCACAACATCATCTACCGCGAGCGCATTCCGGTCATCATCGCCTATGAGGGCTGGGACGCCGCCGGAAAGGGCGGCAACATCAAGCGCCTGACCTCCGCGCTCGACCCGCGCGGCTACGAGGTGGTCCCCATCGCCTCGCCGACCCCCGTCGAGAAAATGCACCACCACCTGTGGCGCTTCTGGCACAACCTGCCGAAGGACGGGCATTTTACCATCTTTGACCGCACGTGGTACGGCCGCGTCCTCGTCGAGCGGCTCGAGGGCTTCTGCACCGAGGAGGAGTGGAAGCGCGCCTATCAGGAGCTCAACGAATTTGAGTACGAAATGGAAAAATGGGGCGCGATTATGCTCAAATTCTGGATTCACATCGACTCGGACGAGCAGCTGCGCCGCTTCACCGAGCGGCAGAACACGCCGGAAAAGCAGTGGAAAATCACCGAGGAGGACTGGCGCAACCGCGAGAAGTGGGACCAGTACGAGCAGGCGGTCAACGATATGATCCGCCTGACCTCCACCGCCTACGCGCCGTGGACCATCGTCGAGTCGCAGGACAAGAAGTTCGGCCGCATCAAGGCGATTCAGTCGCTCAACGACGCCATCGAGGCCAGACTGTAACGGCGGTCTGCCCGCACGAAGGGCGCGGCGCACAGCAGTCCCGAACAGAACAAATGCCATGCCGGTTTTTGCATCGACATGGCATTTTTTTATATTGATCCGTCTGCGGCGGTGACCAGCTCCGCCGGCTTGCCGACCGTCTGACCGTACTGCCCGCAGGCCGCGGCGAACCGCTCGAGCGCGGCGGTGAACACCTTGCTCCTGTTCCACGCGAGAAAGACCGGGCAGGTCATCTCCGCCCCGCCGATGGAAAGCTGTGCGAGCCTGCCGCACAGCTCGGACTGCTCCACCAGCCGCTGCGGAACGACCGCCATGCCGAAGCCCTGCGCCACGGCGCGGATGAGCACCTCATCGCTCGTGCTCACCCACTGAATGTCCGCCTGCGGCACGAGCCGGAGCAGCTCCTCGCGGGCGCGGTTTCCGTCCTCGCGCAGCAGAAACGGCTGTTCCTCCAGCTTGTCCGGGCTGACGCTCGGCGCCGTCCCGAACGGATTGCCGCGCTTGGCACAGATGAGCACGAGCGGCTCATCCCACACGCGCCGCGTCATCAGCTCGGGGGCGGACACCCTGCCCTCGACCAGTGCGGCATCCAGCGCGCCGCACAGCAGCTTTTCCTCGAGCGCGCCGCTGTCCGCAATCGTCACCTGCGGCGGCACGCTGCCCTTTTTCCGCAGGTATTTTAACAAAATCGTGCCGAGCGCGCCGTTTCCGGCGTTCGACGTCGCGCCGATGCGCAGCTCCTCGGCGACGGTTGCATCGGTCAGCTGCTGCTCCATCGCATCGTACAGGCTGAGAATGCGCCGCACCTGAATGCGCAGCTGCACGCCGGTCGGCGTGATCGAAAGCCCCCTGCCGATGCGGTCAAACAGCCGCACGTTGTACTGCTTTTCAATTTCCCCAATCGCCCCGCTGACCGACGGCTGCGCGATGTTCAGCCGCTGCGCCGCCTCGCTCATGCTTCCGCATTCGGCGACGGTCAGAAAAATGCGGAGATTCCGCAATGTCATTGTTTTTCATCCCCTCCGGCTAGTTCGGACGCACCCCACGTCCGTCATCCCCATAGTTGTTTCATTATACCGCATTAAGGGACATTTTTCAATCGATTTTTCGTCTTTTTCGCATTTTCATGCAAATTGCTGCATAAAAATTTCGTCAGTTTGCGCCGGTTTCCCATGTATTTTTGCTGAAAAGGGACAAAAACGGAACACCGCCTCCTCCCCCGCGGTGTGCGGAAAAAAAGACGGTGTCGGTGTGCGCCGGCGGTCTGTGACGCCGGTTTTGCCCGGTCCGCGCGGCGCATTTCCCCCGCGAAAGCGGGGCAAAGAAACCGCTTGCCGCGGCGTTATTCCTGATCGAGATCGAGGTAAAAGCGCTCGTAATCGTGCCGGTGCGCGTGGGTAAAGGAAATGGCGGAGCGCGGGTGCATGTTGAGGCGCCCGGTCAGCAGATAGGCGGTGTCATAGCCCCACTGCACGCCCTCCTCGCGCAGCGCCAGCATGTGCTGCTCGATAAAGCGCAGGATCGGGGACAGGCGGTATTTCGGGTTTTTCAAAAAGCCCATCAGCTGCTCCATCATGCAGTTGCCCGCGCCGCGCCCCATGCCGTTCATGGTGGCGTCGAGCATGCTCACGCCGGTGGCGCAGGCTTCAATCGTGTTCGCAAAGGCGAGCTGCTGGTTGTTGTGCGCGTGAATGCCCACCTGCTTGCCGGCCTTCTCCATGTACTCGAGATACAGCTCCGCCAGCGCGCGCACCTCCTCCGGATACAGCGCGCCGTAGCTGTCCACCAGACAAACCGTGTCCACCGGGCTGTCTCCGAGCATGCGCAGCGCCTCCTGCAGATCCTCCCGGTGCGCCTTGGACACCGCCATGATGTTGCACGAGGTCTCATAGCCCATTTTGTGGCAGTGCTCGATCATTTTGACCGCCGCCGGCATGGTGTTGATGTACGTCGCCACGCGGATGAGGTCGACCGGACTGTTTGCGCGGTCGGTGATGTCGCGCACATAATCCGTCCGCCCGACGTCCGCCATGACGGAGATTTTCAGGTCGGTGTCATTGTCCCCGACGATTTCATAGATGTCCTCGTCGCGGCAGAATTTCCACTTGCCGAATTCCTCCGGATCAAACAGGTCGGTCGATGCCTTGTAGCCGAATTCCATATAATCCACGCCCGCCTTGACGTTCGTCGCGTACAGGTCGCGCAGAAACTGCTCATCGAACCGGAAATTGTTGCACAAACCGCCGTCGCGCACCGTGCAGTCGAGCACGCGGACATCCTCGCGGAATGTCATCAGATTGCCTCGCTTGGCCATACTGCCGTCTCCCCTTTCGTCCGAAAAAACAGCCCCCCGCAATCGCGCAGGAGGCTGCTCGGTTTTGTGTTCAGATTACTTTGCCATGGATGCAACTTCCGCTGCAAAATCGTCCTGCTTCTTCTCGATGCCTTCGCCCTTCTCGAAGCGGGTGTACTTGACCAGCTTGATCGTACCGCCCAGCTCCTTGGCGACAGCAGCGATGTGCTTTTCGACAGAAACCTTGTTTTCCTTGACAAATGCCTGCTGCAGGAGGCAGTTCTCCTCGTAGTACTTGCCGATGCGGCCCATGACCATCTTCTCGATGATCTGCTGCGGCTTCGGCTTTGCAGCGGTCTTGTTCTCCTCCGTCGCCTGAATCAGGAGAATTTCCTTCTCTCTGTCCAGCGTAGCCTGATCGACGTCGGACTTGTCCATGAACAGCGGGCGCATTGCCGCCGCCTGCATGCCGATGTCCTTGCCCAGCTCCGCGACGGCCGCGCTGCCCTTCAGGTTGTCGGAAACCTCCAGGCCGACAACGACGCCGATGACGCCGCCCATGTGGGTGTAGCCGACGTTGACGGTGCTGTTGTCATAGCGCGCAAAACGGCGGATCTGCAGGTTCTCGCCGATGGTCAGAACCTTCTCCTGCAGGACAGCCTCGACCGTCTGGTCGCCCATCTTGCAGGTCTTGAGCGCCTCGACATCCGCCGGGTTCTCCGCGATGACGACCTTGGCGACGTCCGATGCGAACTTCTGGAAATCCGCGTTCTTTGCGACAAAGTCGGTCTCGGAATTGACCTCGATGATCGCGGCGGTGCCGTCCTCTGCGATCTCGACGCAGACAATGCCCTCGGCGGCGATGCGGCTTGCCTTCTTCGCGGCCTTCGCCAGACCCTTTTCGCGCAGAATTTCAATCGCCTTGTCAAAATCGCCGTCTGCTTCCTGCAGCGCCTTCTTGCAGTCCATCATACCGACGTTGGTCTGCTCGCGCAGCGCCTTAACATCCTTTGCAGTAAATGCCATGATGCAATATCCTCCCTGTTTTTCGTGTGGTTTGAAAAGACCCGCCCTTTGGGATGCGGCGGGCCTTTCGGTGATATCAGAAACTTATTCCGCAGCCGCGTCCTTGCTCTCTTCCTCTTCGGAAGCCAGCTGTTCGCCCTGCTTGCCCTCCAGAACGGCATTTGCCATGGTGGAGGAGATCAGCTTGATGGCGCGGATTGCGTCATCGTTGCCCGGAATGACGTAGTCGACCTCATCCGGATCGCAGTTGGTGTCGACGATTGCGACAACCGGAATCTTCAGCTTGCGTGCCTCGGCAATGGCGTTCTTTTCCTTGCGCGGGTCAACAACAAACATCGCGCCCGGCAGCTTCTTCATGTCCTTGACGCCGCCCAGGTACTTCTCCAGCTTGGCAATCTCCAGCTGCAGCTTGATGACTTCCTTCTTCGGCAGAAGATCAAACGTGCCGTCCTCCTGCATCTTCTTGAGCTGGTTCAGGCGGGCGATGCGGGTGCGCATGGTGGAGAAGTTGGTCAGCATGCCGCCCAGCCATCTCGCGTTGACATAGAACATGCCTGCGCGCTCGGCCTCCTCGCGGATGGCGTCCTGTGCCTGCTTCTTGGTGCCGACAAACAGAACCGACTGACCTGCCGCCGCGGTGTCACGGACGAAGAAATACGCTTCCTCCAGCTTCTTTACCGTCTTCTGCAGATCGATGATATAGATCCCGTTTCTCTCCGTGAAAATGTACTGCGCCATTTTCGGGTTCCATCTTCTGGTCTGATGACCGAAGTGCACGCCTGCTTCCAGCAGCTGCTTCATAGAAATAACCGACATTTGAATGTCCTCCTTAGTTTTTTCCTCCGCACCGTTCCTGTTCGGCGGCGACCCCGCGTCCGCGGAGCACCACGCCGCTTCTCCCGATGCGTGTGTATTTTTCATACCCGTTTAGTTTAACATACTGTACGCGCGAACGCAAGAAAAATTTTGCCGCCCCGCGCCGCGTCAGCAGGAATCCGGCCGGTGCGGACCCGGTCCGTGCTCCTCCCGGTGCCTTTCGTGCTCCGCCGGGCAGAAGCTGGTCAGAATGATGTCGTCGCCGATGCGGCGAATCGCCTCCCACGGAATGACGTAATCCTTCCGCCGGCAGAAGACCCCCCATTTGCCGCGGGCGGGCACGACGATGGCCGCGAGCCGTCCGCTGCACGTGTCAATTTCCACATCGCTGACAAAGCCGAGCCGGTTGCCGTCACAGATGCTGATGACCTCCTTGCACCGCAGCTCGACGATGCGGCAGCCCGGCCGGTGCGGCTTCTCCTGACAAAAATTCATCCCTGCCCCTCCTTTTCCGCCTGCTCCAGCAGACCGTCCCAGAACGCCTCGCTGTCCAGTCTGCCGTCGCGGTTGTACCGCCGCACCGCCGTCAGGCAGCGCGGGTCGCGTCCGAAGTGCGCGATGCCCTCCTCACAGCCGAGCGAGGCGGCAAAGCCGCACTGCTCCACCAGCGCGTCCGTCTCCCCGCTGCGCAGGCCGTAGGGATAGGTGTAGCACACCGGCTCGGGCACGCCGCACGCCGCGAGCACCTGCTGCGCCCGCTCCGTGTCGCGCGTGAACAGCGCGCGGTAGCTGTCCGTTCCCTCGCCCGCGCGCCGCAGACAGCCGCGCCGCGGATGCAGCGCGTGAAAGTCGTACGAATGGTTCTGAATTTCCATCACGCCGGACGCCGCCATTTCCCGCAGCTGTGCCCCCGTGCAGTACGACCACGCGTCGTTCGGCGGGTCTGCGCTCTCGGAAAACTGCTCGGTCAGCCGGGCGACCGGCGAGAGCACCGCGCGCATGCCGTACTGCCGGAGCAGCGGCCACGCGTGGCAGTAATTGTTGTAATAGCCGTCGTCAAATGTCAGCATGACCGGCTTTTCGGGCAGCGGCGTGCCGTCGCGCACATAGGCGACCAGATCGGTCACGGTCACGGTGTGGCAGCCGCGCGCGCGGAGCAGCTGCAGGTCGCGCTCGAACATCGCCGGGGAGATGACATACGGCCCGGGCGACTCGCCCGCGTCGGTCACGCTGTGATACATCGCCACCGGCACAGCCGCCGCCGCGTCCGTCCCCGCCGCCGGACGGGACTGCCTGCCGCACACCCACACGCCGCCGGCGAGCACCAGACAGACGCACACGAGCAGCCGCACCGACCGCATCAGCCGCCGCCTCATCGGTCACCTGCCGCGGCGCACATCCTGCTCACACGTCCTCCGGCTCGCGGAACGGCAGGGAGAAATAATCCGCCATAGAAACGGACAGATTGCGCGCGATGTCGCGGATGTTGCCCCGGATCCAGTTTGCGTCATCCGGGTTGTCATGATACGCGACCTCGATCAGAACGCTCGGCGCGGTCGTGCGCCGCAGCTCCCCGAGACTGGTCGTCGGCACGATATCCACCTGCTGCGGGGTGGGCGAAATGAGCGCGAAATTGTTGGCGATGATGTCCGCCGCGCGCGCGCCCTGCGTGCTCGTGGGATAGTAATACACATCCGTCCCGCGCAGCATGCCCGCCAGATCCGCCGGCGCCGCGTTGGAGTGAATCGCGAGGTGGAAGTCCGCCCCCGCCGCGTTGGATTTGCGGATGCTGCTCGCCGCCGTGTCCTCCGGCGTGTTGCGCACGACCGTGATGCCCGTTGCCTCGAGATACGGCACCATCTCATCGGCAATGCGGTTCATATAGATTTCTTCCGTTCCAACCCCGTCGTAAAACGGATTATATTCCTGTGTGGACGGGCTGAGAAAAACTGTCGGCATACTGCCTCCCCCTTATCAAGCATTTCATCCTTCCCATTGTATGCGGCGGCGGGCGGAGAGAGCACAAAAAAAATCCGCCGGAGCAGATGCCCCGGCGGACTGTGATATGTCCCGAACGGTCAGAATTTGGTCTCGTAGCTGCCGACCGACATGTTGACGCCTTCCTTGTGGCTCGCCTTGCCGAAGTTGTCGACGCTGAGCTTGTCCTTCGGCGTGTGGCTGATGGTGCCGGCGCCGTTGATGCAGCCGCCCTCACACGCCATGCCCTCGATGAAGTTCTCGGTCAGGCGGCCCATTTTCGCCTTGAGCAGCGCGACCTTGCACTGTTCGATGCCGCTGCACACGGCAGACTTTGCCTCGAAGTCGAGGTTCTGCTCCTGGATGCTCTGTGCGACCGCCTCGGTCAGGCCGCCCGAACGGGCAAAGATGCGGCCGAAGTACGACGCGTCGTCCACCGGCAGCTCGCCCTGCTCCTCGGGCGGCAGTCCCGCCGCGTCCAGAAGCGCCTGCAGCTCCTCAAACGTGATGACGCAGTCGATCCACGGGCGGACGGTATCCAGCTTCTGTTCATATTTTTTCGCCGTGCACGGGCCGATGAACACGGTCTTGATCGGCCATGCGCTGTTTTCCTTGATGTATCTGCCGAGCTCCGCCATCGGGGAGAGGTTGTGCGAAATGTGCTCCGCCATTTCCGGCATATGCTGCTGGATGAAGCGGACAAACGCCGGACAGCACGAGGAGGTGAGGAAGCCCTTTTCCGCCAGCTCCTTCGATTCCTTTTTCGCTACCATGTCCGCGCCGAGCGCTGCCTCGACGACATCGTGAAAGCCGAGATGGCGCAGCGCCTGCTTGACCTGCCCGATGGTCGCGCCCTTGAACTGCGAAGCGACCGCCGGTGCGACAATCGCGACGGTGTAGTAGCCGCGGTGATCCGCCTGCTGAATCAGCTTGACCGCGTCGACGAGGTACGAATTGTCGACCACCGCGCCGAACGGGCACTGGGTGACGCAGGAGCCGCAGCTGATGCACTTGTCATAATCGATCTCCGCCTTCTGCTGGTCGTTCATCGCGATGGCGCCGACCTTGCAGCTGCGCTCGCACGGGCGGATGTTTTCCGTGATCGCGCCGTACGGGCACACCTTCGCGCAGCGGCCGCAGTGGATGCACTTCTCCGGATCGATAAATGCGCGTCCGTCTCTGTCCTTGGTGATCGCGCCGCGCGGGCAGACCTTCATGCAGCGGTGTGCCAGACAGCCGCGGCACGAGTTGCTGACAGAATAGCGGTCGACCGGACATTCGTCGCACGCGATGTCGATGACCTCGATGACATGGCTGTCGCGCTCGCCGCCGAGTGCGTTATGTACGCGCTCCCCGACAATGGCGCGCTCCTTGTAGACGCAGCAGCGCATGGTCGCCTTGTTGCCCGGAATAACCTCATGCGGCACAGAATAATAGCAATCGTCAAGCTTTTCCTGCAGCGCGTGCTCCGCGACCGCGCGCAGAACCTTATATTTAATCAACTGTACGTCAGTCTCAAAACTTCTCATGAACAGTTCATCCTTTCCAGCAAACCAAAGTTTGTCTTATTCTTAACAAATTGTATTGTACCGTAACAGCGTTCGGTTGTCAACGTCATTGTGCGCGATCGGCGGGCATGTTGCTGGCAATATTTTTGTGTCTCTGCCGTCTTTTGTCAGTGCGCGGGCAGACCGAGCGCCGCGCGCAGCGCCGCATAGCCGGACACGGCGGGCCCGTCATAGCCCTCCGCCGGTGCGTCCGCCCCGGGCGGGCGGTACCAGATCGTGTCCAGACCGAACCGCCGCGCGCCCAGAATATCCGCCTCCAGCGAGTCGCCGACCATCACGCAGCGGCGTTTGTCCGGACCGCCGAGCTGCTCGAGCGCACAGGCGAACATCCGCGCATCGGGCTTGCCCGCACCGGCGCGCTCGCTCGTCACGACCGCGTGGGTGTATGCCATCAGCCCGGCGCGGCGCAGGCGGCTGAGCTGCGTGAAGTCCGAGCCGTTTGTCACCACGCACACGCGAAACCGGCGGTACAGCTCCTGCCACAGTTCGCGCGCGCCGTCATACAAAATATCGCCCTCCGCGATGCGGCACAGGTTGAACTGCGCGACCTGCTCCGCCGTCACGCCCGCGGGAAACTCGCGTCCCAGCCGCGCCATCAGCCGGCGGAAGCGCTCCGGACGCAGGCGCTCGTGCGTCATGCGCCCCTGCTCCAGCTCGCGCCACACCGCTTTGTTGATGCCGCGGTACAGCCGGTAGGTGTCCTCATCCGCCGCGATGGAAAATTCCCGCATGGTGCGGAAAAACGCGCGCCGCTCACTCGCCGGAAAGTCGAAAAATGTGCCGTCCATGTCGAGCAGCACGCAGTCCCATCCGCTCACTTCGCCGTGCGGAACTGCGCGATGCCGGTGGCGTACAGGCTGCCGCCCTGCGCGTCCATCGAGACAATCGCCGGGAAGTTTTCGACCGTCAGCCGCTTGACCGATTCACAGCCCAGCTCGTCATAGGCGACGACCTCCAGCGACTTGACCGAATCGGCAATCACCGCGCCCGCGCCGCCGATGGCGACCATGTACACGCAGCCGTATTTCTGCATGGCGTCGTGCACCGCCTGCGAGCGCACGCCCTTGCCGATCATGCAGACCTGTCCCTTTTCAATCAGCGTCGGGGAAAACGGGTCCATGCGTCCCGATGTGGTCGGACCGCACGAGCCGATGACCTGGCCGGGCTTTGCCGGCGTCGGTCCCGCGTAGTACACCACGGAATCGCGCAGGTCGAACGGCACCGGCTCCCCCGCCTCCAGCGCCGCGAGAATTTTCTTGTGCGCCGCGTCGCGCGCCGTGTAAACCGTGCCGGTCAGCGAGACGGTGTCGCCCGCCCGCAGGACGCCGACGTATTCGCGCAGCTGCGCGGTATTCAAATCGTAATGTGCCATAGATTCTGTCCTCTTTTCTGTCGCGTCTTTTTTGCTTTCATTATATCAGGGAACGCGGCAAAATACAACCGGAACGCGGGAAATGTGCCCCATGTGCTTGCAATCATGCAAGCGCGGTGCTACAATGAAGCAGTCTCGGCATGCCGCGGCCGCAGCCGCCCGTCTGTGCGGTTCCCGCGCCCCGGAATGCCGTGCGAAAATCTGCCCCGGAAGGAATTTTTACCTATGATCAGCATCAAAGACATTGACGAGGCGGCACAGCGCCTCCAGCCTGTCGTTCACTATATCCCCCTGGCGTCCTCCACGACGTTTTCCGGCATGACCGGCGCGGAGGTCTATCTCAAATGTGAAAACCAGCAGAAAACCGGCTCGTTCAAGGTGCGCGGCGCGTACAACAAAATCATGAAGCTGTACGAGCGCGGCGGGCTGACCTCGGTCATCGCCTCCTCCGCCGGAAACCACGCGCAGGGCGTCGCCTTTGCCGCGCACAGCATCGGCATTCCGGCGACCATCTGCATGCCGCGGTCGACGCCGATCGCCAAGGTGTCCGCCACCAAGGGCTACGGCGCGAATGTCGTGCTGTCCGGCTCGTGCTACGACGACGCCTATGCCAAGGCGATGGAAATCGTGGAGGAGACGGGCGCGACGTTCATCCACCCGTTTGACGACGAGGACGTCATCGCCGGTCAGGGCACCATCGGTCTGGAAATTCTGCGCGACCTGCCCGCGGTGGACGTCATTCTCGTTCCGGCGGGCGGCGGCGGTCTGCTCTCCGGCGTCGCGGCGTGTGTCAAGCAGATCAATCCGCGCATTCAGGTCATCGGCGTGCAGGCGGAGGGCGCGCCCGCAATCGCCCGGTCGTTCCGGCAGGAGGCCGTCCTGCCCTCCGAATCGGTGCACACGATCGCCGACGGCATCGCCGTCAAGTGCCCCGGCACGAAAACCATGGAGCACATCAACGCGTTTGTCGATGAAATGCTCACCGTCTCGGACGACGACATCGCCGCGACCATTCTGCTGCTGCTCGAGCGCACCAAGCAGGTCGTCGAGCCGGCGGGCGCGTCCTCTCTCGCCGCGCTGCTGTGCGGAAAATACGACTTTTCCGGCAAAAAGGTCGTCTGCCTGCTCTCCGGCGGCAACATCGACGTGAGCATCATCCACCGCATCGTCGAAAAGGGTCTGGTCACGCGCGGCCGCCACATGAAGTTCTCCATTGTCATGCCGGATGTGCCCGGTTCGCTCGAGCGGCTCGCCGGCATCATCGCCGCGCAGAACGCGAACATCATCATGTTCCAGCACGACCGCGTCAACGCGGATCTGGAGCTGGACGAGGCGATTGTCCATGTCGTCTGCGAGGTCGGCGGCACCGAACAGGGCAAGGCCCTGCTGCACGCCATCGAGAGCAGCGGCTATCAGGTCACGCTCGGCGATAACGCGTGACCGCGTTCCTCCCCCCGAAAAAAACAGAACGCCCGCATCGGCCGGCGCAGGGAGTCCCCCTCTCTCCCCCCGGCTTGTGCGGGCATTTTTTTGTGCTCACAGCCCTGCCAGACCGAGCAGGGGCGGCACGGCGAGCAGCCGCCACAGCAGCGAGGCGAGCAGCATGGCGGTGCACAGCAGCAGCACGCGCGGATACCGCCGCAGGAGCGCCGCGAGATACCCGCGCCGTCCGGCGCCGCCCGCCGCATCGAGCACCGCGGCGCACACCAGCAGCAGGGCGGGCAGCCAGAGCACCGCCGGCACGCCGATGGACACCGCCGAAATGTAAATGCCAGACCAGCCGGACTGTGTGAGCGCCGCCGCGGCGGCAAAGGCGAGCAGAAAGCCGCGCAGGGCGGTCAGCAGACCGACCCAGAGCATGCGCCCGGGCAGCCCGCCGAGCACAACCGCTGCCGCCGCCCAGCCGAATGTGCCCGCCGCACAGGCCAGCACCGTGCGCAGCGCGGGCATCTGCCCGGCGGCATTGCGCGCGACGAGCGCCGCCAGCTCTCCCGCACGGCTGCCCTCCGACCGCGGAATGTGCATGCCCGTCAAAAGCCCCGCCAGAACGCCGCACAGCAGCACGGCGACCAGAAAAACAAACGCCGGCCCCTGCCGCAGCCGCCGGACATCAGAAAAGCTGAGACTACCTCGTTTCATCGCCGTTCCCCTTTCCGGTTCCCCGCTAACAAGATATTCTCAGCCTGTTTCTGTTATGCTATTGTGCCCGTCTCACAGCTGGACGGTCTCGACCTCGCCGATGGTGCGGAAGATATCCTCCACCGCCGACTTCATGTGGTTCGGAAACCGGGTGGAATAGGTCAGGCGGCTCACATGCGTGCCGTCCCCGCGGTCCTCGCTCTCCACCGTGACGACATTGGTCGCCTTGGCCACGCGGTCCTGAATATACGCGCAGTCACGGCCCGGAATGGTCGAGACGAGCACACGGCCGCGCGTCGTTCCGCAGATGGACGAAAGCAGCGTGGAAAATTCCTGCTTTTCGCCGAACAGCATCATAATCTCCGAGCGCAGCACGGAGGCGGACACGTCCGGCATGCAGTCGATGCCCAGTCCGAGATAGCGCGCGCGGCGCCGTTCGTCCTTTTCTGCTATATGAATGTTCTTTGCCGGAACGACGTTGTTCTTCAGAACGCCGTCGAGAATGCGGTCGGCGAGCTTGTTTGTCCCGATCATTCCCATTCCAATACTATGCGGCATAAAAATCACCTCAATCATGATACTGCACAGCCGGTCCCGCGTCCGGTTCCGGCCTGCGCGCAGCGGCACGCTGCGCGTGTTTTCAATCACCCGCGTTTTTCATGCGGCGGGCACCGTGACCGGTGCGCCGCACCCCTGCGGTGTTGTCGTATCTATTATAGAGAGATTTTTCAAAAATTCAACCGCGTATGCGCACATTTTTCAGATTTTGGCGTGTTGCCGGATTATTGCCCGGTCAGCTCCGCCGCTTTGAGGTAAATTGCACATTCCAGACGCTTTTTCTGCAATTCGCAGCCCATCTCATACGGCGTTTCGATGTCGCCGTTCATATTGAAATTGGCCGCCGCGCAGCCGCCGGAGCAGTAGAATTTTGCCCAGCAGTCGTTACATTTTGTGCGCGTACACACGTTTAATCTGGAAAAATGGTCGGAAATTTCCATATCGAACGTGCCGTCGAACACGTTGCCCTGACGGAACTCCGGGTGTCCGACAAACTGATGGCACGGGTAGATGTCGCCCTCCGGCGTGACGGCGACGTACTCATATCCTGCACCGCAGCCGCGCAGGCGCTTGATGACGCACGGGCCCTGCTGCAGGTCCACCATGAAGTGGAAGAAGTTGAAGCTGCGGCCCTCGCGGCGGCGCTGCTGCATGATGTCGACGAGCTTTTCGTACTCCTCGCCGATGCGCGGCAGGTCCTTTTCGCTGAGGTCATAGCCTGTCCCCGGCGCGCTCGTGACCGGCTCGACCGAAAGCTGGTCGAAGCCCGCATCCGCAATCGCGAGCACGTCGTTCGTGAAGTCGAGGTTTTTGCTCGTGAACGTGCCGCGGACATAGTAATCGCGGTCGCGCCCGCGCTGCTGCACCAGCTTTTGGAACTTCGGGACAATGACGTCATAGCTGCCGCAGCCGCTCGTGGTCACGCGCATGGCATCGTTGACCTCGCGCCGGCCGTCGAGCGACAGCACACAGTTGTCCATATTTTGGTTGATGTAATCGATCGCCTCGTCGTCGAGCAGCAGGCCGTTGGTCGTGATGGTGAAGCGGAATTTTTTGTTCTTCTCCTTCTCGAGCGAACGGGCGTAGTCCACCGTCTGCTTGACCGTGTCAAAGGCCATCAGCGGCTCGCCGCCGAAAAAGTCAATCTCGATGTTCCGCCGGCCGCGCGAGCGCTCCACGACGAAGTCAATCGCCTTTTTCGCGGTCTCCGCGTCCATCGTCATGCGGCCCGTGCCGAAATCGCCGGTGGATGCGAAGCAATACTTACAGCGCAGGTTGCAGTCGTGGGAGACGTGCAGGCACAGCGCCTTGATGGGCGCGCCCGTCGGAATGGCCGCCGCGATGTTGATGTAATCGTCGTCGGCGAACAGATAGCCGCTCTGCTCGAGCTCGTACAGCTCGCGGTAGGCCTCGCGCAGCTGCTCCGGCGGGAACGAATCGGACAGGCTGCGCAGGATGTCCTCCGGACACTCCTCCGTCATGCCGGGCGCGACGACGGCGGACAGCGCATACGCCGCGTCATCCACCACATGCACCGAGCCGCTGTTGATATCCATCAGGATGTTGACACCCTTCATGGAAAAACGATGTATCATATCTATGGTTCTCCTGTCAAAAAATTTCGGGACTGACAGGTGTCAGTCCCGAGCGTCTTCCTCAATGCGGTGCCTTACTTTTCGTGCTCGCACTTCTGGTTTGCCACGGTGCAGGACGTCTTGCAGGCAGACTGGCAGGAGGTCTGGCACTCGCCGCAGCCGCCCTTGGCAGCGGACTCCTTGAAGGTTGCCGTGTTCAGAGTTTTGATGTGTGTCATGGTGGTTCTCCTTTCTTTTTGGTCACAGTATGGTTTTTGGCGCTTACGCTCTGCGCCTCTTTTTCTGTTTCCCCGCCGCGCCGGAAAGCGCTCCGAGCAGCGAGGCGGCGAATGTAATGCCGGCGTGCAGTCCGGCAGACGGTGCGGAAAATTCCGCGCCGCGCACGGTCAGACCCAGCACAAACAGACAGCCGAGCAGCAGCCCGCCGCACAGCAGTCCGGCAGGCAGACGGTGCGCCGGTGCGCGCCGCGCGCCCCAGAAGGACGCCGCCAGAGCCCCCAGCGCGAGCGGCACATACGCTCCTGGCGCCGAAAGCTGTTCGCCCAGCACACCCGCGGACAGCAGCGCCGCACTCACGAGCGTGCCGCCGAACACAAGCGCCAGACCGAGCAGCAGCGGAGCTGCCCAGAATGCCGCCGCCGTCCGGCTGTCCGTCGATTCCGCACGATTCATCCCCATCGCTTCCCTCCTGTTTGTTCTCACAGACATGGTACGCGGGACGGACACGAATCATACGGAAAAACCGTCAGTTCTTTTCAACCTTGGAGCGAATCGCCCACTTGTTGAGCGTCAGGCGGCTGCCGCTGCTCTCGACAACGACCTCCTCCTCATTGACAGACAGCACCTTGCCGACAATGCCGCCGATCGTGCAGATGCGGTCTCCCGCGACGATCGACTCGCGCATGGCCCGGTCCTCCTTCTCGCGCTTGCGCTGCGGACGGATCATCAGAACATAAAACAACACAAACAGCAGAATCAGCGGAATGAACGAAAGGTAGGTCTCCGCGCCCGGCATCTGTGCATCCAGTGCAAATGGAATCATTTCGACTTTACACCTCCTGTCGAATTCACAATACATCAATTATATACAATCGCCCTGCAAATTACAAGCATTTTTCCGCGCTCCCGCCGCATTTGCCGCCGGGGGATTGACAAGCGGGTTTTTTTGCCGTATAATACACGCGAACAAGTTGATACTGTTCTTGAACTGGGGATCCGCGGCAAGCGGCTGAGAGTGGAGTAACTGCCTCCTTACTCATTGAACCTGTACGGTTTGCACCGGCGGAGGGAGTTTCGAGGTTTTCCATCCCAGTCAGGATTTCGGATTTCATGACCACGGCCCGCCGAGCGCCGCGGTCTTTTTTTGTTCACAGCCAAAGGAGGAATGGAAATGAAGGTCAACGGCTCACCTGTGACAGCGGAGGACGGCATCACCGTCAGCGCCCTGCTCGCGCAGCAGGGGTATCCGGCGGCGCGCATCGCCGTCGAGGTCAACGGCAGCATCGTGCCCAAGGCGCAATACGACACCTTTGCCCTGCACGAGGCGGACACGGTGGAAATCGTGTGCTTTATGGGAGGCGGCTGATGATCCGCGTCACCTGCAACGGCAGGCCGGCCGACCTGCCCGACGGCATCACCCTGCGGCGCGCGGCAGCGCAGCTTGCCCCGGCCGCCTCCGTGCTCATCCGCAACGGCTTTCAGACGGACGAGGACGTGCCCCTGCGCGACGGGGACAGCATCACGCTGATTGAAAAGGGCGTGCTTCCGCCGCGGGACGTGCTCGGGCACATGATGGCCGCGCGCCATTCCCCGCGCGTGCACGAAGCGGTGCGCCGCGCACGGGTCGGCATCGCCGGTCTCGGCGGCCTCGGCTCGAACATCGCCGCCATGCTCGCGCGCACCGGTGTGGGGCAGCTTGTGCTCGCCGATTTCGACACCGTCGAGCCGAGCAATCTCAACCGGCAGAACTACGATGTCTCGCATCTGGGACAAAACAAGACGGATGCCACGGCGTCGGTCATCCGCCGCATCAACCCGTTTCTCACGGTGGAGACGCACACCGTCCGCGTCACGGCGGACAACGCGCTCGAGCTGTTCGGCGGCTGTGACGTCGTCTGCGAGGCGTTCGACCGGCCGGAGTGCAAGGCCGAGCTCGTCTCCGCCCTGCTGTCCGGCTCGGAGTCCGTCCGCGTCGTCGCGGGCTCGGGCATGGCGGGCTACGGCTCCTCCAACACCATCGTCACCCGCCGCCGCATGGCGCGGCTGTACGTCTGCGGAGACGGCGAAACCGCCGCCGGAGACGGCATCGGTCTGATGGCGCCGCGCGTGACCGTCTGCGCCGGACATCAGGCGAACATGGTGCTGCGGCTGCTGCTCGGCATCGAACAGCCGTGACCGCGTCTTCACACATTTTATCATATTACCATTTTTTACACTGCAAAGGAGCTTGAATCCAGATGAATGATACCTTTACCCTCGGCGGGCACTCGTTTACCTCCCGCTTTATTCTCGGCTCGGGAAAATATTCGCTCGACCTGATTGAGGCGGCGGTCAAGCACGCCGGCGCGCAGATCATCACGCTCGCCCTGCGCCGCGCCACCCTCGGCAGCATCGACAACATCCTCGACTACATCCCCGAGGGCGTGACCCTGCTGCCCAACACCTCCGGCGCGCGCAACGCGGAGGAGGCCGTCCGCATCGCCCGTCTCGCCCGCGAGGTCGGCTGCGGCGATTTTATCAAAATCGAGTGCATCCACGAGTCCAAATACCTGCTGCCGGACAACTATGAGACGATCAAGGCGACGGAAATTCTGGCGAAGGAGGGCTTTGTCGTCCTGCCGTACATGTACCCCGACCTGAACGCGGCGCGCGACCTCGTCAACGCGGGCGCGGCTGCCGTCATGCCGCTCGGCGCACCCATCGGCACGAACAAGGGCCTGCTGACCAGGGAATTTATCCGCATTCTCGTCGATGAAATCGATCTTCCGGTCATCGTCGACGCGGGCATCGGCAAGCCGAGTCAGGCGTGCGAGGCGATGGAAATGGGCTGCGCCGCCGTCATGGCCAACACGGCGATTGCCACGGCGGGCGACATTCCGGCGATGGCGGGCGCGTTCCGTCAGGCGATCGAGGCCGGACGCACCGCCTACCTGTCCGGCATGGGCCGCATTCTGGACAAGGCGTCCGCGTCCTCCCCGCTGACCGGTTTCCTCGCGGACTGAGGTGACAGA
>OCVV011224950.1_pt1 | contig 23440 bp, 27 predicted proteins | sample 1539721 | NCBI WGS metagenome assembly OCVV01 (sample SAMN02144230, study PRJEB22623) | gut metagenome | biome: sheep rumen | host: Ovis aries | place: New Zealand
CTTATAAAGGTGAGATAGAGTTTGAAAATGCTCCAAAGGCAAAAGTAGAAGATGGCTTAATGGACAAGCTGTTATCTTGGTAAAAAAAAAATAAAGCGGCCTTCATTGGCCGCTTATTTTTATTCTTCTTTTTCTAGCTTAAAGTATTCAGTATCTTCATTGAACTTTGCGCCAAGTTTAGCACTGGCCGCAATCATTGCATCTTTTGAAGCATCTCCATAAGTATCAAGTGTCATTGCTCTACTAGCGTGGCCAAACATTCTTGAAAGGCTTGCTATATCCATTCCACTTCTAATACCTATAAATCCAAGGTTGTGGCGCAACATATGCGGAGTTAGTGGTTTACCATAAGCATCTACAAGCTTATTTCTGTCTACAAAGGCTTTAAATTGTCTACTAAAGCTTCTAGGTGTTAAAAACTCATCTTCCTCTCCACAAACAAACCATTGCGGTTCTGCGCCTATTGCGGCCGCGCGCTGTGTAAGTCCAACTACTAATTGCTCTACTATTGGAAAGGTTCTAATTGAGGATTGGTTTTTAGGTTGCTTTGTATATCCTCTATATACTCCATTTATATCTCCTATTGAAGTCTCAACAGAGAGAGTTCCAGTTTGTAAATCTATATCTCTCCACCTTAAACCACAAATCTCACCTCTTCTTAATCCAGCATAAAAAGCAAGTAGCAAGGCCGCATACATTCCTTCTTCTGGATTATACTCACTATATACTGCGGTTAAGTAATCATCCATTTGCGCTGTTGTAAGGTGTGTTACTTTTGGCTTTCCTTTCTTTGGTGGTTTTACTCCAGCAAAAGGATTTCTCAATAGTTCACCAGTATCATAGTAGTAGTTATAAACCTTTCTTACTGTATAGAAGCCAGTTCCTATCGCGCTCTGAGATAAGCCGCGCGCATTAAGTTTAGTTAGCCAAGCATTGATTGAATCTCTATCAAAAGTAGCAAAAGATTCATCAGAAACATAAGGCTTGATTACAGAATTATAAGCAGACTTCTCCATTGTATAAGTTGAGAGTTCTATTGCGCCAGTACGATATTGGTAGTCAAGATAACCTAATACCATTTCTCCTACTGTCTTATCCATATCTATGTTAGGAGAGTTTGCGGCCGCTTCATTCATTTCATTGAACCAAGCTTCTGCGGCTTTCTTTGCTTCTCTCTTACCATTGACACCGCGCAGAATCATACTTTTCTCTTTCCACTTACCTGTGATTGCATCTTTGTACTTTAGGCGCGCTTGCCAAGGCTTACCTTTTCTCTTGGTTAGCTGTTGAACATTATAACTTTCATACTTCATAGCTAGAACCTCCTTAACCGCATTGTACCGCAAATGTTCCGCAAACACAATAAAAAATTGGGTTTCCCCGCAAGAGGAAACCCAGTATTTTCAAGGCTTTTATGTAGCCTATGGCTAGAGGTAGTAGTCCCACTCCTTAACCTTATAACGCTCAAGAGCCTTGAAATTGCGGCTTTCTGTGGTTTTTGTTCCGCAGATTGTTCCGCAAACTCGCAATAAACTTTTTTTGCACTTAAATTTTAGCTTTTATGTTCTAGTTTATCAATATCTTCTGTATTCTCTTTAATTCTTTCAAAAGCAATATCAACATCTTTTTCTAAAACATACATTCTTTCAATCAACTGATTGTGTTTATCTTGCTTTTTCTCTAACTGTCCTATTTTCTCTTGGAGAACTGCAAGTGTTTTATTATTTAACATCCAACTTCCAAGAAAACTAAAAGCACCAGTTATTAAAGCAACTATAACTATATCGCTCATTTTTCTACCTCCACTTCTGGAAGTCCAGTAGCAACAGAAGTAAGAATAGATAAGATACCAGCAAGCGCAGAAGCAGATAACACTAACATCCAATTAACATCTGCTAATACAACTGCTGTTCCAATAGTAGCAATAGCTGTTTGGCATATTGTTCTTGCGGCTCTAATGAGCATCGCCTTTATAAAATCGTTCATAGTAGTTCCCTCCATTATGCTGTTCTATGCCATCTGTTAACTACAATGTATGGTGGCATATTGTTATCGCTACTAATTGTATGGCTATGTGCGGTTGTAGCGTTCTTTGCGGCAATTGTTTTATTATTTGAATGTGCAGTAATACTTGTACCATAAGCAACGGCTGTTGAGGTTCCTGGTTTTCTCTTTGTAGTATTTAATGTATAGGTAGTATCTACATATGTTAATGCTTGATTACCAGATTGCGCAGCTTGAAGTGTAACATCACCATCTTTACCGCCGTGATTATGTGTAGTAGCACCACCATCACTTGTATTAGTTGTGGCTCCACTAACAGTATAAGTTCCACTGGCCGCACCAGATACGTGAACTTGTCCAGCTACTTCTAACTCCCAAGTACCTCCCCAAGCATTATTTGGGTTAAAGGTTGTATCACTTGTTTCATAATAAGAGCCTACTGGATAGAAAAAGTTTAAGTATTTTTGCTCATTATTATATATACTTGACAATGAATACTCATTTGCAGGATACCATTCTCTATATGTACCTTTAACTAAATATGGCCTATTCACAGTTCCATATTCGCGTGAATATAAAGATTCATCTACATATATTGCATTATATATCCTAATCCTATATGTATGATAATTTCCCGTGTTAAATGTAATATATACTCTTTTAAATGGTGAGTAAGAAGGTTGAAAATAATAATAAGGATTATATTCTTCTACGCTCCAATCCTTATTACCACTGTAATGTTCCCATTCTGTAATATTAAATCCAGTATCAGCCACAATTGAATAACCAGAATAGTTGCTACCGCTTAGCGCTTTACAATCAACAAATGCGCCATTGTACCCACCTTGCGAAGCGTCCATCAATATAGAGAAGGTATAGTTTGAATTTTCTTGTAAATAAACATCTTGATAAATACCACCTTCACAGTAAATAATATCACCAGCGTTATGGGTTGTACTTCCAAATGAATAATTTGCTCTCAATTGAGGCATACTCAAAGTATGTTCATTAATTTCTTTCCCATAGTTGTAATGATACCAACTACCAAAAGGACAGCCGTGATATTGTTCATGTGAAGAAGAATTATAAACAAACCAATAACCGCGCTGTGACTGAGATGGGTTACCATATGCAAAGCGTGGTTCACTGCTATCATTATATTGCCAATCTGTATTATATAATTCATTACTGTAAATTAAGTTTATAGTGCCAGTAATAGTCTTGTTTAAATAGTCTGTGGTGTCATATATGTTATTCATATCATTTTCTAATCCAGATTGCTTTACAGTTAGTTCAGACAAAGCTAATGTTTGAACCTTTAGAGCATCATAACAATCTTCGTATGCAGTTGGTTTAGTGCCTTTTTCTAGTTGAATATAATTAACACCATAGATATGTTCTCCTCCATCCCAATAGGTACCATTATATTCAGATACACCATAAAATCTAAATCTATATGTATCATAATCGCCAGTATTAAATGATTTGTAAACTCTTGTAAGACTTGAACTCTCAAACGTAATTGTATTCCACGTAAAATCTTTACTATTCCATCCAGTATTTGGTATTATATCATTATGATAAATATGAACAGGCCCATCATTTATATAACCAAACGCTTTACAATCTACATAAGCTTTATCATCTGTATAGCCATTGTCAATTGAATAAAATGAAAATACATAGTCTGTGTTCTTCTCTAGTTTTACATCTTGGTATAATCCATCTTCTTGATAGTATAGTTCGCCAGCTGTTCCTTCTCTTTCATAGTTTTGATATGCCTGAAAGCCATATATTTCTATAGAATCATCTTCTTCCCACGTATCACCGCTACTCTCAAAGGTTTCTCCATCACCATCATCATATAGTTTCCAATTACCAATTGATGGAGTTGAAGTTGAACTACTCTTTGTAAAATTATATGGCCAATATTCGTTAACAACAGTATTCTTCAATAAGTTCTTACCACCTTCGGTAAGTAATTTATCTATCTCTTCTTGAGATGCCTTCTTATCAATCTGTTCTTGGCTATCTAAAGGTGATGGCGCCCAATCTGTAGCTTTATTTCCTTTCTCTAACTGCGGATGGTTGATTACACATCTAGTATTAAAACCTTCACCAGTAGTATAATGCCAAGCATAAAATATAATCCTATAAGCTTCATAGTTACCAGTATTGAATGTTCTACTATATCTTCTGTTGTTATATCCATATGTACTGTCATTAACAATGTTTACATCAAAACCAGAACCAGATACTATACCAGTAGGAATCTTATCTTCTCCAGAGGTTTGAACCGTAAGCGCTCTTACACTCATTTTAAGATATGAATCTACATCAACAGATATTGTATAATCTGTATTCTTTTGTACTAATACATCTTGGTATACTTCATACATTTATCATCCCTCCTTATCCTAGTGGTTCATCTTCAATACCTGGTATTGGTTCAATTTCTGGTACATAAGCTAATGAATATACAACCCAACCTCCAGATTTATAAACATTTCTAGCTCCTACACCAGCTAAAGCGCACCACTGTCCAACAGAAGGAGTAAATGAACTTCCTGGCCTATTCCAATTCTTCGCGCTTGGAGCAATATCATCCCAACTTGTATATCTTAATAGGTTTATAGAACCAATATCATAATCCGCATCTTCACCATCATTTACTTGCGCGGTTGTAGTAGTTCCATCACCACTTACCGCAGTAATTATTGCGGTTCCTCCAGACTTGCTTACAGTTACAAGCGCATCATTACCATTATTACCTTGCGGCCCTTGTACTCCTTGGATGCCTTGTATTCCTTGAATACCTTGTTCACCCTTATCGCCTTTATCACCTTTATCACCCTTCGCGCCATCAGCAACAGTAGCAACAGTAGTTCCATCTACTTTAATTGTTGTTGTAGTGCCAGACTTTGAAGCGGTAATCTCTGGTGAATCTCCATATGTTCCAATGATTCTTGGAGCAGATGTATAAGGGTTTCCAGTAGTATAAGCGATAACTTCATAGTTCCAAAGATATTTCTTTGTAGCATCTGTTGATTGAACTGCGGTTGTCCATCCAGAAGTAGAAGTAGTAACACCAGTTGCTTTATCTGTTGCTAAATAGTATTCAGTAATACTTGAAATACCTTTACCAGCGCCGCCATTCTGTCCATATCTACCGATTATCACTGGATTAGTTGTAGTTAATGTTGTACCTTTATTACCAGTAACTACTTCATAGTTCCAAAGATATTGTTTGGTAGAATCCATATTTTGAATAGCAGTTGTCCAACCAGATGTACTTCTAGTAACTCCACTACTTGCGGAAGTAGCTAAATAGTAATTAGTAATTGTGGATATACTTTCACCAGTTGCGCCAGTATCTCCCTTATCACCTTTATCACCTTTATCTCCCTTATCGCCAGTAGCGCCTTTATCACCAGTATCCCCTTTTGGGCCTTGGACTCCTTGAATACCTTGTTCCCCTTGCGGCCCTTGCTCACCTTGAGGGCCTTGTTCACCTTGAGGGCCTTGGCTTCCTGTTGCGCCTCTATCTGCAAAAGTATGAGAAATACAAGTTCCTTGAAGATTTCCAGAAGCGGTTGTTGAACGATAAGTTAAAGTGTGTGCTTTACCAGTATCAGTTGCAGTTCCTTGAATCTCAAATAAATCTCCAACTCTACAACCATTTCTTATACTACTGGTATTAGTCCAAGAATCATTGTGGCCTATTGTTCCATAAGTATTCCATTGTGCTTCGGTAAAGTTATTTGGCCTTTGTACACAAGCAACAAGAGAATAACCAAGATTACCTTGCGGCCCTTGCGCACCAGTTTCTCCTTGGATACCTTGGATACCCTGTTCTCCTTGCGGCCCTTGTGCGCCTGTCTCACCTTTAATCTTTACCCATTTGTATTGTGAAGGAACATTACTATCAGTTCTTGTATGATTTGTTAATGTTCCCATATATAATTTATTAGTAGCATCTGTTGTAGAGAAATCAACAGTACCATCAGAGCTATTTGCCCAAGCAATATGTAAGTAAGCATCTTCACCATCATCACCTTTAATTGATTGGCCATCTGCACCATCACTTACACTTACTGTAGTTCCAGTAGCATCAGTAATATAAACTGTCTTTCCTACTTTACTTACTGTTGGGCTTTCACCATCATCACCCTTATCACCTTTAGGGCCTTGAGGGCCTTGGATACCTTGCGCGCCTTGCTCACCTTGAATACCTTGTTCTCCTTTTGGCCCTTGTGGGCCAGTAGCACCTGTTTCTCCCTTCTCACCTTGTATTCCCTGAGGGCCTTGCGCGCCAGTATCACCCTTCTCACCCTTTTCGCCTTGGATACCTTGAGGGCCTTGGATACCTTGTTCTCCATCATCTACTCTTATTAAATCGGTTTGTGTTTCTGCTCTAATCATAATACACTTACTCCTCTGTATATAATCTACATAACACACTTGCCGCCGTTTCTGTGGTAGATAATCTATAAGTAAATCCATTACCTAATTGAGTATTATCTAAGCTATACCATCTTACTTGCGCGCCAGCTCCATAGATTTCTTCAAGCTGGCTCTGAGTAGTAATAGCCTTAGTACCGCAGTAAACAGTAGCAGTTAATGTAGTTGAAATTTGTTGATTATGGAAAATGTTTCCACCACTTGAGACAACAGAAATAGTAGTGCTATCTAATCCATTCTTTACTTTTGAAGAAAAGTCAGTAGCAAGTTGATTTACAATATCTGAAATACCACCTTGCTTAATCTTATATTCTCCAAGAACAGCTTCTGCGCTTTCATTAGTCACAGAAACAATTAGTTGTAAAACTCTAGCTTCTAAATATAATTCTCCTTCACTATCAATAACATTTATTCTGTCACCTACTCTTACAAAGTCTGGAAGGTTAATAATGTTACATTCATAGTTCACTTCTGGATAACATACCTTTTGAAGTGCGGCGCGCGCTTGTCCAGCTAATGTGGCTTTATTAGTAGTATCAAAGTTAAATGTCTTTACTATTAAACCATCAGTATCTAGTACAGAGGCCCAGCGCTTCATCTGTGTTACATTTCTCATTTGTCCAGTAGATGAATCTACTGTGTAAGTATCACCTTTACCATCTGTATAAGAGTAAGAATAACCTTTAAGGTTGATAGGAGTATTTGAATTAGAAGCAGTTCCACCAGTTACACTAAAAGCTGTAGCTAAATTACTAATAGATTTTTTAGTAACGATATTGTTAATATCTTTACCTAATCTTAATTGCGCTACTGGTTCCGCAGAACCTCTCTTTGGTATTACATTGATAACTCTTTGAGTAACTTCCATTCTTTCAATTACAAAAGAGTAATACATCTCACAACCAAATAAACTAGCAACTGATTTAATTCTTTCTACTACAGAGTTCTCTCCATCCCAAGTATAAGTTTTCTTATCTGTTGGAGTTCCATTTAATCTAAGACTCCAACCAGCTGGCACAAAAGCATTTAACATTTGCTGTAATGTCTTATCCTTTTGAGTTGATGCGCCAGCCACTCTATTTATTAAATCTAATCCAGCATCTTCTGCATAGATATAGACAGAATTGTTCAGAGTATCAAATTCAGTTTCTATAATTTGATACAAACTATCATAAGTATTTTCTCTATCCGTAAAAGAAGTACCAGAACCTTTAATAATAAAATGTCCTTCTTGCGCCAAGCGCTCTACTTCTTCTCTTGGATTTCCGTTACAATGGATTCTACAAGTAAAGATGTTACAACCAGTATCAACATCTTCTGTTGTAGTATCCTCAATAATTCGTAAGCCAAGAGGCAAGCTTGTAGAGGCTTGCCCCAGAACTTCCAATTGTCTATTCGTGAAATATACAATCATTATATGAATACCTCGTTATACATAATCTTTAATACTGGCTTGTAGTTTGTGTTAACCCAAGGACTCCAAGAAGCTTGAATTATGTTAGTACCCTTAGTTAACATAAAGCTTTCCCAATCGTTAGCAAGAGCGCCGTATTGAGGGGATAACTGGCCTTCCTCAGTTCCAGCTCTCTTGATTGTAATAGAAGCATTACTACAATCTGCTTCTACAATATCACCAGCAGTAAATACGTTTTTAGTATCAACAAATGAAGCACCAGCTAACCTTGTAAACTTAACTGTTGAAACCGCATTAGTATGAAGTGCGGCGGTTGTCTTGCTCTGGCCAAAGTGCATTGAAACTTCCGCGCCAAGTACCATATCTAAATCTCCAACAGTGTAAGAAACTTGTGCTAAATTACCTACTTTAAAAGTAAATGAACTTCCTGTTCTTCTTATAAGTGAATTTAAGTTTGATTGAGTATAGCTATACCCAGCTAATACAGTTCTAGTCTTTTTAACATTCTTTGTCTTTTTCACTTTTTTCTTTTTCTTCTTTACATAGTAGGTTTCTTTTACAGTGTAAGTTTGTTTCTTATAAATCTCAGTTCTCTTACAATAGCCAAAGTTGGTATTGTAATAAGATAAATCAATAGTTGCGGTTCCTCTCTGAACCCCATTAACGATATACCGAACTGTTCCGTTATTTCCGTTTGCGGTTTTCTCTATTACAAACCCAGCAAGCATTACACCACCAGATGTGTAAACACCACACTCAAAACTTCCTACTTGCGCGGCGGCGCTTGCGCAAATCCTATGGACTAGTGCAACCTCAAAATTCTGCGCGCCACCTGTAATAGCATAACGGAGAATAGGGCCGTGCCAAGCAGTTCCAGAACCATAAGTTGGTTTTACATATTTTAGGCTTTGGCCTTTCCCCTTATTCCAATAGGTATCAGTAATTGTTTGATTTGCGGAACTGGAGCCAGCGACAGCTTTATTTCCCCAACTCTTACCACCTGTTGTGGTAAACCCATCAATAGTAGTAAATGTTCTATTAAGAATTTGAGTAGCTTGAGAAGAAGCATCTAAATCTATTGCTTCTGGATTACCAAGTTGGATAATGTTTTCTTCATCATCAACAAAAGCAACAAATCCACAATCTCCATCTTCACTATAATCTCCACCTTCAAGCGCGCCTACAAACTCTGCTTGTAAGATTGGCCTTGAAGGATAGGTTCCATTGTAGTTAATAAGGAACTGCGCGCTAGAGTCATTGTATTCAACTGGCTCCGCAGTATATACACTTGTAGAATACTTGAACGGGTCAGAACATTTGATAGTAAATGTACCTACACAGAAATTACCAAACTTCTCTTCTGGTTCATTTACATACATAGTTCCAGTTAGGAATTTATCTATATCATCATTAAACTGTATATCTACATTTTCTTCGTCAAGCATCCCAAGTAAAGCTGTATACTTATCTCTATAATCACCATCTGCATCTGTTTCTATAGTAAACTTGATTGTGATTTCTCTTTCTGGATACCTTGTGTAGTCAACTACACTTCCATCTCTTTTATATTGATTTGAAACTATTTCTTTTGTTAATACTTCGCGGCCAGTAGAGCTTAAGGTTGTGAAGCCAGAGATGACATCTTCAATAAACTTTCCATTAACCTTAACAGCATCTACTGCCAAGTCTGTTCTTTCTCTTGCCATTCTTACCTCCTTACACAACACCTAATGCTCTATTGGCTCTTCTATCAAGTGTATTCATTTCTGTTCTCATAAATGGCGCAGTAGCTTGTGCAATAGTTCTACCATTCAAATTAACATCAGTGTTAATATTCATTCCACTTAATGCATTTATCATAGTAGAAGCTAACCTATCATAATCAATAGCTGTTGCTTGGATTTGCGGCTGCGCGCTCTGTTCTTTCATCTGTGCTTGCTTATTTATCCAATTCCTATATTGGTTAGTCTCTGCCGCAGTTAAGATTGCTTCACCTTTATGGAGTTCCGCAGTATACCCATCATATGGAACTTCTCTTAAACCGATTCTCTTTCCTGGAACCTTACCACTACTTGTGATGGAGAAGTGTTTCTTACTGCTCATACCAAGAATATCTTTCCATCTGTTCCAAACACTTTTCATTGAAGATAAAACACCATCAAATCCAGACTTAATAACAGAGAATGTTTTGCTTGCTTTCTGTCCAAGAATATCTTTCCATTTGTTATAAACACTCTTTGCAGAACTAACAAATGATTCAAAACCAGATTTAGCAACAGAGAAAGCTTTATGCGCCTTTTGATTTAAGTTAGTTCTCCATTGGTTCCATACAGCCTTGGCTTTATTCCTAACCTCATCAAACTTCTTCTCCGCCATATTATAAATTTTCTTTGCTGGTTGTTTGAGAACAGTATCCCAAGCTTTTTTAACTGTATTGATTGCTTTTGTAGCAACCTTTGAAGGTTTAAGTACAGTAGCAAATGCTTTACCAACAATTCCTAAAGCGCTCTTAATCCCTTCAACAATGGCTTTCATAATGCCACTTCCAACCTTTTTATAAAGTTCTGGAACTTGTTTTATAAGAGCAAGCGCTAATTTTCCAAGAGCAAGAAGTAATTGCGGCAAAGCTTTAACTATTCCAACAATCATATTCTTAACAAAGCTAACACCTGTATTTGCCATACTGGTTGTTGACATTTTACTAATACCATCAGCAATACCATTTATAGCAGTTGTTAATCCTTTCAGTATTTTAGCTGGAAGAGTTGAAACCCATTTTAGAATCTTTGCAATCAATCCACCACTCTTACTATTGAATAGTTTTGGAATTGCCTCAAAGATTGCGCTAATTAAACCATCAACTATTTTCATAAGAACAGGAATTACATTCTTGGCAACAGTACCAATAGAAGAGAATAACTGTCCTAATGTTTTACTTATTTTCTTTCCATTACCAGAACCAAGAGCAGTAAGGAAGTTCTCCCAAGAAGCCTTGGCCATATTAACAGAACCTTCAATTGTCTTACTTGCTTCTTTCGCGGTTGTACCAGTAATTCCTTGTTCCTTTTGGATAACGTGTATTGCTTCAATTACATCATCAAAGTTAGCTATATCATAATGAATACCAGTTAACTTCTCTGCATCTGTAAGCAATCTTTGCATTTCTGTTTTAGTGCCACCATACCCAAGCTTTAAGTTATCAAGCATTGTATAGTTGCCTTTGGCGAATCCCTTATAAGCATTTTGTACATCTTCCATACTAGTACCAAAGACATTAGCATTATCTGCCATATCCTTAATTGCTTTATCCGCATACTTTGCGGCCTTCTCTGTATCGCCACCTAAAGATTGAAGAAGTGAAGCACTAAATGAGGTGGTAAGTTCCATATATTTATTTGCAGAGATACCAGCAGTTTTATATGCACTTTCCGCATACTTTGCTACTGTCTTTGCGCTATCCTTACCAAATAGCTTCTCAACGCCGCCGCTTAATTGCTCATATTGAGAGTAAGCTTCAAGTGCGGCCTTGCCTATTTTCACAATTTGTTGGACAGCATAAGCCGCAGCAAAAGCCTTTATGAAACCCTTAATCTTGGTTCCAAGGCCCTCTGTTTTCTTACCTGTCTTTTCCATTTCGCCAGATATAGAATTTAAACCTTGTTTGGCTTTCCCATCATCTACATCTATGCCAATTTTAAGAGTTCCTAAATCTAACATTATTATTCACTCCTACTATATTTTTCTCTCAATTTTTCTCTGTCGGGTTCTGTTTGTCTCAAAATCCAACAGTTCTCTAAATACTCCCTACCTTCCTCTGTTTGTCCTAACTTATCTACAAGAGCATCTTTAGCCAACAGCTTAAAAGTTACACAATCAAGCTCTACCACCTCATTAAAGTTTAACCTTGTATAATCACTAACCAACTTAATATCTCCAGTTTCAGTTAGTAAGTAAGGTGTATCTTCTTCATCACTTTCAGAAGGTAAAGTAGGGAATGTTATTCCCCCAGAGCTTGGTTAATACTCCCCATATAGTCCTCAAGGATAAGGTTAATAGTATTTAAATCTAAATCATTGATTTCTTCTTTAGTAAAAACTCTCTTATTGATATTACTGTTAAGAACTTCTGTAATGATTTCAGTAAGCATAGAGAATTGAGTTTCAATATCATCAAGGTTCTCTAACTTAACCATTCTCATTAAGAGTTCCTGTTTAGGCATAGGAAACTGTAATACATCTCCATCAAACCATTTAAGTTCGTAATATCTTTTTTGTTTTGTTAAATCTAACATTTATATCTCTCCTCCAATGCGATAATAAAAAAATGGGAATGGGGATTATTCCCCATCCCCTTTGCTATTAAGCACTAACTTCTTCTTCGTAAATGATTAAGGTACCATCTGCATCATTAGGAACTGCTTTGAACTCAGCATTGATTACTGTTTCAGCATCCTTAGCAAATGCCATTTCAAAACCACTTTCGTTAGAACCTACGATTGTAATTCTAATATCACCATCAACAGCATCTTCGTGAACAAATCTAATTACATAGTTCTTTCCATCAAAGTTGCCAATACCACCAATCTTAACGGTTTTCTTGCCGCTGGCTGTAGTAACTCTAGCTGTTGAAGTGAGTTTAGCAAGTGTATCGCCGTTCCAAGTCATTACACCAGACTTAAGCACTGCTTCTTCTGATGTTAAATACTTCTTAGAAACATAACCTAAATCGTCTTTAGCTTCATAAAACTCTGGTGTGTATTCTAATGTAGCACCACCTTGAATGTAGCCAATAAGGTTGGCCGCAACCTCAAGAGCGCTGCTTTCTGGAATAGTGTAAGCATTACCACTCTTTGTGGCTTCTGCTACATATAACTTTCCAGAACCTAAAACAATTTTATCACTCATTATTTTCGCTCCTATGTATATAGTCAAAGTATAAAAGCGTGTGATATGTCTTTGTTTCTCCTTCGTATAAGGAGCCGCCGCCATTTAACTCACAAGCAGTTATACCATCAATTAAAATGTTATCTCCTACTGGAACTAATGCTCCAATAATCATCTTTCTGTAACTTTCTGCTTCACTATAAGTTTTCGTTATTAAACGAAGCTCTAACCTCTGTTGAGACTTTGCGCCGTTATCCGATACTGGATAATGATTATAAACAATCTGATTCTCTAGCTTTGTAGTAAACACAGGATTAACAGGTAGATTAGTAGCTGTCTGTAAAGCAGATATAATTTTCTTAATCATTTATATTAACCCCTTAAAACAATCTAGAATCTTACCTCTGTTCTTCTCTAATGCTGGTTTTAAGAATGGTTGCGCGCTCATTCCTCTGGTTGTATGCCACTCACCTTTAGCATCTTTGTATGTCCAAGGAGTTTGCCTTCCACCACCTTCTGTTGAGTAGATACCTGTTCCAATCTCAACATAAGGAGCATACTCAACACCAGTTCCAACTTCACCCTTCTTTCCGTCTACTGTATGACTAATACTTTGCCTCAACTGTCCATCATCTACTGGACAATTCTGTTTGGCACTATTCTCTACAACTAAGCAAGCTTTCTCTAGTGCTTTCTCAAGTAAGTCTGGAAGTTCCTTATTAACAAATTCTTGTAAGTTCTTTTCCACTTCCGCAGAATTAACTGAAACTCCCATCGCTCTCAATCTCCTTCATAAATACAATCTTTTCTCTACCAGCATTGTTAATGAACTGGACTTCATACTTATCATCAATTACATCCCCAATAAGAACTTCATCCTTCGTCAAACCGATATGAGAACACTGTTGTATCCTCATATCGTTTGACTGCATTACACTCTCATTGGAGAGAGAGATAAACATATTTACATCTGCGGCGGCCGCATAACCCTCAATAGATTCGTTATATTCATTCTTAGTAACCACTTTAGATTTTCGTGGATACTTTTGTTTCTTACTATTGAACATCCAACCACCACCTTAAATAGTTCTTAACTTCCTATGTTTCCTTAATGATTTATAAATCATTGGCGAAAAATCATCAGTATAACTTTCACTTATACCACTGTAAGATTGTGAAGAAATACCATCAGCAGAAAGTTTATTAAACCTTTCGCAAACCATAACCTTAACCACTTCATCTAACTTCTCACTGTATTCATCAAGATTACAGTAATCAGTAGCAATTAACTTACATTGGTTAATTAAGAGGTTAAGAATCTGTGTATCTTCGCAATTGGTTAAGGTTTGTAAATCGTCAATCATTGCCATATTTCTTCACCTCATTTATTCTTAATTAAGCAGATGCTTCACAAATCTTTCTAGCTTTTGTTGCATCAGTAAGAGCGCAGATGTAGTATTCACGAAGATATACTGCGTTAGCTCTCTTATCCTTATCTCTATCCTGTTCAACCTCAACATTCTTCTTAACAAAGAGTGTTACTGCTTCTGGAGTCATTACATATGCCTTATCAGTAAGAGCCTTTGTAGCAATAACAGGAATACCAGCAATCTGGCCAACCTGTCCATTGTAGATTACCTCACCCATTCTAGCGCTCTTATAATCCTCATCTTTTCTTAAGTCAGCTTTCCAAGCGTTAGGAATAAGAATGAATAACTTAGACTCATCTTCAATGTTCATATCGCTAATAGCATCAACGATAACATCATAACCAATAGCACCATTCTTAGCGAAAGTTGTCTTTCCAACTAAGTCTGCGCCAGAAGCCTGTGTAGCAAGAGCTTCATAGAACTTATTAGTAAGGAAGTTGCTCATTACTTCTGTTGCGCCAGTAGTAGCAATATCAACAACCTTGCTATCTTTCATAAAGTCCTCATCAAGATAATCAAAAGCCTGTTGGATGCACTGAACTGTGTAGTCCTTACCAACATAAGCTACAGAACCTCTCTTAGCTGTGGTAGAACCAACACCAGCAGCAAGAATCTCTGCTTCACCTGTGTAAGTGTAGGTATTGATAGTTTTAGTCATACCTTCACTACCTTGTAAATCTGTATCAATAGTCATAAGGCTACGATGGTTTAATTTAGTAAGTAAAAGTTCAGTAGCCTTAGATGCGATAACCTTATTCGCAAAAACTGTATTTGCCATTTTAATATCTCCTCAAATTATAAAAATCTTTCGTACAAATCTGGATTTTCTTCAAGAAGTTCAGTTTGTCTAGCAAAAGAAAGTTTATGGAACTCTTCTCTACTCATTCCTTTGCTATCCAAGTTTTTCTTTGGAGAATTACCAGCTAACCTCTTTTCCACTTCTGCCTTAACAGACTTCTTAAACTCATCCTCTAAAATCTTAATGTTTTCCATCATAGTATCTGCATCTTCTGCAACTACGAAGTCAGCTAAAGCAATAGATATACCTCTATCATTAAGAGCCTTTGATGCCTCTGCTTTATTCTCCATCAGCGCCATTTGCTTTTCTTTTTCTGCAATCTTCTTCTCGCGCTGTTCAAGTTCATACTGGAAACGCTCCTGTTCAGAGAGCTTTGCAAGCTTCTCTGCTTCTTTAATCTTCTCTTGATTTTTCTTTTCAGCTTTCTTTAAAGCAGAACTAACTCGTCTATCTGCTTCTTGCTGTAAGAGCGCATCAACCTCTTCCTGCGTGTATGTCTTAACTTCCTGTTCTTGGTTTTCATTACCAAGGTTTGTGTTGTTCATATCTTCCATAGTTTTATCTCCTTAAAATAACCCTATAATTATTTAGTTGTTCTTTAATGTCTACCCCTATAAAAAGACAGAAGAAAAATAATCCTTAATATATATATTGAAAATAATTTATTTTAAAATAGGTTGCCCTACTTTAATCAATAACTGCTAAGACAGTTGAACGGCAATTAGGATGCATAGGTGGATAATTAACCCCAACAATAGCATTGTTAATATCAAATCTCTGGCCGTTTAATTCGGCGCATATATCACTAGTGCGCGCATCAGTTTCGGCCAGATATTCATACTGTGCAACCCCAGCCTTTACAAAGCTGTCTTTAGTGGCTTGGTTTTGGATGTAAGTAAGTTCTGTGCGCGCCAGCCTATTAGCTTCTGAATAGCTAACATCAAATCTAGTCTGTAGCGTTTTCACAAGTTCATCCTTACTTGCACCCCTTAGAACACAATCACTCATTCCTCTTTCAAGTTGATTCTGTAATTGTGTCATAGCCTTTTCTACTCTCTCTGAACCAGTGAGGCCATCTTTGCACCACACTGATTCTTTCCAAGAGGTTCTGTTATCCATCAGAGATTGAATAACCTTTTCCAATTCCATTTTGTTTTTAGTTTCAAAGTTCAATCCCTTCAAAGTTTTCCAAGAGGAATAGCGATACATATTATCAAACTTTTCCTCAAGGGTTTTAATCTCACTTGTTCCAAGAGAAGTAAGTTCCTTATTTATCTTCTCTAATAGCTTGTAGTATCTCTTATAACGATAGTAGTAATTGATAAGCACATCATCTTCCAAAAGAGAAGGATAAATAAGTTCTATATCTTCTATTACTTTGTCTGCGGCCGCGCGATACTGTTTCCTTAACTCGCGCTCTATTTCCTTTTCTGTCTTGAGTTGAAACCGCAGTTTCTGTTCAACCTCTCTTTCTTGCCAATAACTACTCATTACTCTTCACCACTAAAGTTATATAGTGATTGACTATTCTGTTCTCCTAGCATTTCAATTTCTTTATCTACATCTGGAATAAACTGGAGAATAGAAAGTAAAGTCTTATCACTAACTAATCCTCTTAACTTATTAACAAGTTCTGCTTGTTCTGTTTCATTTACTGGAATGTTGCGAGTGAATACAATGTTTACATCTCTCCAAACAAACTCAGTAGCAGTAAGCTTTTGAATGGCGCAGATTAGCTCTAATCTCTTCTGTAATGCTTGGCGCATATTAGCTTCAATGTTAGAGCAGATATTTTCCATTCCTAAAAGCTTATATTTAATAGAGATTCCAGAAGCATTACCAAAGCTCTCATCATTGAAATCTGGAGCCTGTGCAATGCGCTCAATCCTATCTTCTATTTTGTCTAGAAGGTTCTTAACACCTTCACTATTGTCTGGCTTAGTAATATAGCCAGCATCAGAATCTTCATCCAGTAGAAGGATTCTATTAACCTTCATCTTTGCTAACTCGTCTGCATCTGCGGTTAAGCCTTTCAGATACATATAAGAATCAACAAAGGCTTCATAATCATCTACATTTGCAGAAAGGAGTTTATTGTAAGCATCTTGTAAATCCATAATCTGCGCGAAGATGGAAGTTCTATCTGCATTTAATTCAAAGTCAACAACAGGAACCATTCCATAGTAGTGAGGTTCAACAGAAAGAAGTTTCATAGCTGTGTAACTCATATCTGTTTCATAGTGTTGAATCTCTGAATCTGTGTAAATGTCTAAGTAGTTCTTACTTGTATCATCTACATCATTAGCAGAATAAATGCGGATAACCGCAATCAGCGGCCTCTCTAAAGTATTCTTGTAGATTGGAATTACCTCTGTTGGATTTAAGTAAGTAAATCTCTGTTGTGCTTCTTCATCTAAGTAATTTAATTCATAGGCAACTCCATAAATTAGAGCATCGTGTAACAGTTGATTATCTTCTTTGTGGTAATCGTTATACTTGAGAATATCCAGAATATCACTTATATCTTCATCACTTGTATAGCTGATTGGAATACCACTTAAATAACCAGAATAAGATTGAACTACTCTGTAGCACTGATTAACAGTAATCTTATTGCAAGGCTTTGTTTCATCTTCTACATACTTATTCTGTATTTCCTGTTTGCCATCATAGTAATCTTTGTATTTAAGAAGTTGCTGTAGCTCTTCTCCCCTCCACAACTGGATTATCTTCTGTATTTTTGCTTTTGTAAGCTCTTCAATATTGTTAATAAAATACATTGTGCCTCCTTAAAGAACATTCTTATTCAATGTTCTTAATTTATTCTTACCAAGTTCTCTAACGGCATAGCGCGCCGCATCCATCAGATGGTTATAGTTCCCATCTTCTGGTTTGTCTGTCCAGTTATCAAACTTATCTTTTGCGAACTGGTAATTACTAAACTCTATCTCAGCATTAACGCAAGAAGGATGAACTATAATCTCGTATTCTTGTAACTTTCGTATTCCTTCCATTATTGAACCTTGGCCTTTTTTTACTGGCTTGGCGCGCGTAATGCCTAAGCGTTTAAGTTCCTCAATAGAACGAGGTTCAGCGCTATCACACTGAATTACTGTTTTAGAGTATCCATTATCTTTAAGCCAATCTGCTATCTGTTCCAATAGCTGATTAGATTTATAGAACTCTTGAACCCAGTAAATCTTTTTATTCTCTTCATCTACACGAAGCGCCGCAATAGCAGTAGCATCTGTCCAACCAAAATCCAATCCAACATAAAGTGGATATTCAAGAGAGTCTCTATCAAAATCTTCAACCCTCCAGTTGTCAAAGATTAAACCTTCACTGATACCCCATTCACCTAAACCTTCAATGGAGTAGCGGCGCGGTGATTTCTTTAAGTCCTCAAATACTTTTAAATCATCCTCACCCAACCACTCATTACACATATAAGTGGTAGTCATAGCCAACTTATCTTCTGTGTTGGGAGTATCAAAGAAGCGCGCCTTTATCCAGCTTTTACTGCTCCAAGGATTGAAAGTAAGAATAATCTGCTTGTAATAACCTTGCGGCAAGTCACCTCTTATAGATAAATCAATCTTATTAAAATCTTCTTCTTTTCTGATTTGATAAGCTTCTTCAAACCAGACATAGTTTATAAATCCAAAAGGAACAGCAATAGATGTTATTGATTCTGGATTGTCTAAACCTCTAAAGTAAATCTTCTGTCCAGTAGGAGTATATGTTGCTTCAAGTGGAGATACAGTAAATCTCCAAAGGTGCGCCACACCTAAGTAACTTGCGGCCCACTGTAATTGTTTAAAAGTGCTATCTCTTTGAGTATTAAATACTTGCCTAACAACAAGAGCATTAGAAAGTGGATACTTCATAAGGTTGTAAATAATCTTCAATGCAGTAGTTGTAGATTTCTTACTTGCCCTACTACCTTTTACTATCAAGTATCTTCCTTTGAATTTCCAAAAGTCAGAATAGCCTTTACCAATTTTTTCACTCAAGTGTATCTGTGTCATCAATTATTACCACCTGATTGTTAATATCTGCTTCTACTTTTGTAGGTGCTTGCGCGCCTATCTGCTTTTGGATTAACTCTAAAGCCTTGTTCTTTGCGGCCGCCGGAACATTCTTATCATCAGCGGCCGCAAAAGCGATTGAAGCAAGTTCTTCTAAAACTCTATCAGCAGTTATATTTAATCTTTCTGTTCTCTCCTTTTGGATTTCTTTCATATACTCTTTAGCTTCTGGTTTGTCTAATACCTTACAACCTTTAGCATTGGCTGTATCATACTCACAACCATATACTTTCATATAAGCTTGAGTAGCGTTATAATGGTTAGCAACATATTCCTCAATGAACAGCTTATTTTTAGCTGTAAGTGCCATATTATTCACCCCATTGATATACTTTGACTAACTTCTCTTTTTCCTCTCTATTTTCTTTTTTTAGCTTGGCGCTTAAGTTTTCAGAGCGCGCCATAGCTTCACCTACAAGTTCTTTGTAGTCATATAATTCATCTTCACTTGCTCTAGTGAAATCTTCGTAACTTTTCATTTTAAGCCACACACCTTTCTATTGTTTGGTGCCGCACTGCGTCTTTATCCAAACAATAGCCATAAACTCTCTTATAACCATCATCTACACTTCTTACTGGAACCCAATTATCTTTTAAGTAATCTCTAAGTTCATCCAGTAGGTAAATATATAAGTTGTAATTGTGTTCATCTAAGTAAAACAAATATTCAGCTTTACTTGTCTTTAACCATCCTTGCGCGCAACCGCCTTTAGAGTATTCCATATAATCCTCTAAGAATAAGTTGCCAGAACGGTTAATAACCTTATCAGTTTTGAGTTCACACTTTTTATCATCTATTAAGAAGTCATATCCAATAGAGAAATCCATTGATACATCTTCTACTTGGTGATTGCGGCCAGCCATTAGTTGGCGCACATAAGCTTCACCTTTTTTCCCTCTCTCTAAGTCCTCATAAAACATAAAAATTACACCTCTTTTCTTAAGAAGAGGTGTATAGCAAACAAAGCTATAGAAAAGTCATATTCCAATAGCAAAGATAACTAAATAACTACACCTCTTTCTCACACCTCTTTAGAAAATCTGTGGTAGTTGCGGCGAGGTGTGTGTTACCGCAACTACCTTATATAGACAAACGCCTTTAACAAAAGCGAATTAAGCTTTATCTCTTAAGTAATTTACTTTTTTCTCTAAATTATCTGTTTTTAACTCAGTAAGTTCTCTGAGTCTATCAATTTCATCTTTTAAAATGTCTATCTTTTTATCAGCAATAAATAAGATAAAAAGAATTAAAGCAAAGTTAATAATTGTTAATGTATTCATATTCACACCTCTCTTGTAATGTTCGCGGCGCTAGCTTTTGTAGCGAAAAGATGAACTAGCGCCGCATCTATTGAATTAAAAATTATAGAAGGATTTATTATGGCTTTCTGTTCCCTTCACTTATAAGTGAAAATTAGCAATAGTCACTTCATAAAATTCGCCCAAATTTTTTCAATTTTTTTTAGATATATTTTTTCTCTATAAGTAAGAACCTTACCTCTCTATCAAACTTCATAAGTCCAATAGTCATACTATCTTTATCCGCGCCCTCGCTCCTGTTCTTCCACATATCAGTTACAATTGCAAAAGTCTTTTCATCCATAAGCATATGTAACATTTCAAACACTTCAGTTAGCGCGACAGTCATATCAATTCCATCTATGTTCTTTTTTTCTAACTCATAGATTAAAAACAATAACTTTCTTCTTATTTCTTTCTTCATAACTCCATCTCCTTAAAATCCTGGCCACTCTTTATGAGGGTTATATACATTACCTTGTTTACTTAACCATTCGTCCATTTCTGCTCCCCATCCAGTAGACATAGGTTCACTCATTAACCTTTCCCTTTTCTCTTTACTTACTATTGGATTGCTATGGGGAGCTTTCGCTTGCGAAAGGTTCCCATAGGAGGATTTTTCCGCGCTAGCGGAAAAAGCCTCCGTTTCTTTTCTGTTTATTTTTTTCTGTTCTTTATTTGTTTCTTTTTTGTTATAGTATGTTTCAGAAATACTCTCTGGGTATTCTTCACGCATACCCTCTGGGTATTTTTCAGACATACTCACAGGGTATTTTTCAAGCATACCCTCATTTTTTTCTTCTTTTGGAGAGTATTTATCAAGCATACCCTTAGTATCTATTGTTATAGTGTTAGCTGTTTCATCATAGATAAGCATCTTCTTCTCTTCTAGCTTCTTGCGCGCCTTGTAATACCCATCTTTAGATAAACCAGCCATCTCGCAAATCCACTTCTGAGAAACCTTAAAACCTTCTGCGGTTCCTAGAAGTATATTTATCAACTTAATACAGTTACCTTCTTTACCAGATAACTCTTTATTAACTGCTTTCCATATCTCTGGTTCCCAACCAAAGTAACTAGGACTCTTGCTATTTTTTAGTTTTCCCCTAGTAAAGCGCAACTCTGGCGCTTGTCTGTAAATGTCATTCATATCTCTCACTCCTTACTCACACTCCAAATTTTTAGCTAAAAAGTAGTTGCGGCTGGAGTGTGAGAAGGTAAAGCCGCAACTACTAAAAGGTTTTTTCTTTCCCTTTCATATATAAGTAAAAATTGTGAGATTTCTCTTCACTTTTTTCGCCCAAAAATTTGAAAAAATTTTCTTGTAGAGTTAATTATTTGGAGTTATTATCTAGTTAGAATATATTTTTGAAAGGAGCTGATACTATGAAACTTGATTACAAAACTCTTACCCTCCAGCAGATGGTAGATTTCATTGAACAGTATCATAATGATGCACCAAGCAAGAAAGCATTTGCTTCTGTTGCTATCAAAGAACAGAAAGAACAGATTACTGTTGATGTACTTGATGAAGAAGGAAATCCTGTTACCTACACTGATAAGAAGGGTAATGTAAAGAACAAGAAACAGAGAGTTGAAAAGCCAGATGGTAAGATGGTAAAAGTCAAAGATGTATTTGGCGCAAAGGCTTACTTCTATAACACTTATAAAGGTGAGATAGAGTTTGAAAATGCTCCAAAGGCAAAAGTAGAAGATGGCTTAATGGACAAGCTGTTATCTTGGTAAAAAAAAAATAAAGCGGCCTTCATTGGCCGCTTATTTTTATTCTTCTTTTTCTAGCTTAAAGTATTCAGTATCTTCATTGAACTTTGCGCCAAGTTTAGCACTGGCCGCAATCATTGCATCTTTTGAAGCATCTCCATAAGTATCAAGTGTCATTGCTCTACTAGCGTGGCCAAACATTCTTGAAAGGCTTGCTATATCCATTCCACTTCTAATACCTATAAATCCAAGGTTGTGGCGCAACATATGCGGAGTTAGTGGTTTACCATAAGCATCTACAAGCTTATTTCTGTCTACAAAGGCTTTAAATTGTCTACTAAAGCTTCTAGGTGTTAAAAACTCATCTTCCTCTCCACAAACAAACCATTGCGGTTCTGCGCCTATTGCGGCCGCGCGCTGTGTAAGTCCAACTACTAATTGCTCTACTATTGGAAAGGTTCTAATTGAGGATTGGTTTTTAGGTTGCTTTGTATATCCTCTATATACTCCATTTATATCTCCTATTGAAGTCTCAACAGAGAGAGTTCCAGTTTGTAAATCTATATCTCTCCACCTTAAACCACAAATCTCACCTCTTCTTAATCCAGCATAAAAAGCAAGTAGCAAGGCCGCATACATTCCTTCTTCTGGATTATACTCACTATATACTGCGGTTAAGTAATCATCCATTTGCGCTGTTGTAAGGTGTGTTACTTTTGGCTTTCCTTTCTTTGGTGGTTTTACTCCAGCAAAAGGATTTCTCAATAGTTCACCAGTATCATAGTAGTAGTTATAAACCTTTCTTACTGTATAGAAGCCAGTTCCTATCGCGCTCTGAGATAAGCCGCGCGCATTAAGTTTAGTTAGCCAAGCATTGATTGAATCTCTATCAAAAGTAGCAAAAGATTCATCAGAAACATAAGGCTTGATTACAGAATTATAAGCAGACTTCTCCATTGTATAAGTTGAGAGTTCTATTGCGCCAGTACGATATTGGTAGTCAAGATAACCTAATACCATTTCTCCTACTGTCTTATCCATATCTATGTTAGGAGAGTTTGCGGCCGCTTCATTCATTTCATTGAACCAAGCTTCTGCGGCTTTCTTTGCTTCTCTCTTACCATTGACACCGCGCAGAATCATACTTTTCTCTTTCCACTTACCTGTGATTGCATCTTTGTACTTTAGGCGCGCTTGCCAAGGCTTACCTTTTCTCTTGGTTAGCTGTTGAACATTATAACTTTCATACTTCATAGCTAGAACCTCCTTAACCGCATTGTACCGCAAATGTTCCGCAAACACAATAAAAAATTGGGTTTCCCCGCAAGAGGAAACCCAGT
>OCVV012873663.1_pt1 | contig 23432 bp, 17 predicted proteins | sample 1539721 | NCBI WGS metagenome assembly OCVV01 (sample SAMN02144230, study PRJEB22623) | gut metagenome | biome: sheep rumen | host: Ovis aries | place: New Zealand
TTTTGCCATAAGGATTTGTTTGATTTGCTTAAGATTTGATAGATTTCTCGCCGTAGGCGACTCAAAAAGATGATTCGCTGAATAGTTACGCTTTTCTCTTTCAACTCTCCTAAATGACTGAACCTTCATTGTTTTTCAGGCGAGCCTTCGTTTGAGTTTCGCCGAAGGCTCGCCGTTTTGATAACGAACCTTCGCTTATTAAGTAAAATCAAAAAAGAGTTTCAGACATTCTCTCTAATCCCGAACTGATGTAATTTATAAGGTATTGCTAATGTATTTGAGTTTAAAGTAGTTGTAGAGTTTGTTGATGCGGGCATTCACTAAAGCAAGGTCGGCAGAGAGTTTTTGGTTGCTGGCATCGAGCATGTCGGTCAGCAAGCAAAGGCCGTTGGAGTAGCGGTTGGCTGTCACATTGTAGTTTTCCTGTGCCAGTTGCACGCTCTTTTCTTCCGTTTGAAGTTCTACGTTCGATGTGAGATAGTTGGTGTAGGCGGCTTGTACGGCATTGTTGATGTGTTCGGCTGCAAGCACTTGCTGCTCTTGCGCACTGCGAAGGTCGAATTTTGCTTTCTTCACCGATTTGTTGCTTTTGAAGAGTGAAGAAAGCTGATACTGAATGCCGATACCTACATACCAATAATTGAAGTTGTTGTTGAGAACGGGTATTTCTATGGTGATAGGTCCGTCGAAATGGTTTTCAGCAACGATGGCCACTTTGGGAAGCATGGCTGAACGCTTCAGACGAAGTTGCTGTTGGCTGATGTGTGTGCCAAGTGCGGCTTGTTGCAAGGATGCATTGCTGATGCTTGCCTCATGTTGCCAGTCTTTTTCGCTTTGTGTTTGTTGAATGGCAGATATTAGTGACATGTCGGGCTCTATGATTGTGTTTTCAGGCAGGTGAAGCGTTGTGGTGAGCTGATGGCAAATGATGGTACGCGCGTCACTTACTTTCTGAAGCTGGAGTTCCAGACCCTTGCGCTGCAATTCATAACGTGTGATGTCGTTCTGCAAAGCAGTGCCTTCGTTCACACGCGACTGCATGTTTTCGATGACTTGCTCTGTGAGTTTCAGGTTTTCTTGTAACACCTGCTGCTGATTGTGCAAGCGGCAAAGGTCGAGATAATAACCCGTGAGCAGAAAACGGATTTCCTGACGGTTCTTCACCATGTTGAGTTCCGACATGTTCTTGCCTAACGAAGCCAGTTCGATGCTGCTGCTGATGGCACCACCCGAATAGACCACTTGTTGAGCCTTGAGCGCGAAGTTGTTCATGAAATGAGGGTTGTCGATGTGAGTCCAGTTGGTGAAATCACGGTCGGACAACAAACCGTCCGCCAAATAGCCTACACTGAGGCTGGTACTGATGTCGGGAAGACGCTGCGAACGTGCGCTCTTGATTTCTGCATTGGCACTCTCGATGTTGAGGCGGTCGATGCGCAACTGTTGACTGTTTTCGTCAGCCAAACGATACACTTGCTCTAAGCTCATCATCTGGACTTCGGGTACTTCCTGAGCTGACACACCACAGAAGCCCAGCAAGGCCCAGCAAAAGAAGAATGTAAACTTGATTTTCATTGTTATCTTAAAAACATCTATTGATTTTCAGGGTGCAAAGGTACTGCTTTTTTATGATGTGATTCTAACGAAAAAAGGCATAATAATGTCAAAAAACAAACCTCTTTCCTTGCATATATCCCCGAAAAATGGCAATTTTGCATCCTGGTTGACTCAGACGAAGTCTTTCTGTTTTTCATTTTTCACTTTTCACTTTTCACTTTTCATTAATGGCTTTCTTCGCTTCTCCATATTTCCAACAAACATCTTTGCATGAATGGCTCAACGAACCATTCATTTCGGATGAGGGTTATCTGCTGCTCTGTCTGGAAGGAAAGGTTAGCATCGAGGTGGGGCAGACAGTGTTCCATCTGAGTGCGGGTGATGTGTTCATCGTTTTTCCTGCCGATTTTGTCTCAATGCAGCATGTAACCGAAGATTTCACTTGTCGTGTGCTGAACTATGATGACGACCTGCTTCGTGCTGCAAGTTTGAATAAGGAATCCACCGTGTTTGACTTGCTACGCAATCATCGGATTTATTTGCAGGAAAAAGCTTTGACTCAGGTGGTTGTTCTCATTTTTCAACTGCTCGACCATGTCAAAGAACTTGTCTCTCCTCAGGCATGGCGCAACATCGTGCAACTTCAATTGGCTTCGTTCTTTTCGGCTTTTCACGACCATGCCACACGGCAGCACCTGTTGGACTTGCACAACAAGGAGAGCCGACAAGAGGAACTTGTTCGCAGGTTTATGCAGTTGGTGGAAAGCAGTTATAGCACAGAACGGGAAGTGGCGTGGTATGCATCGCAGTTGTGCATCACTCCCGAATACTTGAACCGTGTAGTGAGAAATCAGACGCATCGCACGGCAAAGGAACTGATTGCGCCGTTCCTGCTGATGCACGTGAAGCACAGGCTCTTGACACTCGAAGAGCCTATCAACCAAATCAGTAGTGAGTTCCATTTTTCCTCTCCTTCTTTCTTCAGCCGATGGTTTAGAGAAAAAACAGGACTCACTCCCAATCAGTTCCGCAAATCTGCTTTTAGTAAAATAAAAATTAAAAAGTAATAATTAAAAATGGCTATTCAGATGGTCTTTTAATTTTTACTTTTTAATTTATAACTTATCGAAGTTTTCGATGGGTGTTTATTTCTGAATCGTGATATTCACGTTTTCCTTCTTGATGCCCTTGCAGTTGAAGAATTCTGCGTCTTGGTCGGCACTGATGTGTATGTTGCGAAGACTGATGCGCTCGATAGGCATTTCTGGCAAACCGTTGAAGAACATGGCGCGATGGGCGTTCCTGCAGTTGATGTTCTGGATGTTGATGTCGCGGAAGGCTGGGGTGGTGATGTCAACTGGCTTCGATTCGATGTTGTTGACCTTCTCGCCGCTTTCCAGCACTTCGATGACAGACTTTCCTCCGTAGTAGAGGTCGAAGGTGATGGCATCGCCCTTGATGTCGAACATGGAAATGTTGTCGATGAAGATGTTTTCAACCACGCCGCCACGTCCTCGGCAGCTCTTGAAGCGCAGACCTACGTCGGTGCCTAAGAATTGGCAATCAGACACGTGGATGTTCTTTACTCCTCCGCTCATTTCTGAGCCTACGACAAAACCACCATGTCCTGCAAACACGGTGCAGCCATTCACAACGACGTTCTCACATGGCTTTCCGCGCTTGCGTCCGTCTGCGTCCTTGCCGCTCTTGATGCAGATGCCATCGTCGCCTGCATCGAACTTGCTATTCACGATGAGCGCGTTCTTGCACGATTCCAGGTCGAGTGCATCGCCATTCTGCGCGTAGCTCGGATTGCGGGCAAGCACTCCGTCGATGATGATGTTCTCGCACATCAGCGGATGGATGTTCCATGCAGGGGAATTCTGGAAGATGACACCTTGCAGAAGCACATTCTTGCAACTTACCAAGCTGACCATCACAGGACGAAGGAATCGCTTGATGCTGTTCCATTCTTCTTCGCTCTTCAGGTTTCGTGGCACGTTCATTTCAGCAGATGCTTCTCCCTTGGCATAGCCTTCGGATGGCAGCCAAAGGTCGTTGCGCTTGAACACGCCGCCTTTGCTCGTGATGTTCTTCCACATGCTTTCAGTCACTTTCTGCTTCTTCAGTGGTCGCCAGTAGAGGCCGTTGCCATCGATGGCTCCTTCGCCCGTGATGGAAATGTTGGTAGCGCCATTGGCGGAGATCGGTGACTGGCAGCGGCGTGTTTCCAGTCCTTCGAAGGAGGTCTGAATCAGAGGATAGAGATTCTCGTCGGCTGCAAAGAGGATGACGGCTCCCTTTTCCAAATGCAGGTCGATGTTGCTTTGCAGAGTGATGGGTCCTGTGTACCAAACGCCTGAAGGCACGATGAGGTGTCCACCGCCCATTTCGCTGAGTTGTTTGATGGCACGAGCGAATGCATCGGTGCAGAGTTGCTGTCCATCGCCAACAGCACTGAAGTCGGTGAGTTCCATGGCTCGGTTGGGAATGACAGGGGCTTTCACTTCCTCCATCTTGAAGGGCAGATTGTCGGTGTATTGCTTGTAGGATTGCGCCGAGCTGTTTTGTTGCGCACTGACGTTTGCGACAATCAGGCAGATTGCTAAAAGTGCTGATACGAATTTCTTTTTCATAATGGTAAAATAGTTAGGTGATTAAGGATTTCTGTGCAAAGATAAGCAAAACATTTTTCAGTCAACAAATTCACACAAATTATCTCAACAAAAGTTTATCGTTTAACGTGTTTAAAACGAAAAAGTCAAAGGTCAAAAGTCAAAGGTCAAAAGCAAAGGCGTAAAAAATCTCCTAAAGAACCTTTAGCTCGGCGTAGCCAAATAGACTAAATGTACTAAATTTTAATAGTTTTGCCGATTTCTTTAGGAGATATACCTCAGACCTTAGCCCCAAACTCAAAAACTCAAAAACTCAATTAAGTTCTATTGCCTTTCTTAATTGTTCCAATGCCTTTTGCAGAATGATGCGAGACTCGCCCACATTGAGACGCATGAATCCACGCCCTTCTTTGCCAAATGTCTCACCGTCGTTGAGTGCCAAGTGCGCTTTGTTGATGAAAAGGTCGTTCAGTTCCTTCTGTGTCAGTCCTAAGCCACGGCAGTCGAGCCACACCAAGTATGAGGCTTGCGGACGCAGAGGTTTCACTTGAGGTATGTACTTCTTGCAGTATCGTTCTACCAACTCCACATTTCCCTCAATGTAATGCACCATTTCCTGTCGCCACTTCTCGCCTTCCTTCAGGGCAGCCATCGTTGCAATCGGAGCGAAGAGATGCGGCGCATTTTGCTCGTTGGCCTCTAACCATCCAAAGAATTTCTTCCTGATTTCCTTGTTGGGAACCACCGCCCACGAACTCACTACGCCTGCAATGTTGAACGTCTTGGAAGGTGCGCCAAACGTGATGCTACACTGTGCAGCTTCTTCACTCACAGAGGCAAACGGCACATGCTTGTTGCCAAACAATGCCATGTCGCAATGGATTTCGTCGCTCACCACCAAGAGGTGATGCTTCGAGCAAAACGCAGCAAGTCGCACGAGCGTTTCCCTGTCCCAGACGATGCCAGCAGGATTGTGAGGATTGCTCAGAATCAGCACACGGCATTTCTCGTCGCACACCTTTTCCAAATTCTCAAAATCCATCGAATAACTACCATCCTCATGCTCCACAAGCGGGTTATATACCACTTCGCGGTGATTGCCCAACGGTGTGAGACGGAACGGATGATAGACAGGCGGCTGGATAATCACCTTCTCGTCGGGAGCCACGAACACGTTCACCACCATTCCGATTCCCTTCACGATGCCAGGAATGTATGTCATCCATTCCGTCTCCACCTTCCATTGGTGGTGTTCCTCAATCCACGTTGCCACCGTCTGCCAATAGTCAGCAGGCTCCACCGTGTAGCCCAGCACAGGATGCTCCAGTCTTCTTCTCAGAGCATCCATAATGAACGGTGGTGTTTCAAAATCCATGTCTGCCACCCACAGCGGAATCAGGTCTTCACGTCCGAACATCCCCTTCAGCATCTCGTACTTCACGGTTCCTGTCCCCCTTCTGTCAATGATTTTGTCAAAGTTGTATGCCATAGTTCTTTTTACTGTTTAGTTCTATTTATCCACATGTTTTTGTTGTTTCATGCATGTTGTTGTGTTGCAAAGATAGTGATTTTTCAAATACTCCAAGAAAATTGTTTGAAGAATATAGACGAAAGTCATGTCTGATAGAAAAAGGAAAAGAAATAGAAATGTTTGTGAAATAACGAGCCAACTCCACGCATCAAAAAAGTAGGCATTGATGACAACTTCTGAAGAGGTTCATCAATGCCTATTATCTTTTTTACTATTTCTCATTTCCTGTGGCGAGAATGTCTTCCTTGCCTATAGCTTCTCAATATCCACTTCGGTCACGTAGATGCTGTCGCCTTGTTCGTGCTGCTCATAGCCCAAGAAATAGATTTTGTTGCCGCGCAGATAAGGAGTGGCAATCGTTGGAGGCGTGTATTCTTTCCCTTCATCTAAGAGGACGGAGAATTTTGGCATTCGGCAATTACTTGGCTTTTCTGCTTGTGCTTCGTCGGGTGGCGTTTGTGCAGCAATGTTCTTGATCCATTCGCTGGCAGGAAGCTGATAGCCCTTGATGTCATAATCTCCTGCATGGTCTGCATCTGCTTTCACGACGTAAAGACTATCGTAATTGTAGTCGTAGTCGCGCACGTAGATGTGTCCCAGCGCACATTTCCCTACGTATGAAATGCCCGTATCTTCGAAGAAACCTCCTTTGAATGGTGATGCTTTCTTGGCAAGGTTCTGACACATCTGTACGTACTTTTCTTTGTCCATCTTTATCTGTTCCAGCAGGGTAGTGCCTTGGAAACGGACAACGTCATTCTCCTTGCCAAGGGCAAAGAAAAATTCGCCTTGTTCGTTCACGTCGAAACCTGGCAACAGGAGCAGATTTGACTCCTTGTGATAGACGCAAGGAATCTCTTTCACACTATATGCCCATTGATAACTTGCAGGTGCTATCAAATCGGCAGATTTGTATGATTCCGATGTTTCGTTCTGCTCAAGATTCTTGCAGTTTTCTTGACAAGTGTCACAATTCTTGTTTTCTTTACTGCTGTTTTGACAGCTGATGATGCTCATTGCAGCGATGGCAATGCAGAGAATTTCTTTCTTTTTCATGTTTTCTTGATATTTTTGTGGTGTTTTGGTCATGATTGGGCAGCGATGAGTTCCTGGTAAGATGGGATGTCCTGAAGGAATTCATAGTTTTGCTCCTCGTAGTTGATTCGGCAGCAGAAATGCTCCAGTCCGTTGCTCACGACGAGGAAATCCACGCGCATCGTGATGTTGTAACGATAAATCTGGTCGAACACTTTCTGAGTGATTTCCACGTCGGGACGCTTGTATTCGATAATCATTTTGGGCGTGAGCGAGCGGTCGTAAACCACAGTGTCGCAACGCTTGCTCATGCCGTTGAGGTTGAGTCTGATTTCGTTTCCCATGAGGGTGGCAGGGTAGGATTTCTGGTCGATGAGAAAATGGACGAAATGCTGGCGCACCCATTCTTCGGGTGTGAGGGCAACGAACTTGTTTCGCAGCACATCGAAAATCTTGGTTGCATTGCCTTCCTTTCGAATCTTCAACTCATATTTTGGCAAGTTCAGTTCCATCTTTGGATTTTAATCAGTATCTTTGCAAATAGTAAAAAAGCAAATCCTTTTGCACTGTCGAAGCAAGCGCCTTCGGCAACGTCGGGCGAACGCCTCTGGGTGCAAATGGATAGATTGCAAAATTAGCAAATATATTTGAAATGGCAAAGAAAACATCATCGACTTCCAGCATCACCCACCGCGACATCATTGCCGCCGTCCGACAGCAGCAGTATGCACCCATCTATCTGCTGATGGGAGAGGAGTCGTACTACATCGACAAAATTTCGGAGTTCATCGCCAACGCCGTTCTGACGGAAGACGAGAAGGATTTCAACCTCATCACCCTCTATTGTACGAAGGAAACGAATGTTGCCGACGTGATAAATTCTGCGAAGAGATACCCGATGATGTCAAAATATCAAGTAGTGATTGTTAAAGAAGCTCAAAATCTGCAAAAATTTGAGGACTTACAATACTATGTAAAAGAGCCTTTATTATCAACAATTTTGGTAATTTGTTACAAGAATGGTTCCGTTGACCGACGCAAGAAAGTGGTCGGAATGATAGAGAAGGTGGGAGTGGTGTATGAGAGTGTCAGGCTGAAGGACGGAATGCTTCCGTCTTTCATCGACGACTATCTCCGACGCAAGCAAGTGGGCATTGAGGACAGGGCGAAAATGATGCTGGTGGAGAACATCGGTTCCGACCTGAACCGTATGTCGAGCGAGTTGGACAAACTGTGCATCACGCTGCCAGCAGGAGCCACACGCATCACGCCAGAGCTGATTGAGAAGAACATTGGTATCAGTAAGGACTTCAATATGTGGGAGTTCAAGGCGGCTATCGTGAATCACAACATACTGAAAGCCAATCAGATAATCAATTACTTCAATGACAATCCCAAGACGAATCCCCCTGTTATGATTCTGTCGATGCTGTTCAACTTCTTCGCTGTCATCATGCAGGCATACTATGCTCCCGACAAGTCGGAACAGGGCTTGATGCAGCATCTGGAACTGCGCTCCACCTGGCAGTTGCGTGATTATCGCACTGCCATGAGCTATTACAATGCCATGAAGACCATGCTGATTATCGGAAAACTCCGCGAAACGGATGCCAAACTGAAGGGAGTGGGCAAGGGGAACTCCACGGATGCCGACCTCATGCGCGAATTAGTATATTTCATTCTCCATTAAGCTTCCTTTTCCTGCGCTTATATATATAAATAAGGTGTAAGCGGAGTAGGGAATAATAGACAAGATTGCTGGATAGACGAATCTTGGGTTTTCTAATTTTTGTTCGGTTTTTTAGCCTAAAAAATCCGAACAAAAATTTTTTTTGCCCCAATCTTGCCTACTCAAACTCCTGTCTTGGGGCATTGGAAAGTCGATTTTCACGTAATTTCCAGGGGAAAAAGCAGGATTTCCAGATTTTTAGCCCAAAAAACTGAAACAAAAATTTTTAGTGCTTAATGATTGTAAATCAATCGGTTAGGGGAGAATAAAGTGGAATGAGAATCGTGCGGGAATTTTTCTGTCATCATCCGTTCGGAATCGAGCAAAAATGGGAATTTCTGTCCATTTCTAAATCTTTAAAATTATACATTAAGATTTTTTAGGATTTCCAATTGTCGAATTTATGTTTTTAAAATCGAATTTCAGTGGAGTAGAATTTCGGTTTTCGTGAGATTGCAAAGTTTAAAATTGTAAATAGGGCGATTTGATGCATAAATATACAAATGCGAATTTTAAGATTTGTATTTGTTAATGAATAAATATGCAAATTTATTTATGACTATTTAATTATATGATAATCAGATAATTATATGAATATAATAAAGTGATAATATCAATAAAATGTTGTTTTTCGTCTGAATACGCTTTGTTTTGGCTTTTTCGCTGAAAATTCACGTAAATAACTGAAAATAAATCAGTCAATTACCTTTGAATTGACGTTTTTTAATTCAAGTTGTTATTCGCTACTCTATTTACCAATTTAAAAACATATTTTACTTTTGCCAAATTGAAATTTCAAAATATAAACTTTGAAATTATAAAATTAAAAATAGAAATTGAAAATTTCCTTTACAAAATTTTGTAGGTTTCTAAAATTGCATTACCTTTGTAAAAACTTTGAAAAAAGAGTAAAAATCGACTCTGTTAAGCAAATTTCGTTATGAGTGATAGTGAAAGAGTGATCGAAATCATCCGAGTGATGGGAATGAACAATATCCAGTTTAGTCAAAAGACTGGTATCTCCCCTGCGTCGCTCTCTCATATCACGAGTGGACGAAGCAATCCTACCCTCACAATTCTGAGAAATATCGTCGAGAGTTTTCCAGAACTGAACCCTGAATGGGTGCTCTTAGGTAGAGGTGACATGTTTGTTGGCACTTCCTCTGCTGAAAGTGGTCTGAATAATAGTGGTAATAACTCGGAAGACCCTGTTATTTCGCCTTCTGGGGGCATTTCTGGACAGGAAAATGACTTGTTTTCGAACGATGCTTTTGCTCCTACCTTTGATTTTGGGGGCTCTATTTCGCCTTCTGACACTCCCCGCCAAGGCACAAGCAGGCAAGCTGCTTCAGGGCGTTCTGAGCAGCGTTATGGGAACGAAGGATATGGTGTAAAATCCTCAAATTCAGCGCGTTCTACCAATCATGGTAGCTTGAATAGCAGCGGAAATTACGATGTTTCAGACATTGTCAGAGCCACTGTGAGCCAGTTGCAACGTCCTTCGCGCAAAATCAAAGAGGTGCATATCTTCTTCGATGATGGCACATACGAGATATTCGGCCCGATGCGTAAGGCTGATTGACGAAAATCTGACTAAACATATACCTGTAAGGATGTGAAAAGAGAGTTTTAACACTCCTTCGTTTTTACATTATTTCACATTGTTAAATTATTGCTTACTTTTAACTATTTTGTTTTTATTTAGTGAATATTCCGACAAGTTCGTTTTGTCGGAATATTTTTTGTTTTTAGCGATTTTTGCTCAAAATGTGCCGTTTTGTGCCGTTTTTATTCGCTCACACTCTCCTGAAACTGATTTTTTCCTCTAAAAACGCTGTTTTTCCATGCTAAAAACGGTTTGTTTCCAGCTCTGGAACGAAGGTTCGTTTGTGCTCGAATGAACGTTCATTCTCGTTCTTTTGAACGCTCAAAAGTGCTAAAACGAAGGTTCGTATGCTTTTCTGAAGCAAAATAAAGGCTTTTAAAGGGCTTATTTTTGAGCTGTAAGGGCTTTTTCGGCACTCCATTGGGGCTGTTCTCATACTCCATTGGGGCGTTTTTCCTACGCTATTGGGGCGTTTCTCCTACGCTATTGGGGCGTTTTTCCTGCGCTATTGGGGCAGTTCTCATGCAGCATTGGGGACGCACTCGTACAACATTGGGGACGCACTCATACAACAATGGGGACGCACGCGTGCGAAATAAGGGAAAAACAAACGTAAGAATGGGGATTTGTAGTGAGAAATCCCTTGTAGAATGCTTGTTTTTGGCTTATTTCCGTGTGTTGTAAGGCAATTTGGATGGCTTACAGGCGGTGTTTGAGAAGATGATTATCCCTGTGGAGCGCTTTTCCAGGCTATTATTCTAATTAAGGAGAAGAAAAAGAGCCTGAAAATGGTGCTTATTGCGCTCTTAGTTAACCCAAAATTTGCTGGGTGTGGTTCTTTACCTTTATTTCTTTTGGCCCTATGATGCGCTCCACATAGCCCTGCTCGTCGATGATGAAGGTGGTGCGGTACGTACCCATGTAGGTGCGTCCAGCCATCTTCTTCTCGCCCCACACGCCAAACTGTTCTACCAGTTGCTTGTCGGTGTCTGCGATGAGCGGGAAAGGAATTTCATTCTTTTCGATAAATCGCTGGTGCGACTTCTCGCTATCAACGCTCACTCCTATCACCTCGTAGCCCTGTCGGCGCAATTCGGCGTAGTTGTCGCGCAGGTTGCAAGCTTCCGACGTGCATCCTGGCGTGGAGTCTTTTGGGTAGAAATAAAGTACGAGTTTCTTGCCTGCAAAATCGCTCAAGCGAATCTCGTTGCCGTTTGAGTCGGTACCTAATATCTCGGGTGCTTTGTTGCCTATTTCCATTGTGTTTTGATGTGTTTTGTTTGTGAAAAAAAGAATTGGAAAAAGAAAGAGTGGGTTTAGTTCTTCAGATCCTTGAGTGTCCATTTGGGCATCCAAGGAATCTTCATGTCTCCCGTGTCGCGGTTGATTTTGATGGGTAGCCAAATGTATCGGCTATCCGCAAGGTCTTTCTTTTTCCACATATCGAAACAGGCAATGAATTGTCCTTTTTTAGGGTTCACAGGGATGACATAGGTGCTTTGTCCGTAGAAGGTTTTGTCGGCATCTATGCCTGTGCAAGGGTCGCCAATCACCGTCCATTCTCCCATGATGGAGTCGGCAACAGCCAGTTCTGCACGGTTGGGATCCCAGCCCGTGCAGCCCGAAGTAATCATGTAGTATTTGTCTTTGTATTTGAACACCGCTGGTGCTTCACGCGCTTGTCCGATGAAGCGTCTAACATATTGTCCGTCAGGCTTTAAGTAGTCGTCTGTCAAGCGGTTGATATGCAGTGTTTGGTTTTCTTCCGAGGAGGAGAATTGGTAGCAGGTGCCATCGTCATCGACAAAGAGTGTTTGGTCGCGGCTCATGGCATCGTTGGGTCGGAACGAACCGATGTAGCGGAACGGGCCTTGTGGGGTGTCGCTCACTGCCACGCCTGCTGCGGCTTTGCTGTAGTCGGCACTTTCGGCGTGAACCCACATCACGAATTTCTTTGTCTTTTTGTTATAGACCACTTTCGGCCGTTCTATCACTTTTGATGGGTGCAGGTCGCTCTCTGGGTCGTCCTTCACGGCTGAAAGCGCGAGTCCCTCGAATGTCCAGTTGAGTAAGTCTTTGGAACTGTAGCAGCTCACGCCTGTCACGTCCGTGCGGTAGCATTCCCAGGTTGCCCATGATGGCAGGGTGGTTTCTCCCACCTTGTACTCGCCATACCAGTAGTATTTGCCGCGATATTTGAGCAGACCACCGCCATGCGCATTGATTGGCTTGCCCTCGGTGTCGTTCCAGACAGCCTTAGGCACAAAAGCCTCATTTTTGGTCTGAGCCACCACTTGAAGCGTGGTGAGCATCAGTATGACTAACAAGAAAATATATCGTTTCATGGAATAATATCCTATATTGTTGAAAATTTGTAGAAGAGGAAATCTTGAATTTGCCTTTGTCATTTTGGCAGTTCTATCTCTCCTTTGCAAATATAGCATAAAATTGCTGAAAATGAAAAGTTTTTGGGGATTTTTTTTGAAAATAAATTCCCCATTGCGCTGGGGGGCGAATGGGGAGGATGGGGTTAATGGGAGGGATGGGACTAATGGGATTAATGGGATTAATGGGATTGATGGGAATTATGGGAGGGATGGGATTAATGGGAATTATGGGAGGGGTGGGGGCTCTTATTATTTTTCTTCGTGGAAGATGGGCTGGTTGGTCTTTTGCTCTTTTGAATAGAATTGGATGGCGGAGTCGTTGAGTTTGGGATGCGTGGTGCGGAGAATACGGATGATTTCGCCGCCTGCCCAGATGACGGGACCATAGCCGTGTGCTGCCATTGGGTGAACGGGACGATAGCTGTAGAAGGCTACGTCGAAGCCCATGCCTGAGCCTACGCAGGTGCCTTCCACCTGTCCTTTCTGGTTCACTTTCGTTTGTACGGCTTGCCATGCTTGCAGGGTCTGTGCGCCGTAGGTAATCGCGTCAATCCAGCCTTCACAGAGGGCATGAGCCATGCAGTAGGCGTAAATTGCCGTGGCAGATGTCTCCAAGTAGGTGTCGTTTCGGTCGAGCAACTGGTGCCAGAAGCCAGTCTTGTCCTGCACGGCACAGAGTCCTTCCACGTGCTGGCGGAGCAAGTCGAGCACTTCGGTGCGCCCTGCGTAGTTGGTTGGTAGTGCATCGAGCACTTCGCAAAGTGTCAGCAATGCCCAGCCGTTGGCCCTTCCCCAAGGGAAGAATGGATGCGGGTTCATTTCTTCCACCCAGCCATGACGGAAGAGTTTCTTTTCGGGCACCCACATGCGCTCTTTGAAGAGGTGCACTTGGCGCACGGCTTCGTCGTAATACTTCGTGTCGCCTGTGAGTTTGCCGTACCATGCAAGGCTCGGAATGCCCATATACATGTCGTCGAGCCACACCGTGTTGTAGTGCGGACGGGTGCGTGCCAGTGTGCCGTCGGCGAGTCGGTATTGCTTGTTCATCACGTGGTTGATGTATCGTTCAATCACGAGTCGGTTTGCCTCCTTTTTCTTCTTGTCGTTTTCGCTGAGTTGCATACGAATGAATGCAGCGCACATGGCTCCTGCGTCGTCCAATGCCTGAGGATTTGCCACGAGGCGCATCTGTGGGTCGAAGTTCTTGTCCTTTTTCATGCGCTCTACGGCGATGGGAGCGAGTTGGGCAATCAGTCCCAGTCGGTCGGTGACAAATTGCTTGTAGCGCGTGTCAGACGTTCTCTGTGCTGCTTCCCATGCGGCGTTGTAGAGCACGCCAGCTTCGTAGGATGTGAGTCGGAAGGAGCCTTGATGCAGTCGGTTGTCTTTTGCTTCGGCTGGCATCGTGCTTTCCAAGTAAGTCAGCACACGGTCGATACACGCCTTCACGTCGGCTTCTTTGGGTACGCCGTAGGGCGTTTCATACACGGGTTTCATCAAGTGGAGTGGGGTGTTCACGTCGTTCACCTCGTTGTTCTGTGCCACAGCTGGCAGCAGAGCCACACCGAAGGTGAATCCAAGGAGTAATCTTTTCATATTGATTCATTTAGTTAGAGCAACATCTGTTTGCAAAGATAAAAAAAGAATGCGGTGTCGTGAAATTTCTACTGAAAAAAATGTGGAAATTCTTGTCAAGCTGAAATATGTGTCTTATCTTTGTCATGTAAGTAAAAAAATATAACAATGCACAAGAAAATCATCATCGCCATTCTGTTCACCTTTGTCGCAATGCTGGGGTATGCACAAAAGCATCTGCCAGCGTTTCAATACTCAAAAGAACCTGCGGTTTTAAACGGAAAGATTGTTGGTGAAACCTCTCAGAGACCGAATAGCGTGAGAGTACGCTACCTATTGAAGTACACGTCGGGGACAGGAGATGCCTTGAGACAAGAAAGCACAGCCGTGGATGCCGATGGGTGTTTCAGTCTGAATCTTCCTACGGGTACGACGGTGGATTGCCGTGTGACAGTAGGCGAATGCCGTTTCACCTGCTACGTAGTGCCAGGACAGACCGTTTCGTTCAAGCTTCATCTTGATAAGCTGAAAACGAAGGGGCTGGCAAAAGCGCTGACGTTCGGCGGACAGCTGGCTGACTTCAATCACGATTTGGTCTATGCTACCGAACAGGGCATTGATCCAGAAACCATCTATCTCGACATAGAAGCGAAGCGTAACATGGGAAAACTGGCAAATGAATTGCCCGAGAAGAGTGAGGAAGGATACTTCCACTATTTGGATTCCACTTACCGACGTATCAATGAACTGATAGACAACGACCGAAAGATTGGACAAGCCTATCGAGCGTTTGCAAAGGCTGTCAATCGTTATGAATGGGGAGCAATGATGCCCTTCTGCGGTCAGGCTATCCAATACGCGGGTATTGAAACTGAAGAGGAATATGAAGCATTCGAAGGACGCATGAAACGGCGTATGGATAGTTATATGCAGGATGAACCTTGGGCGAATCCTGTGCTTTGCTACGTTATGTGGAGCAAGCCCGAAACTTTCTTTGATTCGTATGGCTGTCAGCCCGTGAAGTTACCAGCAGACTATCAGCAGTGTCATCTGGCTTCAAAGTTTTTGGAACAAATGGGTGCGCAGAGATTGCTGCTTTCCGAGGCGCAGAAAGACAGCGTAAAGACATTCTTACCTGTTTTGGGACAGGATGTGCTGGACTATCACGAGCGAATGGAACGGGAACTCTCATTCGTCAGCGAGCAGGGCATGTCCCGCATATGCACCTTGCCTGACAATGCGAAAGATTCCGATGATATTCTTTCGGCTCTCTTAACAGCATATAGGGGAAAGCCCGTATTGTTAGACCTTTGGGAAACCACTTGTGGTCCGTGCCGGTTAGCCTTCAAGGATATGCACGATAAGAAGAAAGAACTTGCTGGTCGCATCCACTTCGTCAACATCGCCAGCGAAAACTCCGACCTTGCCACCTGGCAACGCCTCATTCCAAACTATATCGGCGACCACTACCGCTTGACCAAGCAGCAACTTCAGGCACTTCATCGCCAAATTCCTTGCGATACGAGTGGTGTTCCTGTCTGGGTACTCATCAATGCCGATGGCACCATCCACCACGCATTCGTGGGTTATAGGAGTGTGGACGACATGATGAAGGAAATCAATCAAGTGCTGCCATAAAGACTCTTTTTTTTCTTTCCCTACTGATAGAAAACGATGGTCTGTTGCATCTCTATAGTCGTAACGTTAGATGATAGATGAATTTTTGGTTAGTAAACATTAGGACTAAGAGACAAACAGACCTTTTGGAATGCGAAAAGCCCACGATGCACCGCTTGGATGCTCGTGGGCTTTTTAAATTTAGAATGAAGAATGAAGAATTAAGAATTAAGAATAAAGAATGTATTATACCTTGTGTATGGTATAAGTGATTATCATTCTTCATTCTTCATTATTTTTTGTTTTTCTATGCCACCTTGTTGAGTTTCTTGAGGATGGAGAAGATGAAGAGGGCTGCAAGGAGGCAGATGCCCATCAGGACTCCCCAAACGATGTAGAGGTCTTTGCCCCAAAGGAGGGTTGGGATGCTGACGAGGAAGTTTCCTACAGCTGTGGCAACGAACCATCCTCCCATCATCATTCCCTTATACTTTGGAGGGGCAACTTTCGTTACGAAGGAGATGCCGATAGGGGAAAGCAACAGCTCTGCGAATGTGAGGATGAGGTAGGTGCTTACGAGGATGTTTGGATTTACGTCAGCCAAGTGCTCTGGTGTCTCTGCATTTGGTGCAGGTAAGCCGATGGAGCAGACGGTCATCAGCAGATAGGCAACGGCTGCAACGAGCATACCCAGACCGATTTTCACGGGTGCTTTAGGCTCTTTGCCTTTCTTTGCCAACCAGCCAAAGAGGGCGATGCTGACAGGAGTGAGTGCAACCACGAAGCAAGGGTTGAACTGCTGGAAGATTGGTGCTTCAACAGCAACATCGGTCGTTGTGGTATATTTGTAGCCCAAGATGCCGAGTGCAATGACAATCACCACGCCCCAAATGCTCTTGCTGCGAGAGGAACCTTGTCCGAAGAGACCGAAAAGTCCATAGACTACAACGATGCAGAGCAACAGGTTGGTTACATCGAATTCCATTGCAGTCACACCAGAAGCAGTTTTTGCCACGTAGTCACGTGCAAAGTAGGTGAGGGTAGCACCGTTCTGGTGGAATGCCATCCAGAAGAAAATCACCACTGCATAGACGAGGCAAAGGCAAACGATGCGCTCTTTGGTTTCAGCTGGGGAAATGGACGGAGTGTCTGCCACGTTGTTCGTAGCATTCTTTTCCTTCTTCACAGTCAGCACCTGGCTGAAAGTTGACTTTCCGAAGTAGTAGATGAGGATGCTGACAATCAGCGACACACAAGCCACGGCGAAGGCGAAGTGGTAGGAATCAGCTTCCGACACGCCGAGGGAGTTCTGCGCCCAAGCCATGATTTTGATGGCTGCTGTTGGTGCGAAAAGTGCGCCCACGTTGATTAGCATGTAGAAGAGGGAGAAGCCTGCATCGCGCTTGCTGGCATACTGAGGGTCGTTGTAAAGGTCACCAACCATCACTTGGAGGTTGCCTTTGAAGAGTCCTGTGCCGAGGCTGACGAGCAACAAGGCGAGAGCCATCGCTGCGATGGCAACCGTGTTGGCACCCATAGGTACGGCGAGCAAAAGATAACCGATGAACATGATGATGATACCGATGGTCACCATCTTGCTGTAGCCCCATTTGTCGGCTGCCATACCGCCGAAGAGTGGGAGGAAATAGACTAACATCAGGAAGCTTGAATAAACAAGTCCTGCTGTTCCACTTGTCCAACCGAAGTTGGCTTGTAAGAATAAGATGAACACTGCGAGCATGGTGTAGTAGCCAAAGCGCTCACCTGTGTTTGCAAATGCTAAAGCCCATAGGCCTTTGGGTTGTCCTTCAAACATTTCGTAAATTAAATATTAAAGATTAAAAAATTCTTCATTTACATTTCATTTGATATTAGGTTCTTCGAGTCCGATACCTTTCTTCTTGTCCACCACTTTCAGAACGAGTCCGAGGATGAGAGCAGCCACGCCGAGACATGCCAACATCACGAGTGGAGCGGTATAGTTGTACTGAGTAGGGTCGGTCACACCAGGGTTGGTGCTATCGAGCACCTTACCAATCAGAAGTGGAAACAGCCAAAGACCGATGTTCTGAATCCAGAAGATGAGGGCGTAAGCTGAACCGATAATCTTGGCATCCACCAACTTTGGAACGCTTGGCCAGAGAGATGCTGGCACGAGCGAGAACGATGCACCAAGCACAAGGATGGTGACGTATGCGATGACAATGCCACCAGCTGCGTTGCCCTTGAACATTGGGAGAACGAAGGCGAAAGTGAGGTGACACGCAATCAGAAGAAGTGAACCAAGCACAAGCATTGATGCAGCCTTTCCTTTGTGGTCCACATAGCTGCCGAGAATCGGTGTGATGAGCACAGCGAGGAGTGGGAACACAGCGAAGATGGATTCTGCCGACTGACGCATGTAGCCCATGTAGCAATAAGCGATAAGAGCAATGATGGAGAGGCACAGAAGCATCATCTGATTGCCTTTCTTCTTCTGGAAATTGCTGGCAAATCCTGCTGCTGCCACTACGAGCATGATGACATACTGAACGATGGTGACAGTGCTGCTTGCCCAGAACGAATCAGATGCTGGCTCCGTGAGCGTGAGGTTGCACTGGAGCATATTCACGGCATACTTCTGGAATGGGAAGATGGCTGAATAGTAGAGTACACAGAGCAATGCCACAAGCCAAAAACCACTGCTGGTGAGAATCTGTCCGAGGTCACTAATCTTGAATGGGTCGTCTTTCTCTTCTGCTTCACCTGTCTGTGCATCGAGTTTCTTGTCCATGAAGAAATAAACGATGAACATGATGAGAGCAATGGCAAGAAGTACCACACCAAAGGCAACGGAACGAGACACGCTAATCGTGCCGCCCAGTTTGGCGAAGAATGGTGAGAAAATCATACAGGTAGCCACACCGAGGCGAGCCAATGCCATTTCCGAACCCATTGCCAATGCCATTTCGCGTCCCTTGAACCATTTCACGATACCACGGCTCACCGTGATACCTGCCATTTCCACGCCGCAACCGAAAATCATGAAACCAACGGCTGCGAATTTGGCTGAAGCGGGCATTCCCTCATAGAATGGAGACACGCCCAGTTCGTCGAAGCCTGGAATGTAGTTGAGATGGTTGGTGAACCAAGCCTCAAGGCTGCTTCCTACGAATGCTTCGTCAACGGCATACCACTTGATGACGGCACCGATGAGCATCACAACGCCCGAGAGCAGGGCTGTGAAGCGCACACCCATCTTGTCGAGGATGATACCTGCGAAGATGAGGAAGAAAACGAATACGTTGAGGAAAGTTTCTGAGCCTTGCATGGTTCCGAAAGCGGTGGAATCCCATCCACGTTCAGAAAGCATCAAGTCCTTGATAGGAGAGAGGATGTCCATAAAGATATATGAACAGAACATGGCAAGAGCCAGCAAGAGGAGAGCTGTCCAGCGCATCGCGGCTGAGTCTCTCAGCGTTTTTTGAATTGCTTGTGTCATATTGTTGTATTATGAATTAGTAATCTTCATTCTTCATTCTACATTCTTCGTTTATTTCTTCACCCATTTGTCGAGCCAAGCGAAGAAGGTGCGTTGCCAAAGGATGCCGTTTTGTGGTTTCAGCACCCAGTGGTTCTCATCGGGGAAGATGAGAAGCTGTGCAGGAATGCCTCTGTAGCGGGCTGCGTTGAATGCCGACATGGCTTGTGAAGCAACGATGCGGTAGTCCTTTTCGCCATGAATGCAGAGGATAGGAGTGTCCCACTTGTCAATGAATTTGTGAGGCGAATTTTGGAATGTGCGCTGGATGGTGGCATCGTCTTTCAGCCAAGGTGCACCGCCCAGGTCCCAGTTTGTGAACCAAGCCTCTTCGGTCTCGGTGTATTGTGCTTCGAGGTTGTAGATACCATCGTGAGCAATGAATGCCTTGAAACGCTTGTCATGGTTTCCTGCCAACCAATAGACGCTAAAGCCGCCGAATGAAGCACCTACGCATCCGAGGCGGTTCTTGTCAACGTAAGGAAACTTGCAAGCATCGTCGATGGCACTCTTGTAGTCGTCCATGCATCGACCTGTGTAGTTCGTGGAAATCTCTTCCAACCATTCCTGACCGAATCCAGGCAATCCGCGGCGGTTAGGACAAACCACGACGTAGCCGTTGGCAGCCATGATTTGCATGTTCCAGCGATAGCTCCAGAACTGGCTGACAGGACTCTGAGGACCGCCCTCGCAGAAGAGCAGGGCAGGGTATTTCTTGTTGGCATCGAAGCGAGGAGGAAGCACAATCCACGAGAGGATTTCCTTGCCATCCACCGACTTGCAGGTGCGTGGTTGCACATCACCCCAATCGATGTTATCGCGGAAGTATTGGTTCTCGTGTGTGAGTTGAGTGGCTTTGCCTTTCTTCGCATCCACGAGGAAGTATTCCTTAGGCTCTTTCATCGACTGGCGACCACAAAGCAATTTCTTGCCGCAGAGAGCCACGTCGGTGTAGTCGTACTGTCCATCGGTGAGTTTCTTCACCTGACCTTTCAGATTGGTGCTATACACGTGGGTGGTGCCGTGCCAAGTACCCACAAAGTAGAGAGTCTTGTTGTCTGCAGCCCAAGTGTAAGCATCCACATTGCTGTCGAAACTTTCTGTGACGTAAGTCTTCTTGCCCGTCTTCAACTCATAGATGCACAGGCGGTTACGGTCGCTTTCATAGCCATCGCGTTCCATGCTTTGCCAAGCGATGTACTTGCCATTGGCAGAGAACGAAGGGTTGGTGTCATAGCCTAAGTTGTAGTCCTTGCCATCCTCTATCGGTGCATTCACTTTTTGGTGCTGAAGCGAGCGAGTGAAGTCGTAAGCAGGAGCCTTGTAGTTGGCTGGCTTGCAGAGATTGGTGGTTTTGCCTGTCTCTATATTATAAAGGTAAATGTCGGAATCCGTAGAAATGGCATATTCGCGTCCCGTCTTCTTGCGGCAAGTGTAGGCAATGCACTTGCTGTCGGGACTCCAGCACAGCTGTTCGATGCCACCAAAAGGCTTCATCGGACATTCAAATGGTTCGTTGCCCAGCACAGCGATGGGGTCGGTGGAGAGTTCTGAGCCATTGAAATGATAAATGAAAGGCTGGGGAATTGTTTCCACCCATTCGTCCCAATGGCGGAACATCGCTTCGTTCACCACGTAGCCCGTTGTCTTAGGCAGGTCGGCTGGTTTGGCAGCGATGGAGCCTGTGTAAGGCATGGAGTGGATGATGAGCACACGCTTCTCGTCGGGCGAGAAGATGTAGTCCTCGATGTCGCGTTTCCCCTTCGAAATCTGCTGTCGTGCAGATCCGTCGGCATTCATCATCCAGAGTTGCATCGTGCCGTTGGCATCAGCAGCGAGGAAGGTGATTTTGCCGTTCTTCAAGTATTTTGGAGCCAACTCACTACCTTTCTGCGTGGTGAGTAGCTTCTCGTCGCTGCCGTCGGTGTTAAGTGTATAAATCACTGTGTGGCTCTTGTTTTCAGCCACGCTGTAATAGCTCACGTTGTAGGCAATCTGTTTGGCATCGGGCGAAACAGAAGAACCGCCTATGCGTCCCATAGCCCAAAGCAGTTCGGGAGTCAGCGTGCGGTTCTCGATTTGCGGCTTTTGCCGTCCTATGAAGGCCTGTGCCTGTACTTCTTTCTGTGTCATAGATAAAAGTCCTGCGGCGAGGAATGTAATAACTGATTTATTCATGTAGATATAGTTTTAATTGAAAAAAATAAGAGTTAAAAGCTAATGGACTTGCACGCCATTAACTTTTAACTCCAAAGGTGACTATTTCTTTCCGTGCTTCTTAGCTTGTTCCTCTTGTTGTTGGCGCAACACTTCCTGCTGTTGCTCAGCCATCTTCTGAAGGCGTTCCATCATACTGGTAGTCTTCTTCGGATTCGACTTGTTTTTCTTGTGACGCTCTTCCAGTTTGGCAAGGAGCTTGGCATCGTCAGTCGTCTTGCGCAGATACCACATCATGATGATAGAAATCAAACCCGAGATGAAGTAGTAGTAGGTCAGACCCGAAGCATAGTTGTTGAACGAGAAGAAGAAAATGAGAGGCATGAGGTACGACATCCATTTCATCATCTTCATGCTCTGCTCCTGCTCAGGAGTCATCGAATACTGCTGCTGGCGCATGGAAATCCATGTGTTGACAACAGTGGAGAGACACCAAAGCACACAGAAAATGCTGATGTGGTCGCCAATTCCCCAAATGTTCGTGCCCCAACGGATGACATCGTCATAGGCAGAGAGGTCCTTTGCCCAGAGAAACGACTGACCGCGCAGCTCGATGGCATTTGGAATGAAGTTGAAGAGGGCAATCCAGATAGGCATCTGAATGAGCATTGGCAGGCAGCCACCCATTGGCGAAACGCCATACTCCGAATAGAGTTTCATGGTTTCCTGCTGCTTAATCATGGCATCTTCAGGCTTCGTGTATTTCGCATTGATTGCGTCAACCTTCGGACGCAGCACGCGCATGTTGGCTGAAGAGAGGTAGGACTTCTTCATCAATGGATAAACGGCAAACTTCACAATCAGCGTAATCAGCAAGAGCACAATACCCATGTTGAGTCCCCAGCCTGTGAGCCAGTCGAACAGGTAGATGAAGACGAAGCGGTTAATCCAACGGATGATTGGCCAACCGAGATAAACGATACTCTGAAGGTCGAGATCTCGGTCCTCGCCCAGCATCTTTTCGTTTTCCTGCAAAGTCTGGAACTTGTTCGGACCCAGATACATCTTCATGTTCGTTGGGTTCTTGCCCGAAGGGTCGAAGTTCGTGGTCACATCTGTCTGGAGATTCTTGAGATACTTCACAGCCACATCGCCCTTCACTTCCTTCAGTTGCTTCGACGACATCTTCTCCACGTCGAACGCTTCCTCAGGAATGAGTATCTGACTGAAGAACTGCGTCTTGAAGGCGAGCCAGTTCAGTTTCTCGTCGAAGTCCTCGCCGTCCTTCTCCTTGTCAGCACCAGCCGACGACAGTTCATCGGTGTCGTTGTCAGTGTTGCGGTATGTGATGGTGCTATAGCGGTTCTCAAACGCATATCCCTTCTCCTGCTGGCGCATCTTCTCGTTCCACGAAATCGTGAACTTGTCAGCCTTGGCAGGGAAGAAGCCCTTCAGTCCGTTGGCTTGCACGTTCATGTTCACAAGATAAGAATTAGGAACGAGCGAATAGCTGATGTCAATGCTTCCGCTGCCCACTGGCAACGACATAGTCACAGCGTCCTTGCTCACTTCCTTTGGTGTGAAGAAGAATTCGTCGGAAATGATGTTGTCCTCCTTGCCTTCGAAGACGAACTGCATGTTCGATTCCTGAGCATCGAAGAGAACCACGTTGCCTCCCTGCTGGTTCTTGTAAGTAGGGTCGAGCAATTCTGCACGCTCCAACTGTCCACCCTTGTTCGAGATGGTCAGCTTGAGCAGTTCGTTCTGGATGACAGTCGTTCCAGCACTTCCCTGTCGTGCCTTGAAGAGAGCATTCGTAGAGTCGCTCATCTCTGCCAGTTCTTTCTCTGCTTGCTTCTGGGCTTCGATTTTGGCAATACTGTCAGACTTCTGTTGAGTCAAGGCTTCAATAGCCTGCTGTTTCTTGATGGCTGCTGCGCGTTTCTCCGCGTCCTTGCTGTTGTACATCATGAAGCCCACAAACACGAGGGCAATGAGCAGCCATCCAATGACGGTGTTTTTATCTTTCATTTTTAAGTTTTGATTATCTTTGTTACCTTAACAAAATAACACATTTGGGTACAAAGTTACGAAAAAACGCTG
>OCVV012858111.1_pt1 | contig 23429 bp, 19 predicted proteins | sample 1539721 | NCBI WGS metagenome assembly OCVV01 (sample SAMN02144230, study PRJEB22623) | gut metagenome | biome: sheep rumen | host: Ovis aries | place: New Zealand
CAAAGGAGATGGAAATGGTTGGGCATAAGGGTGAAGTTGTAAATTGTCAACGGGAAAAGGAGTGTGAGCAACCCCATGAGGGTCATCCCGTAGGCATATTCCTGTCTGTTATGAAACAGAAGTCCCTCCTGCCATCCATCTGAGCTTAAATGGTAATAACATTTTTTCCAATTGCGGTATGTCTGGTATGTTTTCTTATACTCTTTCATACCGCAAAGTTTGAAAGAATTATCCGTGTAAAAAAATGTTAAACGGATAATCGACAAATCGGCGTTCTAATGTGCTTGGAAGGCTGATACAATTGTTGTTTCACTACACATTTTGGCCCGTTTTTGCGCACTCTGCGTACCGCCGGGTACGCAAGATGTCAATATCTGCCCCAATTTGTGTCAAGGGGTACGATTACAGCACATCGCGGAGGAAAGGTCCGGTGACGGAGGCAGGGTCGGAGGCGAGTTGTTCGGGAGTGCCGGAGGCGACGATGCGTCCGCCGCCGCGACCGCCGGAGGGGCCCATGTCAAAGAGGTAGTCCACGCTCTTGAGGACATCCAGGTTGTGTTCAATGATGATGACGGTGTTCCCGGCGTCCACCAGACGCTGGAGGACACCGATCAGCACTTTGATGTCCTCGAAGTGGAGGCCGGTGGTGGGTTCGTCCAGGATGTAGAGCGTGGAGCCGGTTGAAGGGCGGGACAGTTCGGCCGCCAGTTTCATGCGCTGGCTTTCGCCGCCGGAGAGGGTGACGGCGCTCTGTCCCAGGCGGACATAACCGAGGCCGACGTCCACCAGTGCTTTCAGTTTGGAGGCGATGCGGGGAACGGGCTTGAAGAACTCGTAGGCCTCGCTGATGCTCATCTCCAGCACGTCGTTGATATTCTTTCCCTTGTAGCGGACCGCGAGCGTGTCCTCTTTATAGCGTTTTCCGCCGCATACTTCGCAGGGCACGTGCACGGAGGGCAGGAAATTCATCTCGATGACCTTGATGCCGGCGCCTTTGCATTCCTCGCAGCGGCCGCCGGGGACGTTGAAGGAGAATCGGCCCGCTTTATAGCCGCGGACTTTGGCGTCCTGCGTCTCTTCGAAGAGGGTGCGGATGTCGTTGAAGACGGCGGTGAAGGTGGCCGGATTGGACCGGGGCGTCCGGCCGATGGGGCTCTGGTCAATCTCGATGAGTTTGTCCAGGTTTTCCACGCCCGCGATGCTGTCGTAGGGCAGCGGGCGTTCCTTGCTGCGGTAGAACTTCTGCTTGAGGATGGGCATGAGGGTCTCGTTCACAAGCGAACTTTTCCCGGATCCGGAAAGTCCGGCCACCCCGATCAGGCAGCCCAGCGGGAAGTCCACGTCCACCTGTTTGAGGTTGTTGCCCCGGGCGCCGCGAAGGCGGAGGTACTTGCCGTTCCCTTTGCGCCGGGTCGCGGGGACTTCAATCTGCCGGATGCCTTTCAGGTAATCCAGCGTCACGGAAGGGCCGACTACGGCATGTGCCGCCGTGTCGGGGTCCATCGGCTCGCCTCTGAGAAGCGTCCCAAGGGGCGCGTTCAGGCAGATCCGGCCGCCCTGTTCGCCGGCGCCGGGACCCACGTCCACGAGCCAGTCGGCACTGAGCATAGTCTCTGCGTCATGCTCCACCACCATCACGGAGTTGCCCTCGTCGCGGAGGGCCTTCAGCGAGGCGATGAGCTTGCGGTTATCTTTCTGGTGCAGGCCGATAGAAGGCTCGTCCAGGATGTAAAGCACATTCACCAGCTTGGAGCCGATCTGCGTCGCCAGCCGGATGCGCTGGCTTTCTCCGCCGGAGAGCGATCCCGTGGCGCGGTCCAGCGACAGATAGTCCAGGCCGACGTCCAGCATGAACTGCACCCGCTCCCTAAGCTCCTTGAGGATGTCCCGGGCTACGCTGGCTTCCCGCTGGGTGAACCCGTCGGGAATGACGTCCAGCCATTTCCGGAGTTCCGTCATTTCCATGGCGGCGACTTCCGGAATGGTTTTCCCGTCGATCCGGAAGCACAGGGCTTCACTGCTCAGGCGCGTCCCGTGACAGACCGGGCACACGACCGTATCCTCGATATTGTCCAGCACGCCGTCCCAGCTTTCCATCTCCGAAAGATTGCCTTCCCCTACGCGGAACAGGTCTTCGGAACCGTAGACCAGCAGGCTCACGGCCTCGTCCGGCAGGGCGTCGATAGGATCGTACAGGCTGAAATTATACTTTCGGGCGATGGCGCGGATGATGTCGAATTTCCGGTTCTCCCGGACTTTTCCGAGCGGAGCGATTCCGCCGTCGGCCACGGATTTGCTGCGGTCCGGAATGATGGTGTCGATATTCACGTCCACGATGGAGCCGAGGCCCTTGCAGTGCGGGCAGTACCCCTGGGGCGAGTTGAAGGAAAAGCTGTGCGGCTGCGGTTCCTGGAGGGAAATGCCGCTTTCCGGGTCCACCAGGTGTTTGGAAAAGTGGGCGGGCTTCTGCGCCCCGACTTCCAATATCGCCAGGGATCCTTTGCCGATATTCAGGGCCCGGCTTACGGACTCGCGGATGCGCCGGTCGTCCCCTTGCCGGGGCTTGAGGCGGTCTACGACCAGTTCGATAAAATGCGGTTTGTACCGGTCCAGGGCATCCACTTCCTGCAGGGGCAGGATTTCCGCATCGATCCGGACCTCTGTGTATCCGCGTTTCCGGAGCTGGTCGAAGAGCTCGCGGTAGTGACCCTTTCGGCCCCTTACGAGCGGAGCCAGCAGGTAACACTTCTTTCCGGCATACTCTTTCAGGACCAGGTCCACGATCTGCTCGTCCGTGTAGCGGACCATCTCCTTGCCGGTTTCCGGCGAGAAAGCCCGCGACCCCTTGGCGTACAACAGGCGGAGGAAGTCGTAGATCTCCGTGATGGTCCCCACTGTGGAGCGGGGATTGTTCCCCGTCGTCTTCTGTTCAATGGCAATGATGGGACTCAGTCCCGTAATCTCCTCCACTTCAGGCTTTTCCAGGATTCCCATAAAATGCTTGGCATACGTGGACAGCGTATCCATGTACCTGCGCTGGCCCTCCGCATAGATGGTATCGAAAGCCAGGGAACTCTTTCCGCTTCCGCTCAGGCCCGTCACCACCACAAATTCCCCCCGTGGAATAGCGACATCCACATTCTGCAAGTTATTTGCGCGCGCTCCCCGCACCTGAATATATTCCTTCTTTGCCATAGATTGCAAAGATACGAAGAATTCCGGGAATTATCCTCGCGTTCCCCGCGGTACGCAGGATGCACAAAAGAACAGGAGCCTTTTCATCACGCGAAGCTCACGCCCCACTCCGCACGGAGGCGGTCCATCAGGTGCATGATGTAGAGCGTTTCGGCATGAGGCATCTGCGGCGGCTCAAAGAGCCCGGCGCAGATGGCGTCGGCACAGGCCTGAAACTGGTATTCAAACCCCGTAATCTGCTCAGGAACAGAGATTTCTTTTTCAACGACGTGCCGCTTCCGGCAGATTCTCAGACAGGTGGGATTGATCAGGTCGTCGAATACCAGATAACCGGTGGTTCCGGCAATTACACCCGTATTCTCCCCTTGCGAAAAGGCCGAGGAACAAACGGTGGAAAGAGTCCCGTCTTCATGGATGAAACTGATCACCTCCGAAGCGTCCACCCCGGATCCGGCCCGGATGCAGGAGGTGGTGAGGTCGCGGATGGGGCTGTCGCAGTACATCCGGACAAAATTCAGAAGGTATACGCCAAGGTCCAGCAGAGCGCCGCCCCCCAGGGACGGCTGCAGCACACGCTCTTTGTCCGACACATTGTAGGAGAGCGAGGCCGACAGCATCGTCGGCTTTCCGATAATACCGGAAGCGAGCACTTCCCGGGCCATTTGCCGGACGGGCATGTAGCGGGTCCACATGGCTTCGGCAATGAAAACGCCCTTTTCCCGGGCCAGCGCCAGGATAGAAGCCGCTTCCATGGCATTGAGCATGAACGACTTTTCCACCAGGCAGGGCTTTCCGGCAAGGATCGCCTCGCGTGCCTGCGCAAAGTGACAGGAATGCGGCGTCGCAATGTACACCAAGTCTATTTCCGGGTCCGCAAGAAGGGCCGAATAAGAGCCATAGGCCCGCGGAATTCCAAACCGGCCGGCAAAGGCCGATGCTTTTTCCTCCGAGCGCGACCCGATGGCCAGGCACTGCATCCCGTCCATGGCAGAGAGCGTCCGAGCCGCTTTTTCAGCAATGTGCCCGGCACCGATTATTCCGACATTCATCATGTACAGAACCCCTTATAAGGTTTGGCCGCCGATAAACTCGCGCATGATGGAGGTGGGCGGAATGGCGGCGATTTCCGAGGGTTGGAGCGCCACGATGTAGGAGAGGAACTTCAGCAGGCGGACAGCGTCGGAATAAGCCTCGGAGGAGGGCAGGATCCGGCGCAGGAGCGGTTCTGCGTAGTAGCGCAGAAGAGGAAGTTCGTACAGGAGGGCGGTGTTGAACTGGGCGTCGGCATTTTCCTGGAAGGGGAAGATGTAGCGGTTTTCGCCGCGGCGGACCGACGGCCAGCGCAGGATGGTTTCCTCGGGCGAGATGCCCCGGGTCCGGTTGTCGCGGACCATGCGCCGAAGCAGACGGTTATCCGTGGTGGAGATGCAGCAGTTCTCGTCCAGTTTCAGGGAAGTGAGGGCCGACGCATACACCCGGAAAATGCGGTTCTGGTCCACTGTGGGAACCATAGCGGGATCCAAGGCGTGGATACCCTCCATGATGAGGATGTCGTTCTCCTCCAGATGCATCATCTTGCCTTCGAAGAAAGCCCTTCCCTGTTTGAAGTCGTAGCGGGGAAGTTCCACTTCTCCGCCGGAGAGCAGGGTATTCAGGTGATTGCCAAGCAGTTCCAAATCCATGGCCTCCAGGGCCTCGAAGTCGTAATTGCCGAACTCATCTTTGGGCGTATTCTCCCGGGAGACGAAATAATTGTCCAGTTCGATGACCTTCGGATTCATCTCCTTCACGATGCACTGCTGGGCCAGACGCAGGGACGACGAGGTTTTTCCGCTGGAAGACGGACCGGCCAGGAAGACAATCTTCACATGGTCGCGCGCAGCGTAGACTTTGTCGGCCAACTCGGCGTAGGCTCGTTCCTGGCGGGCTTCGCAGAGATTGATGAGGTTTACGGCCCCGCCGCTCAGCAGGCGGCTGTTCAGGGCGCTCACGCTCACAACGCCGGTAGCCTTGCACCAGTAACCGTACTCTTTCAGGGTAACGGTGAGTTTCTTCTGCTTCTGGCGGGCGATGGTGCGGGTGATGTCATCGTCGGAGGGATACTGCAGGCAGAACCCATGGTGGAAAGGCATGAGGTCGAACACCTTCAGATATCCCGTCGAAGGGACTAGCGGACCGTAGAAATTGTCAGCCACGCCGTCCAGGTAGTACACGGAGCAGAAATATCGGCCCAGGGACTCCTGGAGGGCGGCTTTCAGGGGCTGCCGCTGCGCACGGAAAATGGCCGATGCCTCCTCCGACAGCAGCTTCTTCCGGATAAACGGCAGATCCAGGGCCACCAGCCGGCGCATCTCTTCCCGCAGGCGGAGGATGTCCTCGTCCGCAATGGTTTCACCGCGGAACTTGCAGTACAGGCCGCTGGGCAGGGAATGGTTGATTTTCAGGATCTTGTCGGGGAACAGGGAGCGGACGGCACGCTGCAGCAGAAAGCTCAGCGAACGCAGGTACGTACGCCTTCCTTCCGGATTGTCATAGCCGATAAACTCCACCTTGTGCGGAAAGAACACCTGGAAATCCAGCGCCTTGAGTTCATGGTCCACCAGGGCGGCCAATACAGGGTACTGCCTGCCGGTGAGCGGGTTCGTGACCTGGGCCGGCGCTACCGTGGAAAGACGCTCCCCCAGGGGCATCTCATAGGTCTTTCCGTCGTTGATACAGGAGATCGTTATGCGCTCCATGGGCTACTTCTCCCTAAGAGACAGGGCGAATCCGCCGGCACGTGCCATCCAGACGGTGAGGGAATCGGCACTGGTGACTTCGCTCTTGGTGATGGTGTAAGCCTGGGAGTTGGTCTCGTAGTCTGCGTCGGGGGCGTCGGCATACAGAGTGGCCTCATACGTAAGTCCGGGCTTCAGAAAATCCAGGCCGAAGGTGACCTCGCGGGCATTCTCGTCCGTGATGCCGCCCACGTACCACACGTCGCGGGGCGTGGCCTTTGCCAGGTCCTTCACCGTGGCGTTCTCCGGCAGGGCGTAGACGAACTTGGCGGCATTGGTGACCATGTCCTTGCGGGCGTCGGGAAGCGTGGCGGTGCTCGCGGCCGAAGCGTTCAGCGTGGAAAGCTTGGGCCGGCGGGCCGTCACGATGAAGGCGCCGGGCTCCGCCATCAGGTAGCGGCTTTCTTCCCAGTCGACGGCGACGTCCTTGATGAACTGGAAGGCGTCCATGAAGCGGGCGTAGTTTTCAGGCAGGTCGGCGGCCATCTGCAGCGGGCTGTAGAAGGTGACGTACAGGCCCAGCTGATTGCACAGGGTGTGGTTCATCTTGCCGGTGGTGCCGGGTGCGGTGACGGACATGTCGGTCTCGAAGATACCGGGCGTGTAGTCCATGGGACCGCCCTGCAGGCGCGTGAAGGGGAAGATGGTGGTATGGCCGGGCTTGATGGTGCCGCGGAACTCCGTTCCCATGGCGCTTTCATTGCCGATCATGTTGGGCCAGGTGCGGCACAGTCCGGTGGGACGCACCGCCTCGTGTGCATTCACCATGATATGGTGCTTGGCAGCCTCCGTGATGGCGTAGTGGTAGTGGTTGATGGTGGGCTGGCTGTAGTGGTAGTCGCCGTAAGGGATGATGGCGCCCACATAGCCGCTCTTCACGGCATTGTAGCCGTACTGGTTCATGAGGTCGTAGGCCTGTTCCATCCAACGCTCGTAATTGAGGGTGGAGGAAGAGGTTTCGTGGTGCATGATCAGGCGGATACCCTTCTGATGGGCATAGCGGTTCAGGGCCGGGAGGTCAAAGTCCGGATACGGGGTGATGAAGTCGAAGACAAAGTCTTTCTGGTGACCGTACCAGTCTTCCCAGCCTTCGTTCCAACCCTCGATCAGGATGCCGTCAAAGCCGTTTTCGGCGGCAAAGTCAATGTATCGGCGCACGTTTTCGTTGTTGGCGCCATGGCGGCCGTGCGGGGTGGAAGCGGCATAATCCGTGACGCCCAGCTGGACGGAGGGATAGTCGTGGGTGTAAGACCATTCGCTCTTGCCGGTGATCATTTCCCACCATACGCCCATGTACTTGACGGGATGAATCCAGGAGACGTCGTCCAGGACACAGGGGTCATTGAGGTTCAGGACCAGGCGGGAGGCAAGGGCCTCGGTGGCGCTTTCGCACACCATGACCGAACGCCAGGGCGTCTTGCAGGGGGCCTGCATGCGGGCACGCACGCCTTCCGCATCCGGAGTCAGGTGGGTAGAGAAGACAAAGTTCTTGTCGTCCAGGTCCAGGTTGGTGGTGGGATAATTCAAGACGGCAGCCTCGTGGATGTTCAGATACAGGCCTTCGGCCGTCTTCATCTGCAGGGCGGTCTGGACGCCGGTGGGCGAGAATCCCTGCTGGGGTGCACCGCCGCGGGGACGGGGCAGGTCGCTGAGGTGACGGATCTCGGAGAGCTTGGACTCGGTGGGATTGAACTCCTGGGTGGAGTAGTCGCCGGGAATCCACCAGGCAGTGTGGTCACCGGTCATGGCGAACTCCGTCAGCTCCTCATCCACTTTGAAATAGGTGAGCTTGTTCTCCAGCGGGAACTCATAACGGAAACCGAGGCCGTCGTCATACAGGCGGAAACGGATTTTCATGACGGCTCCCTTGCCGTAACGGTTGCCCAGGTCGCCGGTGTAGGCGGGGTCGGTGACACTGACGCCGGACTGAGCCTGACGGACGGCCTCCGGCTGCTGCTCCAGCGTGACGACCAGCTCATTGTAGTGGTTCCGGATGTGGGCTTCCTCTCCCCAGACCGGGTCCCAGGTCTCGTCAAACGAGGAGGTCTGGGCGTCCGTGAGGGTAAACCCCTTGTCCAGATTGTCCTGGCCGATCAGGCGAAATCCCAGATGGGAGGGAAGGATGACTGCCGAACCGTTGCGGTCCAACGCATAGACAGGGGCTCCGTCCGGAGTAAGGCCCACCTTGAGGACCATTTTTCCATCCGGGCTGGAAATGGAATGATCGGCCGTCCATTCGAGGGATTTCGGGCCGCAGGAGATGGCGAGAAGCGCCAGCGCAAATCCAAGTAATTTTTTCATATTCAGTTCGTTATTTTGTCAGGACCATGTATTCGCCGGGAGCGAGAGTAATCTCTGCAGGGGGAGTCACGACTTCTCCGGTGAACGCGTTCCTGTATTCGCCCGGGAGGTTGAGCGTCATGGTGACGGGGGCCGACTCCAGATTCAGGAAAGGAACGGCCACCTTGTCGCCCTGGGGACGGTTGTCGTTCGCGTCGGCCTTTTCCCCGGCGGCTTCCTGCGCCACGGGGATGCCGAAATTCGCAAGGACGACGACCATATTGCCCTTTACCTCGCGGTGGAAGGCCACCCAGCCTTCCGGGGCTTCCAACCAGACAATCTCGCCGCCTTTCTCACCGGCAGCAAGGACGGGATTCTCATGCTTGAGCTGGACCAGTTTTTTCCAGAAAGCGGTGTGCTCATTGGCGCTCCAGTCGGTGATGGGATCTTTCTCGAAGAAAGCCAACCGGCGGTCCAGGCCGATTTCCTGACCGGTATAAATCAGGGGCTGGGAGCCTGGCAGGGTGAAGCACAGTACGGCGCAGGCGTCGGCAGCGGCGCCTTCGCGCTCGAACTCAGTGCCGGACCAGGAGTTTTCGTCGTGGTTGGAGGTGAATGTGAGGCGGAAAGCTTCCTTGGGGAAACGGGCGGCGTCGCGGGCCACATAGTCCTTGAGGTCCTGCACCGACTTGCTGCCCTGGGCCAGGCCGTTCAGCAGGTGATGCAGTTCCCAGGCGTAATTGGCGTCGAAGGTGGTGAGAGGGTCGGCCAGGTTGTCGCGCTCGGCCTCGGCCAGGAGATAGATGTCCGGATAATCCTTGTTCATCTTGGGGAGGATGCCGTACCAGAAATCGGCCGGGACTTCGCCGGCGGCGTCGCAGCGGAAACCGTCCACGCCTTTCTCCAGCCAGAAACGCATGGCGTCGTCCTGGGCCCACCAGACTTCCTGGTTCTCATAATTGAGGCTGCGGGTGTCTGTCCAGTCGTATTCCCAGATGGCGTTGCCGAGGGAGTCGCGCTCGTAGAAGTCGGCCGGTTTTTCGCTCATCCAGACATTGTCGGGGGCGGTCTGGTTGGCCACCCAGTCCAGGATGACCTTCAGTCCCTGGGCATGCGCGGCATTCACCAGGTCCTGGAAATCCTCCATGGTGCCGAACTCGGGATTCACCTTCTTGTAGTCCGAAATGGCATAATAAGAGCCGAGGGTACCCTTGCGGCCTTCCGTACCGATCTGGTACATGGGCATGAGCCAGAGCACGTCCACACCCAGCTCCTTCAGACGGGGAAGCTGGGCCTCAACGCCCTTGAAGGTACCTTCCGGGGAGAACTGGCGGATGTTCACTTCATACACGACCGAGCTGTAAGTCCACTCGGGATGGGGAGACTGCGTTTTTTTGCAGGACAGGGTCAGGCCCAGCAGAGCCATCGCCAAGAATAATACTTTCTTCATAACATCTACAATATTACACATTTTTCCAGGAAAAAACAATCCTTACCTGCGGTAAGCGTGCATATATTTGTCCTGCTTACCGCAAAAAAGGGGTGTTTTTGCGGTAAGCGAGACAGGTTTTGTATCGCTTACCGCGTTTTTTGTTAACTTTGCAGTGCAAAGAGAACTGATATGAAACTAGCAGAAGCATTGAACCAGCGGGCCGACCTCCAGAAACGGATCGCCCAGCTTAAAGAGCGCCTGAACAATAACGTCAAGGTCCAGGAAGGAGATTCTCCGGCCGAAGACCCCAAGGATCTGTTCGCCGAACTGGATGACGCGATCCATCAACTGAAAGAGACGGTTTTCCGCATTAACAGGACCAATCTGGAAACCGCCGTCGAAGGCCGCAGCCTGACCGATATCATTGCCGAGAAGGATACCCTTTCACTGAAAATTTCCACGCTTCGCGAAGTGCTGGAAAATGCCAATGTCCGCAGTGACCGCTTCTCCCGCAATGAGATCAAGTTTGTCCGGACAATCGATGTGGCGAAACTGCAGAAGCAGATTGACGACCTGTCAAAACAACTCCGGGAACTGGACGTGAAACTCCAGCAGGCCAACTGGTCCACTGACTTGAAATAGCTCCGGCAGGGCGGGCACACCTCCGCGGCAGGAGGTCAAGCCGCGACTCGGTCACGTGAAGCGGAACCCTTCACAAACAGTATCGTCAGGTTCAGCACCCTTCACAGACGCATCGTTTACCATTCAAACTGCACTACCGCCGTGCCGACTGCCAGAGCAACCTCCCCGCTCCGGGGAGGTTTTTTTTGTCAGGTCCCCGACCATGAACAGCGCGGGAAGCGGGGCGCCTTTGGTGGTGTCAAAGACGGTGCCGTCTGTCACTTTTTCAAACTTGTAGCCCAGGCGGCAGAGCTCGATGGCCGCGCCGACCTTGAACAGCGTCTCCACCGTCACGAGGAAGAGCCTGTATGCCTCCGCCGTACCCGGTTCCGGACTCTCCCGAATGAGGAAATGATAGGCATTGGCGGCACAGGACTGCATGGCCGGAACACTGTGCCGACGGTCTTTCAGGATGGTATCGGTGATGTGATCGTCCATGTCGTCAAAACCGCGTTCCCCTTGAAAGAAAGCATAAGGGCAGTCCATATACCTTGCCCAGTCCCTGTCCCAAAGGAAGGCCACGGCCATCCCGAGATACCCGGCGCAGCCAAGGCAGAACTCAGGGTAGGCGTTGAAGTTGCGGACCGCATCCCCGTAGAAAGACGGGGCATAGCGCAGCCAGGCTTCATCTATATCCGGAGAGGACAGCAGCGTCCCTTTCAGAAGACCGGCATCGGTGCATGAAGCCAGCAGATACGCTGTCAAATCCTCACGGTACTTTTCTATGGTTGAATTCTCCGACATCTCTTTACGGGCCGTCGTCCTAATGCCAGTATGATCCGTTCCTCAGAACTTTTCCGGGCGCATCATGGGGAAGAACAGCACGTCCTGGATGCTTTCGGCACCGGTCATGAACATGGTGAGCCGGTCAATGCCGATACCGATACCGCTGGTGGGCGGCATGCCGTATTCCAGGGCGCGGACGAAGTCGTAGTCCACGTACATGGCCTCGTCGTCGCCTTTGGACTTGAGGGCGGCCTGCTCCTCGAAGCGGTCCAGCTGGTCCACAGGGTCGTTGAGTTCGGAGTAGGCGTTGGCCAGTTCCTTGCCGTTGACAAAGAGTTCGAAACGCTCGGTGAGGGTGTCGTCGTAGCGGCAGCGCTTGGTGAGCGGGGACATTTCCACGGGGTAGTCAATCAGGAAGGTGGGCTGCACCAGGTTCTTCTCCACATATTCGCCCACGATGGCGTCGATGAGTTTCCCGACACCCATTTCCGGGCTCACTTCCACATTCAGCTTTTTGCACACTTCCCTGAGCTGGGCCTCGTCCATGCCTTTCACATCCACGCCGGCGTACTCCTGAATGGCATCCAGGATGCGGAGGCGGCGGAAAGGACCGGCAAAGGAAATCTCGTTCCCGCCGATGGTCTTGGTGACCCCGCCGGTAGCTTCGGCCACTTTCTGGAGCATCTTCTCGGTGAATTCCATCATCCAGATGTAGTCCTTGTAGGCGATGTACATCTCCACGCAGGTGAATTCCGGATTGTGGGTCTTGTCCATGCCCTCGTTGCGGAAGTTCTTGGCGAACTCGTACACGCCGGAGAAGCCGCCCACGATGAGGCGCTTCAAGTACAGCTCATTGGCGATACGCATGTACATGTCCACGTCCAGGGCATTGTGGTGCGTGACGAAAGGACGGGCCGTAGCGCCGCCCGGAATAGGCTGAAGGATGGGCGTTTCCACCTCCAGGCAGCCCTCTGCGTTAAAGCACTCGCGCATAGTGTTGATGATAAGTGTGCGCTTGACGAAAGTCTCCTTCACCTGCGGGTTCACCACCAGGTCCACATAACGCTGACGGTAGCGCAGTTCGGGGTCTTCGAAACTGTCGTGGACGGTGCCGTCGGCATCGGTCTTCACGATGGGGAGTACGCGGAGGGACTTGCTCAGGACCGTGAGTTCCCTGGCGTGGACGGAGAGCTGGCCGGTCTGGGTGAAGAAGGCAAAGCCCTTGATGCCCACAATGTCGCCGATGTCCAGGAGTTTCTTGAACACCGTGTTGTAGAGGGTCTTGTCCTCGGAGGGGCAGATCTCGTCCCGTTTGACATATACCTGAATGCGGCCGGCGCTGTCCTGGAGTTCCATGAAAGAGGCGGCGCCCATGATGCGGCGGCTCATGATGCGGCCGGCGATGCAGACGTCCTGAAAATTGCCTTCCTCCGGTTTGAAGCCGGCGGCAATCTCCACGGTGGTGGTGTTCACGGGATATAAGGGCGCGGGATAGGGGTTGATGCCCAGTTCACGAAGTTTTCCAAGGGATTCTCTTCTTCCGAGTTCCTGCTCATTCAGCTGATAATATGCCATAATTCAAACTTTTTTCACGAAAATGCAAAGATACAAAAAACAATGTGTATTTTTGCGTTACGATTGAAAAAACGCCATGGCTATGAAAACAGAGACGGTCACATCGGCCCAGAATCCCAAAATCAAGAACCTGCTGCTGCTTCAGGAAAAGTCCAAAGCACGGCGGGAGCAGGGCCTGTTTGTGGTGGAAGGACTGCGGGAACTGAGGCACTGCCTGGAATCCGGCTACACCGTCCGCACCCTGTTCGTATGCCCTGACATCCTTCCTGCAGGGACAGAGGTTTTTCCAGAAGCATCGGCCCTAAAATCTGCTCCTGGAAAAGTCCCTGAAGATAACACACCCACGGTCATCGAAATTCCGGAACAGCTGTACCGGAAAGCGGCATACCGGGAGAGCACGGAAGGCATCATTGCAGAAGTGGAGTACAAAGCCCTGTCGCTGGAAGATTTGGCACTTCCCCGCAATCCGCTCATCATGGTGCTGGAATCCGTGGAAAAGCCGGGCAATCTGGGAGCCGTTCTCCGCAGTGCCGACGCCGCCGGTGCCGACGCCGTCCTCATCTGCGACCCGCTCACGGACCTGTATAACCCCAACCTCATCCGGGCTTCCATCGGCGCAGTGTTCACCGTTCCCACGGTGGCCTGTTCCTCGGAAGCGGCTATCGATTTCCTGAAAAAGCGTGACATTCAGATCCTTACAGCCCAGTTGCAAGATTCATCCCTCTATTACGACGCAGACATGGAACGGGGCACCGCCCTGGTGATGGGAACAGAGTCCACCGGACTCAGCGACCTCTGGCGGCGGGCGGCGTCGGCCCATATCCGCATTCCCATGCTGGGGCAGCTGGACAGCCTGAATGTCTCCGTCAGCGCCGCCATCCTCCTGTACGAAGCCGTCCGTCAGCGGCAGGGAAAACTCATTCGTTGAAGCTGATTACCTGACCCGAGCCCTCGTAGAGGGTGCAGGGACTTTCCAGTTCCACGGCCAATACTGTCATGCGCGGATCCAGGACGTCGGCCGGGACGTCGATATACAGGACGCCGGGAATCTCGCTCCAGTCGATGTCGTTGTACAGTTTCCAGGAGAGTTCCCGGTCGGACCCTACTACGCGGATGCGGCGGATGCGGGACTTGAGGCCCTTGACTTCCACCGACGCATTGGGTGCATAGGGAAGATACAGGAAGAGGATGTCGCCGGCGGGATTCAGGGATGTGTAGGCCTGCACATGGCCAGCGGGGATGCCCGCACGGGTGTTGTAGACGGCCTCCTGGTGCTTGGAGGTCCATCGGCCCAGTTCCTTGAGGATGGCCACCTCTTCTTCGGGGATGGTACCGTCGGCCCGGGGGCCGATGTCCAGCAGCAGGTTGCCGCCCATGCCGATGCAGTCCACCAGCATACGGATGACAGTGTCGGGGCTCTTGAAATCCGTGTCTTTCTTGCGGAAGCCCCAGGAGTCGTTGATGGTCATGCAGGTTTCCCACCACTGGCTCTTCGGCCGGGTGACGGGGACCCCCAGTTCGGGCGTATCGTAGTCCCCGTTCCCCTGGATGCGGGAATTCACGATGACTGCGGGATTATGCTCCCGAAGCATCCGGACGATCCCGGGAGCGTCCCATTCCTCGGAGGAAAACTCCCAGTCGCCGTCGAACCAGAAGAGGTCCGGATTGTACTGCTCCTGCAGTTCCTTCAGCTGGGCCGAATTGAAGGTAAGGAAATGCTGCCAGCGCTCCGGCTCCTTGTGGATGTCGTAGCGGGCCGGACCGGCGCGGAACACATTGGGATAGTCTTCCCGGGGCCAGTCGATGAGGGAGTAGTAAAGTCCCAGCTTAAGGTCTCCCTGCCGGCGGACCTCCTCCACGAAAGGAGTCAGGACATCCCGCGCGGCGGCCGAGCTCTTGACGGAACTCACATCACCCGCCTTCGTATCCCAGAGCGCAAATCCGTCGTGGTGCTTGGAAGTGATGACCGTGTACCTGGCCCCGCTTTCGCGGATCAGCCGCACCCACTCGGCCGGGTCGTAGGCCGATGCGGTGAAGTCGGCCTCCTGGGCGAAGTAGTCCTCCATGCTCACCACCTGGTTGTGGAAGCTCCAGCTTTCGGACCAGTCGCCGCGGGAATAGATGCCCCAATGGATGAAAATGCCCAGTTTGGCCTGCGAGAACCATTCCATCCGCTCCGCTTTCTGCTGCGGAGTCTCCCCTTCCGAAGTTTGGTTCCGGCCGCACGATGCCACCATGCACGCCAGGGCCACGATTGTTAGAATGCGTTTCATATCTGTCTGTTAATGCCCAAAGATACAAATTAAGCCCCAAATCCCAAAATCGTTCTCCGTCTCTTTCCTTTTTGGTGCAGGTGTTACGTTTTTTTGGCTCAGGTCCTGGCCTTTTTGGTGCAGGCCTCAGGTTTTTTGGCGCAGGTGCGATTTTATGCCCCATACCTGCGCCGCAAAACATCGTTCTACGCGCTCCCGTGGCGCAGGTCCTGGCCTTTTTGGTGCAGGCCTCGGGTTTTTTGGCGCAGGTGCGATTTTATGCCCCATACCTGCGCCACAAAACATCGTTCTACGCGCTCCCGTGGCGCAGGTGCCCTCTCCAAAATCGCACCTGCACCATTTGAAGCCACACCTGCACCATTTGAAGCCACACCTGCGCCACTCGCGAGCAGCGATTAGGCCGTATGCATATATTCAGGGGCAGCAAAAAGGGGCCGACTAAAAAGTAGATTGTTCGGCAGGTTCACATGCCTCAGAATGACATGAGACTGTCATTCTGAACGAAGTGAAGAATCTTTTTAGTCGTCCCCTTAGGTTTGCAAAACAAAAATGCCAGTGCCGGATCAGAAGGGCAGGTCGTCGGCGGGTTCGGCGGCAGGGAGAGGGCCTTGATAAGCCGGGTTGACACCGGGGACACCGGGGACGCCGGGGGCACCGGCAGGGCCAGCACCGCTAACAGGGTTCGGACCACTAACAGGGTTCGGACCACTAACAGGGTTCGGACCGACAGGAGCCGGGCCTGCCGCACCGCTGGGCTGGAAGCCGGCAGGCATGGAGGAGGGCTGATACCCGCCCGCCGGAGCCATACCGCCGGCAGGAGCGGAACCGCCAGAAGAAGCCATACCGCCGGAAGGAGCGGAACCGCCAGAAGGCTGGGCGCCACCCTGGTAGCCCGGGCCGTATCCGCCCTGGTAACCGGAGTTGCCTTCGCTGTCGGGGCGTTTTCCGAGGAGTTGGAGGTTGTCGGCTACGACTTCGGTGGTGTAGCGTTTGGCGCCGGTCTGGTCGGTCCACTGGCGGGTGCGGAGTTTGCCTTCGATGTAGACCTGGCTGCCTTTGTGGACGAATTTTTCCACGACGTCGGCGTTGTTGCGCCAGACGACGATGCTGTGCCATTCTGTGTTTTCGCGGAGTTCGCCGCTGCGGTCGCGGTAGCGTTCGGTGGTGGCGAGACGGAAGGAGGCGACTTTGACGTTGCCGCCGGGATTCTGGGGGTTGGATTCGAGGTAACGTACTTCGGGATCATTGCCAACGTTACCGATGAGCATTACTTTGTTCAGTGCCATAAGTCAATAAATTAAAAACGGGCGATGGCATCCTGTCACCGCACCGCAATTTACTAATTTTTTGTGAATTCCGTCAAAGGACGCGCAACATTTTTTGGGCCGACGGCATTTCCCCGGTAAAGAGGCTGTACCCCGCGACGGCCTGCCCCAGCAGCCACTGGCGGCCGCTGATATAGCGCGGGTGCCCTGCAAGGACCGGAGCCTTGTATTCAGCCTCCAGGACGACGGCACCGGAAAGCGGCAGCCCTGCGGGAACCGGAGCCCGCCCCGGCAGCGTATAGATGATCAGCGAAGGCCGAAGGACCGGCATCGCTTCCGTCGGCACGGCTGTCACCGCCGGGTCGATGGCCGATAGCTCCTGCGCTTTTGCGAAGGTCCGGTTGACGACGCTGACCCGGGCGCCCAGCCGCAAAGCAGCCACGACGGCCGCCCGTGCAGCCCCTCCCGCCCCGACTACCAGCACATCCGAAAACTGCTGTCCGGACAGGGCGTACAGGACGCCGTCCACGTCGGTATTATGGCCTTCGAGCACACCGTCGGGGCGTTTTACGACCAGGTTCACCGCACCGGAGCGCCGGGCGTTGTCATCCAGGGAAGTCACGGCCCGGAAAGCGTCCTGCTTGAAGGGCGCCGTCACGTTGATGCCGTCGTAGCCGTGAAGGAAGCACTGCCAGGCGTCGGCGAAAGAGTCAAAATCCAGCAGGTCGTACGGGTAGCGGCCGTCGTAGGCGGCCCCGAAGAGCCGGGGACTCATGGATCCCTGTACGGGATGGCCGATAATCCCGAATCTCATTTGTTCCGGAAGAAGTTCTCGTGAATGTAGGAGCCCAAACCGCAGAATGCCTGCGTAATGACCTGGGATTCGTGGTTGAGGGTGGCGAGAATCATTCCTACACCCACCGGAATATTCCAGATGCTCAGCAGGGCGCCGGCCACCACGCCGTGGTATGCGCCGAAACCGCCCGGCACGGGCACCACCGAGGAGATGCTGCCAGCGATCATCAGGAAGAAGGCGTCGGTGAGGGTGAGCGTGGAGAACGCTTCGATATCCTGCAGCGCCCAGACGATGGCGGCGCTCATGAGCCAGTAAATGACCCAGATGACGGCCGTCAGCAGGAAGAACAGCCAGACCCGCTTCATGTGCATGAAAGACCCCAGGCCATGGCCGATGCCGGCGAGGAATCCCCAGATCTTGCCCCAGACGCCGCCTTTCTCGCGGAACGCGTAGGCCAGGCCGATAAGCCCGGCCACCAGGGCCACCACGCCGCCCAGGATCCACCAAAGGCTGGTGGCTCCGCCGATGCCGGAAAGGCTTTCCATCAGATAGCCGCCGAAACTGTCCCATTTGACAGCGACCAGTACGGCCGCCATCCCTATGGTGACCAGCGCGTCCCACACCCGCTCGATGAGCAGGGTTCCCAGCGCTTTGTCAAATGTCAGGAGGCGTTTCCCGTCGGGCCCGAGGGCGGAATGCTTGACGACGTAGCCCAGACGCACGACTTCGCCCGCGCGAGGGAGTGCCAGATTCACGGCCATGCAGATGTTGTAGGCGTTGAAACAGGTGAGCCGGGAGGTGGAAGGGTCGAAGGGTTCCAGAAGCATTTTCCAGCGGGAACCGCGGATGTAGAACACCAGGGTACCCAGCACCATGGACAGGAGCACGTATTCCCACTTGCACACTTTCAGGGCTTCGCGGAACTGGGTCCAGTCTACGGCACGGAGGCAGAAATAAATGAGCACGACGGCCACAGCGCCCCAGAATACGTAACTGAGGATATTTTTCGTTTTCTTGTCCATACTCCTGCAAAGGTAATGGAATTTCCGTAAATATTGGTTAAATTTGTCAGTTAAAAAGAGACTTCCTATGAAATCTATCCTTGGCATCGGCAATGCCCTGACCGACATCCTGGCCGTTCTTCCGGACGACAGCCTCCTGAAAAACTACCACCTTCCGCTGGGCAGCATGCAGCACGTGGACATGGAAACCGGCGACCGCATCTGGGAAGCCCTCAAAGAGTACGGGGTCAAATACGTCCCCGGCGGCTCCGCGGCCAACACCATCACCTGCACCGCCATCTTCGGCATGCCGTCCGGCTTCATCGGCAAAATCGGCAACGACGACCTCGGCAACCTTTTCAAGAGCACCATGGAGCAGTTCGGTGTCAAGGCCCAGATGCTCTACAGCCCCAAATCTTCGGGCCGATGCATGGTCTTCATCACCGGTGCCAACGCCGAGCGCACCTTCGCCGACTACATGGGCGCCACCCTGGAACTGGGCCCCGACGACCTGTGCCCCGAACAGTTCGAAGGCTACGACTACTTCCACATCGAAGGCTATCTGGTTCAGAATCAGGAACTGATCTCCAAGGCCGCCCGCCTGGCCAAAGCCGCCGGCTGCATCATTTCCATCGACATGGCTTCCTACAATGTAGTGGAATCCAACGACGCCTTCTTCCACAACCTGGTGGAGAACTACGTGGACATCGTCTTCGCCAATGAGTCCGAGGCCAAAGCCTTCACCAAACTGGAACCCCACGAGGCCATCGACGAACTGGCCCTCCACTGCAAGATCGCCGTCGTAAAAGTGGGCAAGTCCGGCTCCATGGTCAAGTCCGGCGACGAGTACCACTTCATCGAGCCCTGGCCCGCCGACCCCATCGACGCCACCGGCGCCGGAGACACCTATGCCGCCGGCTTCCTGTATGCCCATTCCCTCGGCCTGCCCATCCAGGTCTGCGGCGAGGTCGGCTCCATCATTGCCGCCAAGGTGGTGGAAGTGATCGGCACCAAGATTGACATTCCCCGCTGGCGTACCGCCAAGGAGGAAATCCGCGCCCTCATTGCCGCCAACCAGCATGCTTAAGGAGTTTTTTCAGCGCCGGAGCCTCCGGAAAGATGCCTCCAAAGAGCCTACAGGCCTTCTTCCGCTGGGGAAGGTCCGGTCGGCCGTCGCCTTCATCGACGTGGAGGATCCCAGCTTCGACGCCTGCAAAAACGCCATCCATGCCTTCTTCCGCGACCACGGCATCAAGGCCGACATCTTCTTTATCGACTTCCGCAAGCTGACCAAGGACGAACGCCTGATCACCAGCATCAGCACCACCGTCCTCCGAAAGGACCTGTCCTGGTTCGGCAAGCCTTCCCGGGAAAAGACCAACCTCATGCTTTCCGGAGAACCGGACCTGTTCGTCTCCCTGCTCCCTGTCAACTCCTTCCCGCTGGAATACATGGCCCGTTGTTCGCGTGCCCGCTTCAAAGTGGGCCGGCAGCAGCTCCCCGGCCCGGTATTCGACCTTGTCGCCCTGGATCCGCAGGGACAGCGCCTCTCCCAGGCCGACGCCTTCCCCGCCATCGCCACCTTATTGGAAAAAATCCGATGAAAAAATACCTGATTGTCTTTCTGATTTCCATGGTCCCGCTCATCGAACTGCGCGGCGCCATTCCGTATGCTGTAGGCTTCGGCCTGCCCATTGTGCCTTCCATCATCGTTTCCGTGCTGGGGAACATGTTGCCGGTTCCGTTTATCTTCCTGTTTGCCCGGCGCATCCTGGAATGGGGGAAGGACAAGAAAGGGATCGGCCCGTTCTTTACCTGGTGTCTGGAGAAAGGGGAAAAGGGCGGCCGCAAGCTGGAGTCCAAGGCCGGCGCGGGCCTGTACGTGGCCCTACTGCTGTTCGTGGGCATCCCGCTGCCCGGCACCGGCGCCTGGACCGGCACCCTCGCCGCCAGCATCCTGGACATGGACTTCAAAAAGAGCGTCCTGTACGTGCTCCTGGGCGTGCTTCTGGCCGGCGCCATCATGCTTGCCGCCTCCCTCGGCGTCTTCGGCGCCATCTCCCTCGTCAAATAAACCCTCAGCCAGCCTATAAACGCGAGGGGTGCACCTGGAAGTGCACCCCTTGAATTTATCTATCCCACCAAGTAACTGATTATCAGTTAGATACTGATACAGGGGTGCACCTGGAGGTGCACCCCTCGGGCAGGGAGGGGCGATTACTCGGAGGCAGGGGCGATTACTCGGAGGCAGGGGGCAGCAGGGAGGAGAGGGCGGCGACTTGGGCGGAGGTGGTGGCCCAGCTGGTGGCGAAGCGTGTGACGGTGCGGCCGTCGGGGAGGGTTTCCCAGACTTCGTACGCGACTTCCCCTGAAAGGGCCGATGCCGCCGCCGGAGGCAGCAGAATGAACTGCTGATTGGTCGGTGAATCCAGAAAGAGCCGATAGCCTTTTGACAGGAAGACTTGTTTCAGCTCCATGGCGCGGTCGATGGCATTCTTCGCAATCTGGAAATACAGCAGATCGCAAGAAGATCCGGAAGTCTCAGGGCAAACGCCGGAACCAGATTCGGGGGAACCTGAGCTGAACAGGACGTCGAACTGGAGACCCAGGAGACGGCCTTTGGCGAGGAGGGCACCGTGCTGCTTGACCGTGGTGAAGAAGTGGGCGGGAGCGCCGGAGGGGAAGACGACCGCTTCTCCGCAGAGGGCGCCGACTTTGGTGCCGCCGATGGTAAAGACGTCACAGAGGGTGGCCAGGTCGGCCAGGGTGAGGTCGCACGCGGGGCTCATGAGGCCGTAGCCCAGGCGGGCGCCATCGACAAACAGGGGGAGGCGGTACTGAAGGCAGACTTCGCGGATGGCGGAAAGTTCTGCCTTGGAATACAGCGTTCCGTACTCCGTGGGGAAGGAAATGTACACCAGCCCGGGGAAGACCATGTGGTCGAAGGAGGCGTCGGCATAGAAGCGCTCCAGGTAGGCGGCGAGGTCGCCGGCCTGCATCTTTCCTTCGTGGGCCGGCAGGGTGAGGACTTTGTGGCCGGTGTATTCCACGGCGCCGGCTTCGTGCACGGCGATATGGCCGGTCTCTGCAGCCACGGCGCCTTCAAACTCCCGGAGAAGGGAGGCAATGACGGTGGAGTTGGTCTGCGTGCCGCCGGTGAGGAGGTACACGTCGGCCCCGGGGCAGGCGCAGGCTTTCCGGATGCGCTCACGGGCCGATGCCGTAAACCTGTCGGCCCCGTACCCCTGCTCCTGGTCCAGATTGGTAGCGAAGAGGCGCTCCAGGATAGCCGGATGCGCCCCTTCGGTATAGTCACAGGTAAAAGAAATCATTTACTCGGCCGGTTCCAGTTTCGATGCGAAGTGCTTATAAAGCACGGCTTCCAGGGCCATGCCCAGCGCAACGCCAGCAATGGCGACGAGGACGGCCAGGACAGCGCCCACCTTGGGAATGGCGCCCAGAAGGCCGGCGACAAGGCCCACGCACACGCCGAACAGAAGGTAGATGAAAAACAGCGTCCACTTCTCGCCGCAGGTGGTGTCATAGCTGGTACTGAGGGACTTGAGCGGAGACATTTTCTTGTCTACGAAGAAATAGAAGGCATACTGCCAGGCCAGGCCCAGCACCAGGGCGGGAGCGAAGAAGAAGACCAGCGCAGCGCCCAGGCCGGCGGACTCCAGGCCGAACAGGAGGAAGAAGTCGCCGAGCCCCTTGTAGTTCTCACGGCTGAAAATGCTGGTGGGGACAATCTCCTCGCCTTTGGACAAGGCGACGATTACTTTGTAAAAGCCGATGGTGGTCCCCACATTCAGGTAAGGGATCCAGATGGTGACAAAGTACAGAAGCGCCGTCAGCAGCAGGTTGACCATGTTCTTCACGCCCAGGTTAAAAGCCTCGGTGAAGGTCTCTTGGATGTTAAGTTTGTTTTGCATAATAAAATAAGGTTAAAGGTTGAGTGTCAGTTCTACGGGGCAGTGGTCGGAACCGAAGATGTCGTTGTGGATGTCGGCCGACAGGATGGCGTCCTTCAGGGATTCCGACACGACGAAGTAGTCGATGCGCCAGCCGGCGTTCCGGGCGCGGGCGTTCATCCGGTAGCTCCACCAGGAGTATTTCACCTCCGTGGGATGCAGGCTGCGCCAGGTATCCACGAATCCGGCGGCAAGCAGTTCGCTGAATTTTTCGCGTTCCTGGTCGGAGAAGCCGGCGTTGAAGTGGTTGGTGGAAGGGTTTTTCAGGTCTATCTCTTCATGGGCGACGTTGAGGTCTCCGCAGAAGATGACGGGTTTTCCCAGAGCCTGCAGGTAGGCCCTCAGGTCGTCTTCCCAGCGCATGCGGTATTCCAGGCGGCGGAGGCCGTCCTGGGAATTGGGGACGTAGGCGCACACGAGGAAAAACTTCCCGTACTCAAGGGTGATGAGGCGGCCTTCGTGGTCGTGCTCGTCCACGCCCATGCCGTAACGGACGCTGAGGGGCGTGTGCCTGGTGTAAACCGCCGTGCCGGAATAGCCTTTTTTGTCGGCATAGTTCCAGTAGCTCTGGTAGCCGGGGAATTCCAGTTCCAGCTGACCTTCCTGCATCTTGGTTTCCTGCAGGCAGAAAAAGTCGGCGTCAAGGGTTGCGAACACGTCTGCGAAACCCTTGCCGGCCACAGCCCGGAGGCCGTTTACATTCCAGCTGATGAACTTGAGCATGTCTATTCCAGATTCCAGGTGGCGCCTTCCTTGGTGTCTTTCACTGTAATGCCGAAGGAGGCGAGCGTGTCGCGGATGCGGTCGCTCTCGGCCCAGTTCTTTTCTTCGCGGGCCTTCTTGCGGGCGTCCAGGACCAGGGTCATGACGCCTTCGAGGGCCTTTTCGGCCTTGCCGGAGGCGGCGGCGTCCTCGTCGCTGAGGCCCAGGACTCCGCCCACCACCTCGTCGAAGAGGGCTTTGAGGGCGGCTTTGTCGGCCGGAGAGAGCTTGCCGGCATTCACCAGGTGCACGGCTTCAAAGAGGCTGGCGATGGCGACAGGCGTGTTCATGTCGTCGCAGAGGGCGTCCATGACAGCCTCCCAGATGGCCTTGACTTCCTTCGAAGCAGAAAGGAAGCGTTCTTCTGCTTCAGCAAATTTAAGGGCCGATGCTCCTTCAGAGGAAGCCTTTCCCTCTGCACCACCCAGCGCCCGCCAGGCCTGCATGAGGCGCTTGTAGCCTTTCTCGGCGGCCTGGAGGGCTTCGTTGGAGAAGTCCAGGGTGCCGCGGTAGTGGGCCTGGAGGATGAAGAAACGGACGGTCATGGGCGTGTATGCCTGCTCCAGCTTGGGATGGTCTCCGCTGAACAGCTGCGGAAGGGTGATGAAATTCCCGAGGGACTTGCCCATCTTCTGGCCGTTGATGGTGATCATGTTGTTGTGGACCCAGTAATGGACGCCCTGCGTGCCGCGGGA
>OCVV011267446.1_pt1 | contig 23428 bp, 42 predicted proteins | sample 1539721 | NCBI WGS metagenome assembly OCVV01 (sample SAMN02144230, study PRJEB22623) | gut metagenome | biome: sheep rumen | host: Ovis aries | place: New Zealand
TCACAATATGATGATTCCCACCACTGGTTACTCATACAACATTTACCAATCTTTCGATGTCCACAATCACGACATCTTTTAACCTTTGGTTGTACCGATTGATTCTTAGGTTTTGGCCACAATGCTTCGGCAACCATTCTCGCTGTAGTATATCTCAGATTCTCTGTCGATGCACAAGCTCCAGGTATTATCCCGAAGGAGTCAAATAGCCACTGGTCTATCTCATCAAGAGATGTAGGGTAATCCATTTTAGTCATGCTCATTTCTTTATTAAATAATAAGTGTAAGTTGTATCAGCAACTCCATTTCTAATGGTAATTGTGGTATCTATTCGTGCAGGAGCTGATGTGACAATCTCTACTGGATGACTTTTTATGCAGGATTCGTGATCACGCTCACTCTTTTCTTTAATTAAACAAACCCATAAAATCAACATTGCCACCCCAACTAGCATTGCTAACAGATTCTTTGCAGAAAACCCGTAATAATCAACATCTACTACTCCCAAACAAAGTGTGACAATACCGCAAATAAAAAGCAGAATTAAACCTATTACTATTACAATATCAAGCATATTATCCCTCCGCTTTTAATGTTGATGTGCCACAAGTGGTATTATACATTTCCATGGCAGTCATCCTGGGACAGTTAATACAGTCTCTCATTGGATTAGTACAAAGTCCTCCAGGCTCCCAACAATGGGGCTTGTAAATTTGGAAGTATGGGATAAATGACGGAGCATTGTCCCTTTCTACAAGCAGTTCAGCGAGTCTCTCCTTGGGGAGACACATGTAATCTTTCTTTGTCATATTTTAGCCTTCATTAAAGCCGGGAAGTTTCTCAAGTGAATAAAGATCGATAGAATGGCCATTAAGATACACCCTGGGATTCTCTTCTGAAGCAACACCGCCACCGATAATTCCATAAGCAACATACTCCATGTCTCCAAGCTCAACTCTCCACCTCGGTAAGTCCTTTAGAGCTTCGGCTTTACCATCCTGGAATCCTTTATCATAAGGCGGTAGTTTGTTAAGCGTTATCACTTCGCCTTGTCTTGCGAGTTCTTTCTTGGCAATGTCAAGGAGTATTGCAGCCCTATTCTTAACAACCTTTGTCATTTTTTCCATAGGAACTTCTACACTCGTATCGGTAGACAACCAATCCAGTAAGCGTAGTTCAAACTCCGTCAGCCTTGAGAGTTTCTTATTGATAAGAGTCTCCACGCTGTCAAAATTCTCCTCGGTAAATGCCTTCTCCAATGATACACACTCACCATTTGAGCAGCACATAGATCCTTCTGGTCTCTCCCCGTCAATGAACTGCACAAGGGCAGTTGTTAGGGTTTTAGCTAATTCTTTATCCATAACTAAATAATTATTTCTTTTTCTATTTCACAGAGCCTTAAAGCATGTTGAAGTTGATGAACATACTCGAAAAGTCCAAAAGCATTGATCTCGCAATCTGGCACATAAGTGTGGCAGTTAAAGCCACCCTCTTCTGGATACCAGGTTATGCCATCTGTCGGTTCTGGGAAATTCTTCTCTAAGATTTCAGCCGTGAGGGGAATAGGCTCATAGTGTGTCTCGATAATACAAGCATCACGGCATAGGTCTTCCGCTTGAATACAAATCACTTCCTTATATGGGGCAATGCCATCTTCAGTATGGAGGTAGTACACCAAATCCCCAATCATCAAATCTTTTGCCTTCATCTTCTTTCTCTTTTAGACTTTCGCTTGGTTATTTCTTGTGGATTTGAACGATGACTTTATCACCTGCAACAAAGTTATCGCATAGGTCACGCTGTAATTGCTTTTCGTCTATCGGCGTAACCCAAGCACGTTCTGCCAACTTGCAAACTTCGCTTTCTGCATTTATTCCTTGCTCAGCCATCCACTCTGCCCCAGCTTTGAAAGCTGAACGGATATTACTCATAACGAATAGCGGTGTGACACCAAAGGAATCATCTTGTTCTTCCTCCCATTTATATGGCGGTTCTAAAGCAGCCTGTCTATTCGCAGCCTCATCAATGTTAGAGGGAAGGGAAGACTGAGATAATTTATAAGTCGCTAATATATGTTCATAAAACGCATCATCTGAATTATATGCTATTGTTGCAGTATTTCGTTCCACACGGAGATTGTCATAAATTTGGCAAATTTGTTTTATATCTTCTTTTGTCATTTCTACATTGAGTTTAATTTATTTATAACTTCTTGAAATGTAAGATCTCTTATTATTGCATTGTCATGTGGAATAGCTCTTACCTCTCGAATCCATTCTATCAGAGCGCCCTTGCGGATGTATTCTGAAAAGTTTGGAAGTTGTTCTAATGATATTTTTGTAACACAATCGTTGACAACAGCCAAGTCGTCAATATAAACCTTATCTGGTGCTTTCATATTATTCTTCCTTTCTTGCGGTATAAAATGGGCATTTCTCACATGGTGTAATTCTGCACCATAGAGGATGCTTCTTTGCTGTACACATATTTATTCTTTCTTTCTTGCGTTAAGTCCAAGTTTGTAGAAATAACGAGCGGCTTCGACAATATGAGGCATAATCGGTGAGCATCTCCCGTTTTGTACTTGATCTGGATAATTGCAGTTATAGTAGATTCTACAATATTTTTCAATTTCATTCTCCAAATCTATCTCCTGCTGAACTGGCTTTACGTCCAGTTTGAACTTCGGTGGGATCGTCCCCATTGCTCCACTTCCGGCAGACGGGATGTTCATTTTTGGATACTCCTGCTGGAGAGAGTCTAAATCCTCAGTAAGACCTTCCAAAGCCATATACATCCCTAAATCTCGCAACTCAATGTCTGTAGGGTGCTCTTTGTCTGCATCTGGAAGTTTATCCCATAAGGTTTCCATTTTCGCTTCTATATGGACTTTCAATTTTTCTACGTCAATGTATTTACTCATATCTAACTATCTTTATCGTATTCCATTTACTGGTAGTGCCTTGTCGGTTAATACTGCTTCTTCAATGCGTAAGCAGTGCTTATAGTAACAGTTTTGGATATAAGATTCACACTCTTGCTTGTCTTTAGTCCAATAAGTCTCGGGAGTTGTCATCTGATAGTTGTCATCGCAAACAACACGGTATATCTTTTCAATGTTTACGGTCATATTTTAATCAAATAAAGGGTGCGGGGCATCTCTTGTGACAGCCTCTGACCTTGCATGCTTCGGTCATCCTCCGCACCCTACGGTTTTACATCAGTTTCTTTAGTTCGTCCCTAAGCGATAGTACGGCTTTACTGTACTTTTCAGTATTAGGATCTTTAGCATAAATATATTCGTCTAATGCCTCCATCTGCTCCTCGCTTGGCTTCCAAGAAGGCTGTTTCCTGGGGCGGGATTTTAAAGAACGAACCCAGCTTCTTAATTCATCGTAAGAACAAGAAATGTGAAAGTTCTTTAGCTTCCCCCGCTTCTTTAATTCTTGCACCATTGTGACGCATCCAAGAGCATCTGACAATAATGTTTGGTCTTCCTCGTTCCAATCAGTGAAAACCGGAGGCATATACTGTAATGTTCGCAGCCAGTTATTAAAATCATTCACTGTCTCCATTGGGAGTGTGATAGCATGACGAGCAGATTCTGAAAGATTTGCCATTATTAAGTGGCATATCCTATCATCTTCTTCTGTCCAAACTTGTTTAGGCTGTGGACGGAGGGATTTGAGCCAATCTGACAATTCTTTCCAGTCAGAATCATTATCCTCAAGCACTCTTATAACACGATGTAGATTATCTTCATCCTCCTCACTCCACTCTTGTTTATTTGGCTTCATATACTCCAAATTCTTTTCAAGCCAATCATATCCATCTTCAAAAGCCACATAACCATAGCCATTCTTGCGATACCAAGCATTTGCTGGAGAATCCTGTTTCACTTTCAAACAAATGGTAGTTGCTCCAATGGTCTCAGCAACTTTTTCAGCTGCTCTCAAAATCTTTGTCCCAAACCCATGATTGCGGCTTGCTTCCTCTACAAAGACATTGGATAAGTAGAGTTCACTTGAGTCATCCTTGTAGGTATAAAAAGCAAAGCGAGTCTGTATATCTTCTTCTCGCCAATCCTCGCTCCACTCTGTGGGCTTTACTGACTCTACACCTTCATCAAATCCGTTTTTGAAACCATCGTCGTAGTATTTAGTCTTGATTGAGTCTAATCCTTCAAGTGGAGGGAATTGCTCGTCTACTGGTTTCTGCTCTTTCTGCTTTTCTTGCTGGCTCATAGCAAAGTCATACGGATTTTCCTCAGTTGCAGGATAGCCGCAGTATATAAACTTTCCTCCAAGGTAATAGTACATACCTTCTTTATCTACCACTGGCTCTTTCTGCTTTTCGAGGTAGAAAATCCATTTTGGTGTATCAAGCCGTTTTGATTCACCTTTAATATAAGCAAGAAGGCTTTTCCTTATCCTCTCGTCCTCGCTTTCGGCGAGTTCGGGAATATCAAAGGGACACTCACCAAGACTTTTATTATGATATGCTCTCTTAAACCAGTCAGACTTAACCAAGTCTTCGTATAGTTTTCTAAAATCTTTCTTTTCGTAGTCCATTTTACTACTGATTTTGTCTGTTAAAATACGATTGGAGGGCTATCGCTATATCTTTTGATAGCCTCTCATCTGGGAAAGCCGTGGAGACAACGGTGTGCTTCGGGTCATCCAAGACAATATCAAACTTGCCCTGATGCTCTCTCACGACCTCCACCGAGGATCGCTGAAATCTATTTAACATCACTTCTCCTCCTTAATCGTCATAGTTATAAACCTTCCCGTCCCTGACGAGGACGACGCCATCCCAGTCAGCAAGGAACACCTCAGTTGGCCTTGCTATCTTCTTAACCTGCGGGCCGCCGAGAGGACCACGTCGAGTGATGACAAAGCTGAGGTCATGGTTAAATCTCGACACTCGCTGATGTGCCAGTACCGTCTGGCGGAAGAAGGCCCTTGACTCTATCTTTATCCGATTGAGACGGTATGCAACTATGGTTGCCCGGTACACGGGGCGCCATATCCTCTTGAGCGTGTCCGTGGCAGGATCAATCTCTATTGTGACTGTCTTTTCCATGCTATAGATTTATTTCTTTATCAATTCCAAGAAGCCTGATGGCGTGCTGGACTTGGTGGATATAATAACAATTACATATCCAGAATGTTGAATATTTATGCCCAGGAATCCGGCGTACAAGACAGAACCTATCGCCTCTATTCTCAAGTAGGTAATTTTCACCCAACTCATAACTTCTGAAGCCAAACTGGTTTTTATGACTTCCAAACTCATTTATCTCCATAAACTTTGGAAGGATGGGGACTTCAGAAATATCGGTTGGCACACCATTTTCTTCGCACTCTGCGATAGATGCTATGTCGCTTGCGGTGCATTTGTACGGATGTCCCTGGAAGGCATACCAATCTCCTATCATTAAATCCGTAGCTCTCATTTCTCGTCCTCCTTGTTTGGCAGCTCAGGTCTGCCCTCTTTTACCACCGACCAGATAATCCAGCCCATAACAAGGACTATGGCGGCGACGATGATGTGAAGTGTTGTTTCCATACTCTCCAAAAATTTAGTAGCTCCCTCCCGGGGAGTCGAACCCCCTTTGCAACGACTTAACTTTTATGACATGATCTCAGCTTTTCGGCGGCTCCGTGCCAGTTGGAGGGATTGACGCATCACTGCGGCTTGATATTGAGCCTTGAGCGGGACTCGAACCCGCATCTCCGAACATGGCCAGCAAGCAATCCGGATTTGGCCATTCCGGCGGTTATACCACTTATACCATCAAGGCTGGTAGCCGTCCTAATCATCGACGAAATCTGGTTAATAAAGATCACGGACGGCTATATCTCAAAAGAACATCTTCCTGAGCCTCCGGATGGCGTTGATGTCCCCGAACATCCAGAGGTCGTCATCGGCCATTCTCGGATCTTGGTCGGCAGGTTCTTCCATCTCTCTCATCTCGGCATCTTTGTCATGCCTTTCGTTAAAACAAGCACTCATTGTCTTCCCTGAATAATTGTGTGAATATCCCTTCAAGCACATTGACGACTATGCTATTGCCGGCCAACTTGTATAACTGGCTATTGGAGATGCCTTTCTGCATTAAACTTCTTTTCTCATCCTCGGTCATTCCCGTAAGAATCTCCTCTTTCGAGTATGAAGGTGATTTAACCAGCTCGTGATATGGGTACATCCGCATCTTCATAATATCCATATCACTCACGCCCATCAAACGCAGACACTCTTTCGGGGTAAGTTTCCTGATACGCACCCTCTTGATGATTGCCTTGCGCTCATCCGGGGTTAAAGCATTCTTTTTCTCCATATCGTTATCAATTAATTCCTCAACACATACACACGCTGAATCATCGCATTTCAGAGTCCTCGACAATCCGGGCAGCGCACCCCGGAAGAACTCCTGACTGGTGTTGCTATAGAGCCCCCCCATAGGGGTATGAACTGACCCTTGTACCAGCAACCCTCTGTCGTCTCTTTCGCTTTCATACACTTCCATAACAGCCGGAAAATTATGCTCAAACACGTTGCACGTTCCCACCTTGTGATAGGTCGCGAGAATCGTCCGGCATATCCCGTCCTCTATCGTGTTCATCATTATCCTTAACATCCAAAATCAAATTCATCCATCCCGCATTGAGGTGGCTTCCGGCGGTCAAGGCCGGGCAAATCCCTTTTGGGCTAATCACCCTGTCCTGCTGGTGTCTCCCCAATCTGAACGCTCTCACTATCCTCATACTCAATCAGCAAAATGTCTTTCGTCACCATCGTGGTCACTGTTCCTATCACATCACCGAGATCAACCTTAGGAACCTTACCCCCGCTGAACCTCGCACCCTTGTCCCCGAAGACGTGCCTCCTGACCTTCTCCTCATCGCTCCTTTGGCGTGTCAGTATCGCTGTCATATCCCTCAAAAACATATATCTCCGGTTCTCCGGCCATCAGGGTCGGACAGATGTCCCCGTTCCCCTGAACCCTGCCCCTGCGGAGCTTGCTCGTGGGGAAGCTCCAGTCGAAACACCCATGGGGGGGGCACCCGATCCAGCCCTTACTCGTGGCCTGTGGTATGCGAAGCTCAATCATTATAAGGCCTTGAGTACATTAACAAGGCGCAAAATATCCTCTTGCGACTTCTTGCCCGAGGCGATTGCCCGCTTAATTCTCCATATTTCCCGATTAAGTTTCGTAACCGGGTTATTCCGGTTCTCCGCCCTCGAAACATATTTGAGATTACAAACCCTATTGTCGTGAATGTTAGTGTTGAGATGATCAATCTCACAACCATCCGGCTTAGGACCTATGAAGGCGTTGGCGACAAGAGTGTGTACCATCGCTTTAATCCTCCGCCCATCCTCATACATGTCGATGCGGTCATATTCCTGCAACTTATCCGTGTATGGTTTCATAATCCTCCCGGTCTTGGTTATGCGGATTTCACCCTGATTGCTGACCTCATACTTGCCAATCCCTATCGGCTTCCAAAGTGTTGTCTCTTTCATCTTCTATCTCAAGAATAAATGTCATATTACTTTCTGCGGTTCTTGTTGTTATAGTGCATGATACATCTTTACGCACACATCTCCCCATGTAGCAGTCAAGCATGTATTTGCCCCCCCAAGACCCATCTCTAACGCCCTGACAATCATATCGTCAAGCCTCTTGTTTCCTGTCATCGCCATCTTCAATCTCCATTACACTTGTCATCTTCGAGTCCCAGCCGCCATGCTCCAGCCTTCCGAGGAAATTCTCCCAGCTCAATCTCCCCATCCTCGTCACAAGGCACTTGCAGCAGCCGTCCACCGTGTTAATCGGAATCACCCTCATAAACCATCACCATCCCGAAACCGTAACCGTGCGTCCCCGCCATCACCGTCGGGGCAAGCCCCTCCGCGCTTATCACCCTGCCGCCCATCTGGCTCGTCGGGCTCCAATGGCCAAGAATCATCACACTCAATGACTCCCGTGCAGGGATAGCACTCGCTGAGTATTGTCTTATATCCGGCGCTTTTGAAATAACATGCCCGCAATGTGAGTGCGCATCCATCTGAATCCACGTTAATCGGCTTTCTCATCCCTTAACTTCATCAAGTCCTCATCAGGCATGGTCTCAAGGAACTTCTCCACCTTCTCCTGGTCGAGGTAATACTTCTCGTCAACCTTGTCCTCAAGGAGGTCTTTCAGCCTCAACTTGAGCTCCACGGGCTGGGGGAAGGTGAACCACGCATCACCGTCTATCGCCACGATGTAAACCCTCTCTCGGTTCTGTGGAATACCATAATTCTTCGCATTGAGCACCTGCGCAAACACACTATAACCTTCACCCGACAAGTACGCATACAACTTCTTGTACTCCTCCACGTTCTTCCCAGACACGAAGCCCTTCACATTCTCAAACAGGATGTACTTGGGTCTCCTCGCAACTATCGGCCTCCTGACCTCCCAGAGTAGGGAGCTTCTTGTCCCGCTGCCCTCCTCGCCGCCCTTGCCCAGACCGGCGTTGCTGAAGTCCTGGCAGGGGCTGCTCCACGTCAGAAGGTCGAAATCCGGGACTTGATTCCAGTCGATCTTTGTCACGTCCCCGTAGTTGAGGGTTTCGCCATGAATGGCCATGTAAGCCTTGATGGCGTACTTGTCAATCTCGCTGATCCCTACAACCTCGTAAGGTATGCCGATATTCCGGAGCGCTAAAGCCTGACTCCCATATCCCGCAAAGGCCTCGAACACCCTCAAGGGGTTCTCTTCAGTGTATTTCCAGTCCATACTCATTTCCATATCACATCGAATATCTCGCATATCTCTTCCCCGTTGCAGGGTCAGTGACCATCTCAGTGTAAACTATGTAGCCGTCTGCCTTGATGTCGGCTATCCTCGCGCCGAGGCGGAACGACCCGAACATGTTAAGAGCCTCGATCGGGGTCAGCGACCTGCCGCTCATCAGGTACTCCAGAATCCTCTCCTTCTGGGAGGCGCTAGACTTGGCGTTGTCATTAATGTTGCTCATCGCTTTCTATGCTTTTGAATTTCTCACATACCTTGCTGGGCTCGTATATTCTCTTCTCGAAGCAATACGGCCTCATCTCCTCCTCTCCTCCCTTGCTCCAGCATTTCGGCCCCTCGTGGGCGCATCTAATACAGTCTGGTTTCATTGCAGATAAAATCTTTGTAAAACTTCGTCGGTGATGATCCCCTCACCTTCAAGGGACTCCAGCCTGTCAAACACCGCGTCGGAGTTGTGGTCAACGGTTGACTTGTCGGCGAAAAGGAGGATCAGCCTCGCCAGCTCATTCGCCTCTCCGAGCCACACGTCGTAGTCCTTGTAGGAGCTCCTGGCCGTGCTGTCCACCACGTCATCCTGCAACCGCTCAGCCATCAGGCAAGCCTCCTTGACGGACTTGATGAAACGGTTGAAGGCCATCTTCTTCTCGTATTTGAACTCACCCCCGATAGCCCTCATCCTTCTCTCGGTGTCCCGGAGGATCAGGTCGAGAGCCATCACGCCCATGTAGAGGACATTCGTCTCGACACTCTGGACTGTTATCTTGTTATCGCTCATAACTCTAAAAGATTACAACCATACTTGGGAATGGAGCTCCCTGCTTGCTCTCGTTGAAATGAAGTCTCCCGCGGATGAAACGAATCTCTCTCGCCTTGCGGTAAATATAGTCGTGGAAGTAAGCCGTGTCCGTCCTCGCGGGAATGAGCATGACCACCAATGTGTCCGGTTTCCTCGCCTCGTCGTGGCATTTCTTGACCCACTTGGATATTTCCCTTCCGTAAGGCGGGTTGCAGAACACTCTCTGCCCCCCCCAATCCTGCGTAAGTCCGTCATTATCAATAGTATAATGTAACTTACATTTTGCGTTACTATCAGTTGAACAAGGGTCAAGGGTGAAATGGAACTCGGCATCCAGCCCATCAAAGAAGGCTTGCGGTGTCGCCCACTCGCTCGTTGCGCTTGAGAATAATCCTCTTGTTATCATTTCTTCTTCCTTTTGTTGTACTGGTTCTTGAACTCCACCACCCCTCTCTCCGTCATGTAGCCCTCGCACTTCTCCATCACGCTCTCGTGCAGTATGTAACCGTAGTGCTCACAGGCCTCGTAGGGTCTCCCGTCGGGATAGCTCCCCGCTTTAAGCCACCCGCATGTTTCACAGTCGGGGCATCGCTGGTCGTACCACTTGCTCATACCTTGTTCCTCTTGGCCATCATCTCGGCGTGGTAGCGGACTTTCTCAAGGTAGAACTCGCCCTTGTGGCTGTCAGCCGGGGAGAGAGTCCTCCTCACTATCTCCGTGGCCTTCCGTTTCTTCTCGGACATGAAATAGCCCCTTATGAAGCCGTAGAGGGATTCCGCCGTGAGGCCGAAGAACTCGCCGTAGTCTCCCATCAGCCCCCGTTTGAAAGCGTCCTTTATTTCCGGGAAGGTGTAGTCCTTGGCGAAGTGGTCATCCATGATGAAGTCGTCAAGGGCGTTCGCGTCGAACTCCACCTGCCAGCCCTCCACCATCTGGTGCCGGATCATGTTCAGGGTCATTATCTGGCTTTTCAGCCAGTTGATCCTCTCACCCTTCTGGACATCCTTGTAATGCGGGACTGACTTGTCCAGCCTCAAGGCGGCCAGGGACTCCGCGTCCGGTATGGCCGGGAGGTTATTGCTCGTCAATGTTATCGCTTTGTTCTGTTCCATCTTGGTAAATTCCTAATTGTCTCGCCACTTCCTTGTATTGATCCAGCTTGCTTGGTTTGGGTTGTTGTTGGGGTTGCGGTCTGCTTGCGGGTTTCTGGTTGTTCCTCGCCCATCTCCCCAGTCTCCTATCCAACTCCCATGACTTCTCCTTCTCAAACCTCATCCTCGGTTTCGCCGCCCTGTCGGCCTCAGACCAGTAGTCGTAGAAGTCCCGGATCATCTCCTTGCCGTATTGGCTGACAAAAGGGATAAGGGAGTCATAGAATCGCCGTCGCCTCTCTTCTATCGGAGTCCCCCCGGTAAGGGGGGATACTCTCTCTTTAGAGAGAGAGGGGGGATATATATTCTTCTCTTCTTCTTGTTTGGGGGTCGCCTGTTGGTCGCGTGGCTGGTCGTTTTGCTGGTCGCTATCGTTTGACGAATCTTGATAACTCTCATAATTACAGATGGTTATGAGGGTATATTTGTTGGTCGCTTTGATGGCCAGGTTGTTGGTCGCTATGAGTTTATTCAACGATCGCTTGACTTGTCCCTCCGACAATCCGGTATCCGAAGCGAGAGCCGACCTAGATGTCAGCCGTTGCCCTCTCCCCACCACGATCCCACGCCAGGATTTGTCCTCTCTGTTAGCGGTGATGAGAAGGTGGATGAACAGGTGCAATGTGCTCACATCCTTGTACCACTCCCAGTCAGTTATCTTCCGGTAAATCTTTATCCAGCCGTCCATGACATTCGTTCTTTTCCATCTTCCTTACCATCAACCCCGCCTTCCTCGACATCTCCTTGTCCTTGACGCTCTCTCCCCTGTTCCTGGACAGGTGGCGGAGAAGGCGGAGGATCAAGGTGAAGTCGGCGTCTGAAAGATGCCTCATCGGTGAATCATTGAATAAACTGCTGGTTGAGTAAGCCCAAGGGCTTTAGCAAGAAGGGATATGTTTAAGTCTGGATAAACCAGAAAGAGAAGTTTGAGGACTTTGTTTTTAGGGATAGCAGAATCCTCATAATCTTCTTCTATTATATCGTCTTCTTTTTTGGGTGTCTTATACCAAAGGCGGTCATTGCGACGCTCAAGAAATCCTTTCTCTTTAAGGGTATTAAGATAATGGACATAAGTTGTGTGACCCTTATTAGGAGTTATTGACTCCATCAAATGAAGCAACTTAGTAAAGCGATACCCTGTGCGCTCATCTAAAGACTCAAGGAATTTTTTATCTCGATCATTGAGAGTGTTTTTGACAGTGATACTGCGTTGTCTATTACCTATAAACCTTAGTAAAACATTGGCCCTATTATTCATTTGCTTCAACAACCCAAGATTGATTTCCGCTTTCTTGAGAGCGATCGCATCTTCCTCAACTTTCTTTATAAGGCAAGCCATATATTCGGTTGGGGTTGCATCTCCGATAAGCGTTCTTATTTCTTCTTGATAATCTTTCATATATTAACCATTTGCTGTCAGAAATTCGCCAGCGATTCCTCAAACTGGCTTTCGGTTATACTCTCCCCTATCAGGGCGAAAATCACGTCCTTTACTGACTCATACACTCTCTCGAACTCCTCGTTGTCCATAGCGGAAAATTTGAGCGATTTCGGGACTTCCACAAACTCCCTCAAGCGAGGATTGAAATAGGTCTCATAGAAACCGGCGGCGACGAGAAGGTAAGAACGGAAGCCCTCCACGGAGCGGAAACCATTTTGCGTCCGCTCCGGCAGGAAGGCATACCCGGCGTTTATGAGAGCGAAGAACTTCCGGTGGAACTGGGGGTTGCGCTGGAGCTTGACCTCAGCCTCATATATTTCCCCTATCTTGAGTTTCTTCTTCGCGTCATAATCCTCATCGTAGCAAGGTTTCAGACCTTGCGGGGTATTGAGCAGTTGCAGTCTCATTAGAAGGGGATGTCATCTTGGCTATAATTCCAGTTCTCCATATCGCTCGGAATGGGCGGAGGGACAGGGGAAGGAGGCGCCGGTCTGGATGGCCTTGGTTGCGGTGCTGGTCTCTGCTGCGGTCTTTGCGGCTGGGCGGGTGCCTGCCCTTGCTGGGACTGCTGACGCAAGCCGAGAAGTTGCAGGGAAGATGCCTTAATCTTCACCGTTGACTTCTCCTGCCCGTCCTGCCCGGTCCATTTGTCGGTCTTGATCGAGCCCTCGACATAAACCTGCTGGCCTTTCTTGAGATACTGATGAACACCAGCCCCACCCCAATACTCTATATTGTGGAACTCTGTCTCCTCGATCGTTTCCCCCTGGGAGTTGCGGTACTTGTTGTTTGTGGCGAGACCGAACCTCGCCACCTGGTTCTGGCCTACGGTGCGGACTTCCGCATCCCTTGTTATGTTGCCTACCAGAATGACTTTGTTGACACTCATGATTAAAACTGTTAGTTGTTGCTTTTGTAAATAATGGAGGGAGAAACCTCCGACACTTTCTCGTATTTTGCGGCGAGTTGCGGATAATCCTTGGCGAGCTTGGCGGTGTCAACCGCCTTGCGCTGGTAGCCTTTCTTGAGCTTGACCGTACCTCCCTCAACCAACATCTCCTCGAGATTGTTCTCCGTCATATAGGCGACCAGTTTTTTGTCGCACTCCTTGACGAAAGCCTCGGTCTCCTTCAGTTTGGCCTTGAGCTCGGCCATCAGGCTGATGTTGGCGGAATAGAGGGCAAGGTCATCGGTCAAGACCGTGACGGCTGATTCGGCGGTGTGGGGATCAACATAAATCTCCCCTCTCCTCTCGGCATCCATCAGGGAGTCAACCTCTTTCTCGGAGACGGGATCGACAGGGATGAGACCTATTATCTCACGCTTCTTTTTGTCAATATGAAGACAGTAGCAAGCCTCAACCTTGACATCAGGATTCTGCCTCTCGAAAAAGACCTTGTAAATCCCGAGTTGCCATTCAAGCGGTCTCTTGTGTACTTTTGCGGTGGACTTGTAATCGACAAGGATAGCCGAGCTGGGGGTTGTCCCCTCATACACACCGTCTATGGCCGATGCCACCATCTCATTGTCGGACACGATATATTCCGAGGCGACGTGCTTGAGGCCGAGTTTGCGGTAGCCGTCAATGAGTTCCGTGTTAAGGACGGAGATGCCGTTGTCGTAGTCCTCAATCTTCTTATGAATGGAAGTCCCTTCCTCGGCGGCCTTGCGCAAAACAGATTCCGGGATGCCGGAATAGTCCGCTCCGAGGCCGTGTTTCTTCATGAGGGATGTGACCCCTATAAGGATCTTATCATCATCAAGGAGGTATGTGTGCGAGGTCTCGTCAAAATAGACCCTATTGTTTACCGTTAGTTCCATTTGTCAGTTCCCTTTTGCGTTTAACGAAAGCGGAGCGGAACGTATTGTCCTCCCCGAACCATTGCGCCCAGTAGGCCCAACCCTCATCCAGTCTCTCAACGGACTCGCAGGATTCCGTAAAATCGAGAGCGTCCTGAAGCGAAGGTTGCTCCTGGTCATCCTGCCTTGCGTCAACATCGTCATAATCCGTGGCGATATGGAAGAACTTGAGCAGGAAGTAACGCTCACCATAGGTCAAGGCCGATCCCAGACCCTTGTCCCAAGCGTTCATTCCGGAAGATGCCCAGGAACACTCTAACCTCTCGCCCGTCTCGGCGTCAACCCATGTGAACCTCATATCGAGCCATACGAACATCTCCGATTTAGGGCGCGGGGGGTCGTCCTGTTTCTTGCCCCCAACCTCATAATCTTGCCGTTCGTGGGCACTGTGAATTACCTCCGGGATGAGCAGCACCCCCTGTTTATCCATCTCTGGCCGGATAACCCCAAGGGCTTTTGACCCCGAGACGTATGTGTAGGATGAACCGCTCATGTCTTTAGCGAGTCCTCTTACGACTTTCTGAATCTCTAAAAGTTTTTGATATAAGTTCGCCATTATTTTATGTGTTTTGTTTTGATGGTTTCCGATTCGTGCGAGAACACGACCGCCACAGTGATGAAAAAGACGCAAGCCGTCCCTACGGCAAAAGACTGGTTATCGCCCAGCATCAGCACGAGGCAATGGCAAGCCGCTGCGGTCGATAGAACGCACAATAAAAGATATATCCACTTTCTCATAATGATCTTAAAATGCCCTCCGCTGATCACACCGGAGGGCGCGTGAAAAGATAAACTAAAACATGATGACGCCTCACGGCGGTTAATCTCTGGGCGGGAGAGCCGCGACCCGCCCTTATAACCCTTAATCATTACCATGACTCGCGGCTCATTTGTATTTGTCAAGTTCCGACTTCCTTATGCCAGTCAGGCCTTTCTCGATCACCTTGTGGAGCCTTCCGTCCGCCAGCATCTTGCTTATGGTGGATACATGTCTCCGAAGATACGCCGCCGCTTGCGAGCAAGTCAGGATCGGGTCTCCGGAATCCCGTTCCATCGCCGAGGCGAGGCGGTTCATGGACTCCATCACGCCGACGAGAAGACTGCGGTCATAGTCGGAGAGGTTAATCTGTTCCATTCTGTTTTTTGGTTGCGGTTACAATCACGGTGTTCCTCTCGTAATTAATAGAGATAGAGACCCTTCTGCTCTTACTTGTCTTGTTGTAATCGGATGCCCTGACCCTGATTATGACATAATCTTTAGGTTCTACATCCACAACCTGTGGCAAATTCAGCGGGAGGGAGTCGAAAGCATCACCCCACTTCCTCTGTTTGAACAACTCGATGTAATTCGATTCCATATAATCAATCATTATAATTTTCGTCACTCAACATTTCCTTACGCAAGTCGCGCAACCTGTGTCTGCGCCTCTGGTAGTTTTACCGGACTTTTGATTTGACTGGTAAGGGCGTACTCAATACTCTTCCGCCCCATGCGCCGCTGTCTCTCGGCTTTCACCGCTGCTTCTTCCGCAGCCGCTCCGCTCGCCTACGGGGAAGTATCCTTGGTCCGTATGGTGTTTTTTCATCGCGTGAGCCTTCGCTATCCCACCAAATAGTCGGATGGGCGAGACAGGTATAGAAAAAAATCGTTGAAACTCTTGTTATAACGAAAGGAGTTGTGTATCTTTGAAGAAAGGAACACTTGCAATGTTTATTTCGTACCTCATTAGGTACACAACTCCTTTACTTTGTTCCTAAACCCAAGTGCAAAGTAAGGCAATAATTCTGTAATAACAAAATATTTTACAGATTTTTTTCGTTAATTTTTCAAATCGCCATTGCAGGTGCGCCCAAAGCACGTGTTATGAGTGATTTTAAAACAAGACTGATTAAATTCGCCCGTGAGACATATGATTTCGGGCAGAACAAGTTCGAGGAATATTGCGATATTCCAAGGGGAACCATCAACAACATCAAAGATGGAGGTGGCATTTCCACAAGGACTTTAACGAAAATTTCCGTTAAATGTCCGGAGTTAAATGTGGGGTGGCTATTAACCGGGTACGGCAAAATGACCAACACTGAGGATGCGGAAGCGGAAGACAGGCCGACACCCTCCGCCCACACTCTCCCTCTTATCCCCCTGGAGGCATTCGCCGGGCCGGGACTTCCAGCCTATGAGGACTTGAAGATTGAGGACTACTACACCGTCACGGACTTCAAGAACTCCGACTTCCTCATCAGGGTCAAGGGTGACTCCATGACACCTAAATATAGCGGCGGCGACCTTGTGGCTTGCAAGAGGGTTACTGAGACGTATTTTCTCCAATGGGGCAGAGTCTATGTCATCTACACCCAGAGCCAGGGGATAATGATAAAGAGGGTACAGCCGGCGGAGGATAACGATTACATCAAGTGCGTCTCCGACAACCCCAAATACGCCCCGTTCGATGTGCCGAAGAGCGATATAGTATCAATCGCCCTTGTGAATGGGGCGATCACATTGGATTAACAATAAAGAATCATACCATGAGAAAGTATTTATTATTGTTGGCGGCGTTGACTATCCTTATAGGATGCTCTAAAGAGGATGGAAAAAGTGATAACCGCCTGGCGGGGTCCTCATTCAGGACTGATGGGTACAAAACCGTGATGTCCTTTTGGGGGTATCACTACCATATCATCGAGTTCGACACAAGCTCCTCCGGCGTGGCGTACTGGACAGACAAATCCGGAAAGCAGAACGGGTCTGACGGGGATTTCACATACTCGCTGACTTATCCTGATCTTTATATCACCAAGGATGACGGGACAAAGGAACATTACAGGTTCAAGGACTCAAGGTCGTTTGTCTATATAAAGGATGACGGGAACCCCAATAATCTGCTTGAGTATTTCAAGATGTGATACTCTGGGGCTTCTTGTTGAAAGATTTGTTAGTATCTTTCCGATAACTATTCGTCGAATAGCCGCTGGTCCTCGTATATTCGCGTTGTGCCGAGGGCCTTTGGTACGAATAGTAATAGAATAGTATTTCCCGAAAGGGATTTCTATAAGACCGTGCTTTCTGAGGCCCCAGAAGGTGCGGTTTTTTATTGCGCCATTGGCACGGACATAAGCCTTTGAGGGCGGATGGACTAACACGGCTTCACCATCCGAAAAAACAAAGATCGCCAATAAGCCTTGAACCAGATGCGGCAGCAGCCCGGCGGCGTAAAAATAGTGTGAGCGACCGATACCCTTAGGACTCACGACCTGCAACTTTCGCCGGGGCATTCTGGGGAACCCAACCGGGGTGAGGGGGAAAGCACGGCTAAAAACCGCATTGCCGAGAACGCTTTCCGGGCAAAATCGCCCTCAAAGAGAGATGCCGACGGGTTTTCTCGGTTTTTTGATGGGATCTCCCCGGTATCATATCCAAGCAACGTAGCCAGACACAGTTGCAGGGATATAAGGGAGCGGTATGTTCAGACCTCCACGAGACGGAACTCTATACGAGGGTTGGCTTTGTCCAAAAATTTGTCGGCGACGATCCTGACGCAACGGTTGTCGTTTTTTATCGCTTTCGTGTACTGGAGACAGTCGAGTATTATTTTCAGTGAGTTGTCAAGGTCGTGTGACATCGTGGCGAAATAAACCCTCAAATGCAGCTCGAAGAACCCCTCTATCATAAGTCCCCGGTATTTCCCCACCTGCATATAAAAAGACTGCTCGTAAGACTTTAGCCCCGGAGTCTTGGCGAGCGAGCCGTGGCCGGCAACCTTTATTATTTTATATGAATTGCTTTTACTTGGGGGCTGGCCAATAATCGTTTGCCAATCGTGCTCTATCATGATTCATAGCTATAAACCGGGATTGCCTTGCATACGCAGCGGGGATGGTAAGGCAACGGGATTTCATCCTCAAAAGTCCATACCCTCTCGCACATCTCGTCGCATAAAGGGCAATCGTAGCCGGATTGGCGGATGGTGCGATACCCGATAGCCCCCGCGTCCCTAAAAGAAGAAATCCTCGCATACTGGAATGCCCTGTTAACCATATCTTGCCCTATGACCGTCATGCCGGTCAGTATGTCAATCGGGAATCCCCTACCCCAGGAAGGGACTTTGCGGCCAGACTCCCTCCAATCTTTTGAGGCAGACACATTCCCGAGGAAAGTCCAGAAGTTCTGAATCATCTTGGACTTGCTCAACCCCGCGAAGGCGGCCACCGCAAGCCATCCCGCTATCAAATCCTTCAGGTGGTCCGCTTGCCTGTCAAGCCTAAAGAGAGTGTCCTCGCCATTGATTCCCCCTTCCGCATACTCAATGGCATCATCTTCATAGTCCTGCAATTCCGCCTCGGCCAAAGCCTTCACAGCCCTTTTCTCCGAGTCGGAGAGGATACCGTCGGACATCTCGGAGAGAATCTTGTTCACTTGTCTCAGGAGAGCCAGATGGTCTGAGAACGAGAAGTCCGGCGAACGGTAATCCCAGCAAAGGGCGACAATGGCGGCGACCGCCGCATCCATCCTCGCCCTGACATCCTGTTTGACGCGGGACATCTGGTCTATGGCGTCATCTTTCGGCATTATTGCTGGCCTCGGCTCGCGTTAACTGACTCCACCACCATTGTCTCCCGCTGCTCCATGACGAGCTTGTCATGTTCCTCCTGTACGATTTCCTCATAGTTGCGGGCAGTACCGTAGCCGAGCTTGGCGGCCTCGTTGGCGGCGGCCTTGACAGGAATCGCTCCAGACCCCTTGAGTATGGATATGTTATTCACCTCCTCAACCTCGGAACGCATGATGTAAGGGTTGATGGTGCCCTTGATTTTCAGTCTCTCGAACTTCGACGACATCCCTAACTCAATGGCGTAGCCGTACTTGAAGAGTTCCACTATATCATTGAGTGCGGGTTGGAAATCCTTTGCGTCGAGCAACGCCTGATGGTAGGAGTCCTTGCTCATCATCTGGACGGTCAGCGAGGATATGTCGGCTCCGGACTTGATCTCGACCGGCTCGGTACAGTGGGCGGCCTGATAGGCAGACCTTATTAGTTGCTTCATCTGAAGCTCGAACGACCCGCTGGACTCGGCGGGCTCAAGGAACCCAACCTTGGAGTTCACATCCGTTGAGGTGACGGTCATCGGTCTTCCGTCGATAGAAGCGCTGATATCCACATCCGCTCCAAGGGCGTAGAATATCCTGAGCGCATAGGCTTTGTTGTTCTCGCAGAGCTGGGACATGGCGAGGTCGAAGTTGTCGAGAAGTCCCATAGCAGGACCGGCTACGGTGTCGCCGGAGTTGTGATACGCGACAGGGCATCGCCTGAACCCATGAGGCCTCGGCTCGCTGTCCGCGACCCAACTCATGTCGCCGGGGTTGGGTTGATCATCTGACGCCAACCTATATCGAATATGGTAAGTATCATCCCAGACATCAAGATAATCGACATCATTCTCTCCGTCCCAAGCGGTATATTTCCTGCCGAACAGGCAAACCCTGCCGTATTCGTTGTAGTGCGGATAGATCATATCGCCTTTCGCGAAGGACATGCTGGTCCAACCAAGCGAGGACTCGTCAAGGTGGAAGACAATCGCCGAATCGGCCACTGTGGCGCACCCCCAGATAAGCTCATAAACGGCGGTCTCCATATCCTTATAATCCCAGCCCTCCATGAATATGGCGAGAAGATCCTGGCTTGCCTGCTCCGACCCTCCGCTGGCGAGTTTCAAGTCAACGTGGTCCCCGGTCAGCATCGAAGTCCTCTGTGACGCGAAAACCTCCGGCAGATTAGTCGTGACACGGGCGATCTTCCTCATTAGATATTTCTTCTGCGTCTCATCGTACACCGTGATATCAGGGAACCATTTCTTTGACATGATCCGGTGGGCGTTCACATCCTGTTCCCTCATGAAGTCGGCGTATGTCGGATAGTCGTAGGTCAGGTTTCCCTCTAAAACACCGGGTTTTCTGTCGAACCCGCTCTCAAGGGCGTCCAGCGCGTCCGATGGTCGGATGCGACGGAAAGGTTGCTTCCGGAGTACCTTGTCCGGAGTCATATTCTCGATTGTCGGTCTGAACATACGGTATTGATATTAAGTTAATAACACATGAAATTGAGTCCTCTCGTCCTCATTTTCCTTCCCGCCTTGGCCGCGTCAACGCGGTCTATGCAGTAAAGAAGCCCCTCGATCCAGTCGGGACTGTGACCGAGAATCCCCTTCATCTCGCTTTTCTTGATGAGTTCCCTTGGGGCTTGGTCTTCAATCCATTTCAGGATTATGCGCTCCTCGACCAGTTTATCCCTGACCGTGAATGGTATCCTCCTTTCGGAGAACGTCCTTCTAGCCACATCCTCATCAATGGATATTGTCCCCATCTGGAAAGCGCTGATAAGCATACCGGCACACTCACTTTTCCGGGTGCGGTATGATGACGAGTCTTTAACCCCCTTACTTCCCTTGTTGGAAAAGGCGTGGGCTTTCTGAGCCGCGAGATCATCAGAGGTCTTCAAAACCACCCCGACGCCATCACCGTCGAAGGCGAAGTTTTCCCAAGGCACCTCGTTCTTATTGAGGAAATCCCTTATGATAGGCACGGTGTCCTCAACCTTTACCCCTTTCTTGGCGTACACGTCTATGATATGCCATCCGTCCATAGCCCATAATACGAACCAGTCCTGTTTGTAGGCGATGTCACCCCCGGCGCAGCGGATTCCGTTTGTCTGGGGCGAGTTGGACAAGAACCTGTTCATGTCATCCATCGTGACGAGGGAGGCTGTATCATCCACATCTCTCCATATTCCCCGGATGTCATTGATGGTTGACTTCGATCCCCCGGAGGAAATCCTGTTCATGTACTTCTCATCGGTGACATGGAGGATTTTATTCTCGGCGTAATCTCCCTCGATGAAGGAAATAGAAGTTATATATTCCTTATAGTGGTTATCCGGATCATCCGTCAGGGAGCAGATTTTCCTCTTGGCGTTAGGGTTATCATAAACCTCCTCCGGGGAGTCTCCCCAAGCTATCTCCATCACATCCTCCCCATACCGGCAGAAATAACGTATCTTCCCAGACCTGGCCGGGATGGCCTCGTCGGTCTCCGGGTCTATCCACCAGTCGAGGAACCAGCGCAACTTGTTTGACCGCCCAACTGGGTTGCAGGTGCAGATGAACTGCGACGGCATCCCGGTCGTGCTTCGGTTAGACCCGATAAGGTCGAAGATCACATTCATATTGTCCTTGGTGAACTCGGCCAGCTCCTCGATAACGATATACGGCATCTCCGCTCCCCTGAACCTGTCCTTAACCTGCTTGAGGTCGGCGAGGTGTTCCATCTTCATAGTCGCCCCGCCACCCGCAAAGAACTTGGCCTCAAAGGATGTGTCGGCGAAAGAGGCGAAGCCCCTGAATATCGGTTTGCACGATTTCCAGATGCCTCGCTTCACATCGGCCTCGAATCGTCTGAATCCATACATGTTTATGTCCGGATTATCGGCGTAATACATCGCCCCGATAAGCGCGACTGCCGTTTTTCCGGAGCCGCGGCTCCCTCCGATTATCTTAATATCGGCCTGATTGGTCAACACCGTCTCCTGAAACCCGGATTGTGGGATAAGGTTGTACGTCCTTTTTCCACGCCGCTTCAGATCAAGGTTCTCTTTCCGCAGACTCTCAATATACTCATAGGAGTAAACCTCCATCCCGTATTCGAGAAACACAGGGTCGAGGTACCGGCTCTCGTCTGTTCGCGCATGTGCCATTATCCGGCACAAATATGTCCCAGACTCGGAAATATCGGGAAATAATTATTTGCGATTATTTCCGTCCGGGGTTTATATTCGCAACGTATGGAAAAACCCACAACAGGGAAACAGTTTTATTGTCAGGGGTGCGGGAAGAAACTCCCCCTGACAATAGATGAGTTGTGTGGCAGTCTCCACGCCAAAGTCAGGTGTAAGTTCTGCAAGACTTGGAATGACTTGCGCCTGAAAGACATACCAGAGTCCATTTAGGATCATAAGAGGCTAAATAGAGTCCATTTAGGACCGGCATAGGCCCGGAGTAGTAACGCCGATAAGCGTTACCGCTTCGGGCTTTTTGTATAACCAAAGTTCATTGTAATGAAAAAGAAAATCGAGGAAGCCTTGAGCGCCGAATACAAAGGGCTTGGGCTTAGTGAGAAAACCATCGGCAGGCTCGCGGATTATCTTCTGGGGTCTGTAGAGAAGGAAGAAGACATCGTTACCGCTGTGAAGGGTGACGCTGTTAAGCTTCTGGCCACGTCAATCCAAGGTGAGATCGCCGGTCTCCAACGCGCGAAGGAGACAGCCGAGACCGCTCTGGCGGATTACAAGGAAAAGCATCCAGAAACCACTCCCCCCAAGCAGGAGACCGAGCCCGAATGGGCGGTAAAACTCCGCGAGCAGAACGAGAGGATTCTCGCCAAGCAGGAGGCGGAAGAGAAGAAGGCGAAGCAGGCCGCCACATTGGCGTCCGCTATTGCCGCCGCCAAAAAGTCTGGCTGCACGGATGAGAAGGTGCTCAAGCTCACCGAAAAGCTCTTTGCCCTCAAGGACGACGAGTCTGACGAGGATGCCGGTAAACGGTTCGAGAGTGAGTACAACGCCAATGTCAAGGAGTATTTCGGGGGAGGTTTCGCCCCTTATCACGGGATCGGCATCAGTACGCCGGCCAAGGTGAGCTCCGAGGACAAGGCCGCCCGCGCGAGAGAGGATGCCAAGCGTGTCCGTGAGGGTTGACGCCAATAACAATCATTAACCGTTAACCATTATGCCAAATCTAGAACATTTCAACAACGCTTATTCGCGTCACTCCGAGTCCATCGGAGGCGCGAATCCGTTCCTCTGCCATCCCGACGAGGTGAAGTATCGCCAATACGGTGCCCTCATAGAGGACACCCTGGCCGAAAAAGAACTTGTTCACGCCGGGACTCCCTACGAGGTTGACCTCAAAGCGCACACCGCCAAGATCATGAAGATTTGGGAGGTGATGAATGTCGAGACTGCTGACAGCAACTCAGTCATCACCCTCGGCGCTTCATGGCTCGCCCCCAAGCTGGAGGCCACTGACATTGTGATGGTTGTTCCCGCGAATATCGAAGGAACCGGGAAGGCGGTAGCCGCCGGAACCGTTACCGATAACGGGGACGGCACCGTGTCAATTACCGTGGCGTCCTCCGCCATCGGGACTGTCGCCGCTGGTGACTTCCTCTCCATCGCCGCTTCCGCCGGCTCGGGTAAGTCTCTGGCCGTGAAAGGCAACATGGTCTCTACCCGTGACCTTTACGCGGGCAACGCCCAGAACTTCGTGGACATCGCCCGCGGTGAGCTCTACTGCTATGTGAACACCTGCAACGG
>OCVV011087187.1_pt1 | contig 23423 bp, 24 predicted proteins | sample 1539721 | NCBI WGS metagenome assembly OCVV01 (sample SAMN02144230, study PRJEB22623) | gut metagenome | biome: sheep rumen | host: Ovis aries | place: New Zealand
AAATATAGAAAGAGGATAAAAAGATGAATGAAGAAGATAAAAAATTAGCTAAAATGTTAACTTATGGTATGTCTATAGATGGAATTACTAAATTAATGAGTGATATTGCATCAGCTACTAAGGAAGCATTAAATAATATGTCTAGTTATAAAGGTATAATAGAAGAACTAGAAAAAGAAGATCCTGAAAGAGCTAAAGAATATGAAAAAGAAATAAATATTGCCATAGCAGAAGCAAAAAATAATATGCAAGAAAGCTATGATAATATTAGATTATTATTTGAAAGAGTAAAAGAAGATTGGGATAATTATAAAGGGTGAAGCTAATGGATGAGAAATTAAAAGAATATAACGAAAAATTAGATAAAACGATTGCTAAGTTTCAAAATAATATTAATTATTTTAATGAATTTGGTAATTTCTTTATTATTAATGAAATAAACGAAAATCTTAATAATATTGTAGATGAATTAAATAATATTAAAAAGACAGTTAATAATATAAAATAATGGAGGAAATATGAAAAGAATTTTGATAAAACTAATAGAAATGTATCAGTCAATTTCTTTTCATAGTCATAGTTTATGTAGATATACTCCTACTTGCTCTGAATATACAAAAGAAGCAATAGAAGAGTATGGAGCAATTAAAGGAAGTTTTATGGGATTTAAAAGAATACTTAGATGTGCTCCTTGGGGTGGTAGTGGATATGATCCAGTACCTAAAAAGACAAAATAAAACATCTCTTATGAGATGCTTTTTTTAGTCTCTACTTTTACCAAATAATCTAAGTAATTCTAATATAATATTGATGATATCTAAGTATAATTGGAATGCCCAATATACTGCATGTTTTTCACTAAGACCATTTGTATCTTTTTTATATATTCTATTTATATCAATCATAATATAAGCAATAAATATTATTAATACTACGAATGCTATAGTTAAATCAAGTGCTTGATTAGCTAAGAATATATTTATAATTGATAATACAATCATACCTAGTAAAGCTATTGCTAAGAAAGTAGCAATACCATTTAAATTGGCTTTTATATTCTTACCAACAAAAGACATAATAGCAAATATTATAGCAGTTGCTAGAAATACATACATTATTGAAGCTACATCATATACTAAAAATACTGCACCAAAAGTAACCCCAGTTAATGCTGCATAAGAACAATATAATATTTTGGCTAGAGTATCACTTAATTTATTAATTGCTAATATAAATACAAAACCCACAACTACTTCAGCAATTGCTAATAAATGATATATATTAAATAGAGTTTCAAGTAAACTTGTATTAATAGATAATAAATATCCACAACCAAAAGTAATAACTAGTCCTATGCATAACCATTGGTATACCTTAGATATAAAACTGTTATTCATTTCTCCTCCTTTTTATATAATAATTTTATCATATTTAATTTATTTATTAAAGATTTTTAATATGTTATAATATACATCGGAAGGTGATATTATGGGAAGAATTATGCCTATTACTGTATTAACAGGATATTTAGGAAGTGGTAAAACAACTTTAATTAATCATATATTAAGAAACCAAGAAGGATATAAAGTTGCAGTTATAGTAAATGACATTGGAGAGGTAAATATAGATGCTAATTTAATTGAAAAAAATGGATTAGTAACAGAACAAGATGATAGTTTAGTACCTTTATCAAATGGATGTATTTGTTGTACATTAAAAACTAATTTGATTGAACAAATAGCTGGATTATATGACACTGGAAAATATGATTATTTATTAATTGAAGCAAGTGGAATATGTGAACCAATACCTATTGCTCAAAGTATTATGGCAATTAATCAAATGGTTAATGAAAGTGGACTAGATGATATTGTTAGATTAGATTCAATAATAACAGTAACAGATGCTTTAAGACTTAGCAAAGAGTTTAATAAAGGAGATAATCTTTTAAAAGAAAAAATAGAAGATGATGATATAGAAAATCTTATTATTCAACAACTAGAATTCTGTGATATTGTTGTACTTAATAAAGTATCAGACGTTACTAATGATGAGTTAGCTGAAGTTAAAACAGTAATTAGAAAGTTACAACCACACGCCAAAATAATTGAAACTGATTATTCAAAAGTAAATCTAAATGAAATAATAGATGTTAATTTATTTGATTTTGAAAAAGCATTATCTTCAGCTGGATGGATAGAAGAACTAGAAAAAGAAGAAGAGGAAGAAGCTGAAGGTGAAGCATTAGAATATGGAATAAGTACATTTGTTTATTTTCAAAGAGATCCATTTGATAGAAAAAAATTTAAAGAGTTTGTAGAAAAAGAATTCGATAATACAATAATAAGATGTAAAGGTATACTTTATTTTGATGATGAAGATAATATGAGTTATATGTTTGAACAAGCTGGAACTCAAAAATCTTTAATGGAAGCTGGAGAATGGTTTGTAATGCTACCAAAAGAAGAACAATATAAATTAAGAAAAGCAGAACCAAAACTTGAAGCTGATTGGGATCCTGAATATGGAGATAGAATGGATAAAATAGTATTCATTGGTAAAAACATGGATAAAGATGGTATTATTGAAAAGTTGAATGAATGCCTTATAAAGAAATAGTAATCTATTTCTTTTTTTGTTATACTTATAATAGGTGATAATATATGTTCATAGATATTTGTGAAGAATCAGGTTTCTTAGGTGTTTTAGTTTATGCAAAAGCAGTAATAAATATTATTAGTATACTAGTACCTATACTTTTAGTAATATTTTTAGCTATAGAATTAGCTAAAATAGTTTTTGGTAGTGAAGAGAATTTTAAAAAACATATTAAAAGTATTATTCTTAAAATAATTGCTGCTTCTTTAGTTTTTTTTATGCCGACATTTACCAATCTATTTCTATCAATGCTTAATGAAACTCCATATACTGAAACAAAGTGTTGGGATAATGCTAATATGACTACTGTTGCAATGTATAAAGAGATAGAAAAGAGTAATCAAAAGATACAGGATGAAAAAGAAAAGAAGGAACAAGAAAAAGCTGAAGAAAATAGAAAAAGAGTTGAAAAAGTTAGAGAAGAAGCAAGAAAGAAAAATGAAAAAAAGGCTGAAGAAGCAAGAAAAAAACAAGAGAAACAAAATGGTAGTGGTAGTGGAGGAGAAAATGATTGCAAAGGAAACTACAATGGAACTAAATATAATTTATCAAATGATGAAGTAATAGGACTTGCAAGGATGGTTACATGCGAATATGGATCTGACGCTAATGGTATGAGTGCTGTTGCATCACATATGGCAAATTTATATGAACTAAGAACACATAATAATCAAACTGGAGGGAAAAGTTTATATCAATATATAACAACATGTGGTTGGTATGCTTGTGCAAGGAAATTAGGAGATTCTAGTTACGATAATAGTCAAGCTCAACAAGTAGTTAGATCCGTTTTAGTAGAAGGAAAGAGAACTTTACCACTATATATAGATGAATTTGACTGGTATCCAAATGATATAAGAGGTGCAAGTTGGGAATCTTATAAGTCTTATACACCTCATGTTACTCAATTAAATAATGTTTATGGTTCATCAGGTAAGTATTATTGTATTACAGTATCTGGAAATGATGGTAATATATTCTTCTATACATCTACAGCAGAAAAATATAAAAATGATAAAAATTTATAGAGGTGATAAAATGAAAAAATATCTATTATTAATTGTTCCTATTATATTAACTGGATGTACTGCTAATTATACTTTGACTTATGAAAATAATAATTTTAATGAAGAAGTAATTATTGAAAATATTAATGATGAGGAACTTAGCAAATTCGATAAATTAAAAGCTTCTGATAATTTTAAAGACGAAAAAAATAATTTAGAATATAAGTATATTGATAATGGTAAAACTAAAACTATTAAACTTGATATTGGAGAAGATTTAGTTGTTACTAAATTACTTAACTATTGCTATGAAGATATATATTTAATTAATGAGTCTAATTATTTTACAATACAAACTGGTGGAGAAAAGTATTGTAAGAATTATGATATAAAAGTAAATTTTAAAACAGATAAAAATATTATTAATAGTAATGCTGATAGTATAAATGATAATGTTCTTACTTGGAATAAATTAGATAAAGATATAAATATTCAAGTTAGTAAAACAGAAAGTATTAAAAAGAATAAAAACGAAAAAAAAATTAGTGAATCTTTAAGATATATAATAGTATTTGTTCTTTTAATAGTTGTTGGTATAGCTACATTTTTCATTTATAAGTTGAAAAATAATAAAGAATAAATGTATAATTAGTATGGAGGTTTAAAATGAAAAAGATATTAAGTATTTTATTAGTTGCAATAATGTTATTTATCCCTTTTGGAGTAAATGCTGAAGGAGAAGAACCAGTAGATGTATATTTATTCTATGGAAGTACTTGTCCACATTGCCAAGAATTACATGAATGGTTTGAAACAGTTGATCAAGAAGAAAAAGCTAAATATAATTTAATTAAATTTGAAGTTTGGGAAAATGAAAAGAATGCTGAACTAATGAATAAAGTTGGAGAAGCATTAGGTCAACAAGCATCAGGAGTTCCTTTTATGATTATTGGAGAAAAAGTTTTCTCTGGATATGGTGAAGGTGATGGAGAAGAAATTCTTAAAGCAATAGATAATGAATATAAAAATGATAACAGATCAACTAAAGTAAAAGATGTAATTGAAAAAAATGGTGGTGGAGAACCTGATGGTGCTACAAATACATCAAAAAAAGAATCAAAAACATCTGATTTAATTATAGGTATTGTAGCTATTGTTATAATAGTTGGTACAATATTTGTAGTTGTAAAAGCAAGAGAAGAATAATTCTCTTTTTTTATAGGAGGATTTATGAAAAAGAAAGAAAAAGAACCAGTTTGGCATCAAGAAATGATTGTTAGAAGAACATTATATATATTAGATATTATTAATTTTTTAATCTTAACTATGTATGAAACTTATTTTATAAATATTAATAAAGATATATCATTAATTAATAATTTTATGACTTCTAAGTTTTTTACTTGGTTACTATGGACAGATATGATTCTTGTAATAATATTTTCTATTGCAATGATTCATTTAGCTAGAAAATCTAAAAAAGAAGTATCAATCAAAGTAGGCTTTGCAATATTTTCTATACTTATAACTCAAATAAGTTTAATAGTATTTGTAAATATCTTTAGTTTAATTTTTATATAATAAAAAAAGCAACTAAGTTGCTTTTTATAATACTTCAATTTGTTCTTGTGGTGTAACTGGTGCACTTTGAACTGGTGTGTTTTGAGGTTGTGCTTGATCAGGGATAGATGCATTAATTGTTCTATCTTTTGCCCAGTTTCTAATTTTTTCAATTTTCTCTTTATTTGTATTATACATAGATACAGAACCTTTAAATGCATTTATTACAGTATTTGCATTTACTTCAATAAGTCCTGCTATGTTTTGATATGCTAAATCTCTTAGAATTGCTTCTATATCAGATCCAGTATAATTCTCTGTTATTTTAACTAATTGAGCAATTAAATTATCATCTCCAGGGAATTCAAAATATTTATTTAAATATAATTCAAGTATTTCTTTTCTTTCTGTAGAGTTAGGTAAATCTATAAAGAATAATTCATCAAATCTTCCTTTTCTTAATAATTCAGGAGGTAGTTCATTAACATTATTGGCAGTGGCAACTACGAATACATCTTTATTACATTCTTGTAACCAGAATAGAAATTGACCTATTAATCTTTGAGTTACTCCAGATGAATCACTTGATCCAGCTGCTAATCCTTTTTCAATTTCATCAATCCATAATATACATGGAGATACATGTTCTGCTGTTTCAAAAGCTTCTTTTAATTGTTGTTCACTTTGCCCTACATATCTACCTTGAATAGTTGCAAAGTCTAGTCTATATAAAGGCCTTTTCCATCTTTGAGCTATTGCTTTAGAAGATAAACTTTTTCCACATCCAGGAACACCCATTAATAATATTCCACGTGGAGGTTTTATACCTCTTTTTTTCATTTCTTCTCTTTTTTCGGGAACTAATAATTTTTGTTTATCATCTAACCATTGTTTAAGATTTTGAAGTCCTCCAAATGCTAAGTCATCTTCTACATTAATTTTTTCTAATCCATTAATATTAGAAAATAAACTATCTTTAGCAAATCTAAGTTCAATTTTATCATCTTTTAATAATTCACCTCTAGCAAGTAGAGTAGCTATTACATTTTTAATTTCAATTGAACTAACACCAACTAATATATTTGCAATCTCTTTTACGTCGTCTTTATCCCATTCAATTTTAATTTGATTTTGATATGGTCTAATTTCTTCAATTATTAAATTAAATATTTCATCTTCATCAGGTAATTCAAAATCTATTACCATTCCTTGTCTTTGTAAGAATACCCATAAAGGATTAGCTGTAATAACCATAATAATTGATGATTTTTCTTCAGCTAATGTAGTTAAATCTGCTAGGTATCTGGATGTAACATTTTCTGTATCTAATTCTTGTACATCACTTAATATATATATTTGATTTTCACTCGTTTGTAATTCTTTAGCTATATAATCTAAAGCACCCATCAATAGTTTATCGTTATTATATACTTCTCCAGTTAATATATTAGTAAATCCATTAGACATAGAATGAACTTTAATCATAGTATTAGTTTCTTTACTAATTTCTCTTAATAAATTTAAAGTTCTAGTTTTTTCAATAGTGTCTATTCCTATAAAAGGAATTCTTGCCAATATGTATTTTATTAAAGTTTCTTTTGTTTCTTTATAGTTCATAAATCCTCCTAACTATTTAAATCCAAATTATTTATGATCATTGCTATTTCTGGATTTGTATCATTCATAAATGCATTTCTTATTTGACCATTTATATCTTCACCAAACTTATGTATATTTTGAAGTAATGAGTTTTTGGTATTTTCATCAAAATGTCTTACTGAAGCTAATTTCTTTGCAAATACCATTTCATTTTTAATATATCCTAATTCTAAAAGTAAAGTATTTTGATCTTGTTTAACTCTGTCTAATTTTAAAACAAAGTTATCTACTGATGCATTAAGTCTATAGTTTATTAAATCTACGATGTGATTTAGAAATCTTATTTTAATATCACCAGTATAGGTTAAATTGGCTTGATCAATTTTGTTAACATCATTATCGGTTATAGCGTTATGTTTTAACTTATCTAAATAATCAATCCATTCATAATAAGTCATCTTCTAACCACTCTCCTTACTCCTTCATAAAGTGGTGGTAAATCCCAATCTGGTAAAGCATTAATAAACTTTTCATCATTAGGATTTATACTTTTTCTATTTTCTTGTTCTTTAATTTTTCTTTCTTGATCAACTTGATCAAATAACTCAGTTTTCTTTTCTAAAAAATCTGTATTATCTTCTAGCATTTAAATCACCTACCTGAATATTTCTTTGATTTCTTTCAGCTTTAACATAATTGTTATAATCTAATGAATTTATAAACGCTATAATTTCATTTTCTGTATCTTTTCCATCTTTATATAGGAATCTAAAATCTACTACTTCTGCAATAGTATTCATAAGTATTAAAGTTTCATTTTTCTTTCTTTCTTCTCTTTTCTTAATTTTATTTTCTCTTTCAGTATAATTTAAGAATAAGAAGTATCCATCTACTATTAATACACCAATTAATACAACAAGAGCAATTAGAGGTTGCTTAATAATAAAACAAATAATAGTAAGTATTACGCCAATAACTGTTGCAATCATCATTTTAGTATCAAATAATTTATTTCCATAAATATCTTGGTTAGTATCATTATTTATGTGATTATGTAGATCTTGTACTAATTCTTTTTCGTTTGATCCATTTATTGTATTACCATTCCAATTACCAATTTTAATATTTATATTTAAGTTATTGTTTTCATCATTATTAATGTTCTTATTGTATGCTTCTAGAATCCAATCTTTAGATAGTGCAAATGCAAGTTTTCTAGTATTAACTGTAGGTTTTACTGATTTGTTCTCTAAAACTATATTAGTTAGTTGTGAATAGAAATCAGTATTCTTTTGAAATGCAAACTCGGTTTCTTTAAATCTTTCTAATGCTTTATTAACATTTCCATTTTCTTCAACAATTAATTTATTTTTAGCAATATCTTTTCTAAGTTCTAATTCCTCATCTTCATAGTTGAACACTAACAAATTAATAATTTTATCTATTTCAGCTTCTCTTGATATCCTTGGACCACTATCTTCTTTGAGAATATTTTTAAGTTCTTCTAATATATTCCTTTCGGAAGTAGTAACAGCTAGTATCTTTTGAATTTGATCATGTTGGTTAGTATAATTTTTTAAATGATAAAAGTTTTGTGGTTCAGTTTCTTTAATCCAACTATTTAAACAAGTTGTCCATCTATCTACTTGAATATTTCTATATTCAGGTTGATTATTTAATTCTTGAAGCCATGTATTTATTTTGTCTAGACACATAGTTCTGGCATCTACATCAAATGTACCGTTTGTAATTGCATCAATTATAGTTACAATTTTATTTTCCATTTTAGTTGGATCTTGCATTTCTAAATATCTTCTTAACCAACGAAGAGCGGTATCATTTCTTCCAGCTCTTAAATGAATTAAACAAAATAATAAACTAGTTTTTTCATCGTCTCTTGTCATTGCTTCTTTTAATGCTCTATTAGCTAAGTCTTTATTATCATTAAACCAAGCACAAATAGCAACTAATGCCGGAGCAAGCCAGTAGTTAGGAGTATCAATTATAACTTGTTCACTAATATTTTCAATTGTTGATTTTTTTATTGAATTAATATCAGTAGCTTGAAATATTCCATTTATTTTTCTTCTGACATTATCATAATGACCATATTGTTTATTGATCTCATCTTGGTCTAAAGTAATTGATTGTTTTGCGTTAGCAACAACCGTACTACCTCTTATTTCAACCATAAAATTTTTAATTTCTTCTTCAATAGTTTTTACTGAATCAGTGACTTTGTTAACTTTAGAATCAACGTGTTCTATATTAGAGCTTACTTGACCTACATTGTTAGCAAGATTACCTAAATTTCTTTCAATTACGTCTAAATTTGCTGCACTGATTACTAGAGCCTCATTGTTACTAGCCATTTAATCACCCTCTATTATAATAATTATAGCATTATTTATTTAAATATAATAAAAATATTAGTAATATTTGACATTTTCTTGGAAAATAAGGCTAATTTTTGTATAATTATGGTGGTGATAGTATGAATGATATAGAAATTGCAAAATCTGTTAGTAAGAAAAATATATTAGAAATTTGTGATGAATTAGAAATAGATAGAAATCTAATAGATCAATATGGAGATTATAAAGCTAAGATAAAATTTAATGATGTAATGAAAAATAAAAACGGAAAAGTAATACTTGTAACAGCTATTAATCCAACTCCATTTGGTGAAGGAAAAACCACTATCAGCATAGGCCTTTTAGATGCTTTAAGATATATGAAGAAAAATGCTTTAGGTGTTTTAAGAGAACCTTCTTTAGGACCTGTGTTTGGATTAAAAGGAGGAGCAACTGGTGGGGGATATGCACAAGTTGTACCAATGGAAGATATTAATCTTCATTTTACTGGTGATCTTCACGCAATAACTAGCGCTAACAATTTAATTAGTGCTGCAATTGATAATCATATTTATCAAGGAAATGAATTAAGAATCGACCAAAATAGAATTGCTTTTAAAAGATGTTTAGATGTTAATGATAGATCTTTACGTGATAAATTTAATATTACTGCTGCAAGTGAAGTAATGAGTATCTTTTGTTTATCAAATGATTTAGATGATTTAAAAGAAAATCTTGGTAATATAATAGCTGCTTATAACTTAGATGGAAATCCTGTTTATGTAAGAGATTTAAATATAGTAGGTAGTTTAGCTGTTATATTAAAAGATGCAATTAATCCAAATATAGTTCAAACATTAGAGAATAATCCTGTTTTAATACATGGTGGACCATTTGCAAATATTTCAATTGGATGTAATTCTATTATTGCTACAAAACTTGGTAGAAGACTTTCTGATTATGTTGTGACTGAAGCAGGTTTTGGAAGTGATTTGGGAGCAGAAAAATTCTTTGATATAAAATGTCGTAAAGCTGGTATTAAACCTGATTGTGTAGTTCTTGTATGTACTATTAAAGCATTAAAATATAATGGTGGAGTAACACAAGAGAACCTTGATCAAGTAAATGTAGATGCTGTTCATAAAGGATTACCTAATCTTAATGTTCATATCGAAAATATGCTTAAGTTTAATTCAAATGTTATAGTTTGTTTAAATAAATATAAAACAGATAGTTTGGAAGAAATAGATGTAGTAAGAAAATCAGTGCAATGTTACAATGTACCTTTTGTAATATCTGATAGTTATATAAAAGGTGGAGTAGGTTCAATTGTCCTTGCAGATGAAGTTATTAATTCTTTAAATAAAGAAAATGAATTTAAATATCTATATGATGTAGATGATAGCATAACTAATAAGATAGAAAAACTTTGCAAGGAAGTATATAGAGCAAAAGATGTAGAATATAGTGAATTAGCTAAAGAAAAAATAGAATTGTTTAATAAATTAGAATTAAATAATATGCCAATATGTATATCTAAGACTCAATATTCAATTACAGATGATCCACATAAATTAGGATATTCAATAGATCATACAATGCATATTAGAGATTTAGAGGTTTATAATGGTGCAGGATTTATTGTTGCATTCATGGGAAAAACAGTAACAATGCCTGGTTTACCTAAAGTACCTAATTATGAACATATTGACTTAAATGATAATTTTGAAGTTGTTGGACTTAGTTAAAATGCTCTGTTAAAGCAAAAAAATGAACAAAAAAGTGTCTACATTGGCATAAAAGTAATTTTTATGTTATTATATAACTCGTCATTTAAAGGGAGGAATATATAATGGCAAGAAAAAATGTATATGCTAGTGATTTAGAAGTATTCTTAAATACAGGAAGAGTTTTATTAAGAGGAAAAACAGTAACAGAGTTAAGAGATAGTTTAAAATTGGTTAAAAATCCTTCGTTAGGAACTAATCCAATTGCTTGTATGGTTAGATATGATCAAGTAAGAGGAGAAATGTTAGATAGAATAGATCCAAATAATAATTTATTATTTGATAGGGGTATGGTTAGATTTTTAAAAAGAAATGGATATAGTTCACCAGTTGAATTTGTAACAACTGCAAAAGAATCATTAGAGAGAACTGCTGGATTAGAAGAAGATTATCCTTGTTCAATTAAAGATGTTTTACAACTTGGAGAAGATAAGAGAAAAGAAATGAAAGAAAGTGGAGAAATCTACTTTGATGAATATGATCCAGATCCTTTCCACCCAATGGGAAGAATTGATGAAAGTGAAATAGGACAAGCAATTAATAAAACAACAGTTAAATCATTAATTAGAACATTTAAAAGAAGTAGATAGAAATATCTACTTTTTTTATGCTTTTGTTTAAAATAATAATTATTTATGATAAAATAAGTTAGATATTGGAGGAAATTATGGCAGATAAATTATCGAAAGAAGAAGTAGAACATGTTGCTAGACTTGCAAGAATTTATTTAACTGATGAAGAAATAGAGAAATATAGAGTTCAATTGAAAACATTAATGGATGATGTTGATAAGATAAAAGATGTTGAATTAAAAGATGAAGGAAGAGTTATAACTCCTGTTACAGAATATACTATTTGTAGAGAAGATGTAGAAGGTCCAATGTTGGATCCAGAAGATATAATGAAAAATGTACCTGAAAGTAATGGTAATTTTGTGGAAGTTCCGGTGATGATAGATGAATAATTACTTAGATTTAGATATAAACGAAATACATAAATTATTAGTTGATAAAAAAATTAAACCAATAGATTTAGTAAATGAGGCTTTTGAAAGAATAGAAAATAATAAAGATTTAAATGCTTTTATAACTTTAGATAAAGAAAATGCTTTAAAAAGAGCAAAAGAATTAGAAGAAGTTACTCCTGATAATTTATTATATGGAATACCTATAGCTATTAAGGATAATATTGTAACAAAAGATTTAAAAACTACATGTGCATCACACATATTGGATAATTTTATGCCTATATATGATGCTACTGTTGTTAAAAAAATAAAAGATGCAAATATGATAATTATAGGTAAAACAAATATGGATGAATTTGCAATGGGTTCAACTAGTCAAACTAGTTATTATGGAGCTCCATTAAATCCATGGAATAAAACTAAAATATCTGGTGGATCAAGCGGAGGTTCTGCTGTTTGTGTTAGTGCAAGACTTACACCTTTTGCTTTAGGAAGTGATACTGGTGGATCTATAAGACAACCATCAAGTTATTGTGGAATAGTAGGTATGAAGCCAACATATGGAAGAGTATCTCGTTTTGGTTTAGTTGCATTTGGTTCAAGCCTAGATCAAATTGGTCCAATGACTAGAAACGTATATGAAAATGCAGTTCTTCTTAATCTTATTTCTGGAAGAGATGATAATGATTTAACTAGTTCACATAGAGAAGTAGAAGATTATACAAGAAAAATAGGTAAAGATATTAGAGGAATGCATATAGCTGTACCTAATTTCTTTATGAGTGAAATCGTATCTAAAGAAGTTAAAGATAAAGTAAATGAAGTTATAGATATGCTTAAAGAAAATGGAGCAACAATTGATTATATAGATATAGATTATATAGAAAATGCAGTTACTTTATATCAAATCATTGCTATGGGTGAAGCAAGTTCTAACTTAGCTAGATTTGATGGGGTTAAATATGGTTATTCAAAAGAAAATCCATCTAGTGTAGATGATTTATATGGATATACTAGAGGAGAAGGATTTGGAGAAGAAGTTAAAAGACGTATTATGGTAGGTTCTTATCTTTTAAGTGGAGATAATGCAAAAATATATTATGATAAAGCATTACAAATAAGAAATGGTATTAGAGAATCTTTCTTAGAAGCATTTAAAAAATATGATTTAATTATTGGACCTAATGCTACAACAGTTGCTTATAATTTAAATGAAGGATTAGATGATCCGCGTAAGACTTTCTTAGATGATATTCTTGTTATACCAGTTAATATGGCTGGACTTCCTGGAATGAATGTTCCAATTGGATTTAATAATGATAATTTACCAATTGGACTACAAATAATAGGTAATTCATGGGATGAAGCTACTATGTATCAATTAGCTAGTTTTATTGAGAAAAAATTAGACTTAGAATTAATTCCAAGGGAGGTTAAATAATGAGCGATTATAAGAAGACAATTGGTATTGAAATCCATTGTGAATTAAAAACTAAAACAAAAATTTATTCTGATAGTATTAATGGATATGGAAGAACTGCTAATTCAAATGTAACAGTAGTAGATTTAGGTTATCCTGGAACTCTTCCAACATTAAATGACGGAGTAATTAAAACAGCATTAAAAGCTGCAATAATATTACATTGTGATATTAATAAATTAATGCATTTTGATCGTAAGAATTATTTTTATCCTGATTTACCAAAAGGATATCAAATTACTCAAGCCGAAACACCAATTGGTGTTAATGGATATGTTGATATAGATGTAAATAATGAAACTAAAAGAATTAGAATACATGATATACATATTGAAGAAGATACTTGTAAGAGTATTCACTATAAACAACATTCATTCTTAGATTTTAATAGAGCTGGTGTTCCACTTGTTGAAATAGTTACTGAACCAGATATGAATAGTGAAGAAGAAGCAATGGCTTATATTGAAAAATTAAGAGAATTATTCTTATATGCTGATATTTCTGATTGTAAGATAGAAGAAGGAAGCATGAGATGTGATGTTAATATTTCTATTTCTAAAACTGATGAATTAGGAACTCGTGCAGAAATTAAAAATATTGGATCTATAAGTAATGTAGGTAAAGCAATAACTGCAGAAGCAAAAAGACAAGAAGAATTACTTGAAAGTGGAAAAGAAGTAGAATTTGCTACATATAGATATGATGAAAAGAATGATAAAACTATAGTTATGCGTATAAAAGAAGCTGGAAATGACTATAGATACTTCCCAGAACCAGATATTCCATTTGTTGAAATAACTGATGGAATGATAGAGGATGTTAAAAATAATATTCCAATGCTTGCAGATGAAAGAAAAAAGAAATATATTTCATTTGGAATTAGTGAATTAAATGCTAGTAAAATAATTCAAAATAGAGAAATATCTGATTACTTAAATCAATTTTTAGATAAAGATATTAATTTTGTAATAGCATCAAATTTATTACTAGGTGATATTTCTGCTTATTTAAATAAGAGTGAAAAAAGAATTGCTGATACTGAATTATCAGTAGAAAAATTTATTGATGTTGTTAATAAACTTGATAATGGAGATATTAATAGTAAAGTATTTAAAGAAATATTAAATGATTTGATGGAGAAAGATATTAATGTTGATGAAATATTAAAAAATAGTGGAATTAAAATTATAAATGATCCATCAGAATTATTAGAAATTATAAATAATGTACTTAAAAATAATGAGAATAGTGTCAATGATTATAAAAATGGTAATGAAAGAGCAATTAAGTATTTAATGGGTCAAATTATGAAGGAAACTAAGGGTTCAGCCAATCCTGAAATGGTTAATAAATTACTAATAACTGAACTTAAAAAATAATTTTTACAAAAAAATAATACTAGTATATAATTAAAATATGGAGGGATTGAAATGAAATCTACTATAAAATTATTAAAAAACAATTTATTAACAGTATTTGTTATTATTTTATTCATAATAGCAATGTTAGTTTTATCATATTTAAAAAATTTGTATTGGGATAGTAATGATGCTGCAGCTTATGGAAGCAGACTTGATGGTATTGAAAATTATCAATTATCTGATAGTGATATAGAAAAAGTAAAAGAAAATATTAAAAAAGATGTAGATGTAGTAGATGTTAAATATCATCAAGAAGGAAAGATAATTAACTTAGAAATAAAAGTTAAACCTGAATTAAAAGATGATAATGCTAGAAAAATGGGTAGTGAGATGCTTGCGTATTTCACAGAAGATCAATTATCATATTTTTCTATTCAATTTTACTTTTATAAAGACGATGCAACAAAGACTGATTTCCCTATTGTAGGTTATAAACATTATACAAGCAAAGATATATCATGGACGAAGGATAGATAGGAGATATTTATGAAAAATAAAAAAATATGGATAATATTTATTCCGATTCTAATAGCAATTATAGTTTTTGCTGGTTTATCTATTTATTTTTATCGTAATAATGGAGAATCAATAAGTGTTACAGATAAAAACTGGCTTGAAAAAAATATAGATTCTTTAGTAGATGTAGAAATACCTAATGATTATCCAGTATATGGAGAAAATAATGGAATTATATCATCATTCTTAAAAAGTTTTGAAACTGTAGGAAAAGTAGAATTTAATAAAATTAGTTATTCTAAAGAAAATAATCCTACAACAACTGGATTAAGATTTAGAATATTAGATAATAATGAAGATTTAGGTAAAAATGACAGACTTCTAGGAGAAGATGTATATGTACTTGTAAGTACTACTCCTCAAAAGATAGATAATGTATTAGATATATCTAATACTAAAGTAGGAGTTCTTACTAATGATGCTGCAGAAGTTAGTTATTATTTAAGTAATGTAGATAAATTAGTTTATAAAAAGTATGATACTGCTGATCTTTTATTTAATGCTTTAGATACATCTGAAGTTAATTCAATTATCATACCAAATACTATGTATTTAAATAAAACATTAAATGATAAGTATACAATTAATTATACTTTATCTGAAATGTCTAAAAAGATTGTAATAACTACAGAAAATGAAAATGATAGATTTAATAAAATAATAGCAAAGTACTTTGATTATTGGAAAGAAAATGATTATGTTGAAAAATATAATGATGCGTTATTTAACTATTATATAGAATCTAAAAATATTTCTGATAGTACTAAGAGTGCATTACAAGCTAAAACTTATACTTATGGATATGTTGAAAATTATCCTTATGAAGTAAAAAACGGTGATGCTTTAATAGGTATTTGTGGAGAATATATTTCAAGAATAAATAGACTTACTGGAATAGATTTTAATTATAAAAAATATGATAGTATTGAAAGTCTATTAAAAGCAGTTGAAAATAAAGAAGTAGATATATACTTTAATTATTATGATGTTGCTAATGAAAATTATATTGAATCAAATACATCATTTGTAGAACAATATGTTGTTATATCTAAATTAAGTTCTTCTAATGTAGTTACATCTTTCGAATCATTAAAAGGAAAGAGTATTGGAATATTAGAAAATACTGCCTTATTTAATTATTTCAAAGATAATAGTAAAGCAAATATTATACCTTTTAATAATTTGGATAAAATGATAAAAGAAAGTAGAGATAACATAATAGTGGTTGATTTAGAAGTATATAATTATTATCGTAATTCTAAATTTAAAAACTATGAAGTATTATATACAAATACATTTACAAAAGATTATGCCTTTATGGTATCTGGGGAAGAAAAAGAATTCTCTGATATTTTAAATTATTTAATGGCCACTAATTCATATTATCGTTATCGTAATATGGGAATAAATGAAATTAATAATAGAAATAATATAGATAATAAGAGTTTTAATGAATTATATATAATTATCTTGGTAATAATTCTAATTCCTGTATTAGTGCTTATTTCTTTATATACTTTATTAAGAAAGAAAAAAGTAGTTAAGAAGGTTAAAAAAGAAGAAAGAAGAAAATATATTGATAATTTAACTTCTCTTAAAAATCGTAGTTATTTAAACTTCAATATGGAAGCATGGAATAAGAGTGAAAAATATCCTCAAACTATAGTTATAGTTGATTTAAATAATGTTAAATACGTAAATGATAACTATGGACATGAAGCAGGGGATAAGTTAATAGTTCAAGCTGCATCTACATTATTAAATACTCAACTTGAAAACAGTGAATTAATCAGAACTGATGGTAATGAATTCTTAATTTATTTAATTGGTTATAGTGATAAACAAATAGAAACTTATACTAAGAAATTAACTAAAGAATTAAAAGAATTACCATATGGATTTGGTGCTGCTATAGGTTACAGTATGATTAAAGATGGAATGAAAACTATTGATGATGCTATAAATGAAGCAACTCTTGAAATGCGTACAAATAAAGAGGATTATAAATAAAATGAAAAAGACTAAGAAAAGAATAAAAGCTTTAGCTAAAAGGTTAAATAAGAACTTTAGATCAACAGAAATGCAAGTTCTTCCTGGACAACTTGCTTTCTTCTTTTTACTTATGTTAGTACCATTAATAGCTTTAGTTTTTGCTATTAGTTCTAACTTTAATGTATCTAATTCGTTTTTAAATAGGCTTATAGCTAATGAATTACCAAATGTATTTGTTCAAATGATTGAAACTATATCAAAAGGTAGTTCAGCTAATATTAATAATATAATATTTTATATATCAGCCCTTATTTTAGCTAGTAATGGTACTTATACAATAATCGTAGTATCAAATAGAATCTATCATATTAAAAATAAAGGATATTTATATGATAGAGCTAAATCAATAGGTATATTATTTATAATGGTTCTATTATTTTTGTTCATTATGATAGTACCTGTTCTTGGTAATCAAATCGTAACAATTATATCTACATTTTTTCATAACGATGATATTGGTAGATATATTAGAATTATATATAAATTGTTTAACTTACCGATTTCATATTTTATAATATTTTGGTTAATTAAGATTATATATATTATGGCACCTGATGCTAAAATATCTAGAAAAAATGTTAACTATGGAGTATTATTTACCAGTCTTTCATGGGTTTTATTTACAAAGCTATATGCAATATACATAGGTTTAACTGCCAATGTTAATTCATTATATGGAAATATTTCTAACATCATTATTTTGATGTGGTGGATTTATTTCTTATCATATATATTTGTTATGGGTATGGCGCTTAATGTGTCTAAATACGAAGAAAAAGAAAAGTAATATTTTCTTTTTTTGTTATTTGATGTAAAATTATAGTGATAAAGAGGAATGTTATGAAAAAGATTAAAAGTAAAAAAAATAATACAATTCATAAACTTAAAAAATTTCTTAAAAATCTTAAGAATAATCCAATTGAAGTATTTAAAGATTTTGGTTCTTATATAAAATTATATATAACAACTAATTTATTCTTTTTTATATACATAGTTTTGAATGTTATTAGTGGAATATTAGTTAGATATTTAACAACTAATAATCCATCTAATATATGGCAAATTCAACCAATTCTAGCAGATTTTGCTGTAGTAGTTTTACTTGGTTCATTTGGTTATTTAATGAGACATAAAATAAGAATGATTTATTGGCATTTTCTAACTTTAATTTATGCATTTATTTGTATAATAAATTCTGTATATTATACTTTTTATTCTTCATATGTATCAGTATCACTTTTATCAACTGCTAAATATGGAGAGGATGTAAGTGATGCAATCTTTGCAATATTAAAGTTAAAAGATTTTGTATATATTTTAGTGCCTATTCTTTTAATAATATTACATATTAATTTATCTAAGAGAAAATATTTTACTAATATTGAAGCTAATAATAAAGAAAAAAATAAATGGTTTACTAATGTGCTTTTAGGTGTAAGTGTAGCTTTAATATTTATGTCTACATTATCATCAACTGATATTAGTAGAATTTCTAAACAATGGAATAGAGAATATATAGTAGTTAAATATGGTATCTATACTTATCAAATAAATGACGTTATAAAAAGTGTAGAACCAAAAATATCAGCATTATTTGGATATGATGAAGCTCTTAGAAAATTTAATGATTACTTTGCAGATAGAGAAGACACAAATGCAGTTAATAAATATTCAAATATATTAGAAGGTAAGAATATAATAGTTATTCATGGTGAAAGTATACAAGATTTTGTTATAGGTCTTAAAATTAATGGAGAAGAAGTGGCTCCAAATTTAACTAAATTAGCAAAAGAAAGTTTATATTTTAGTAATTTTTATACTCAAGTTAGTGTAGGAACAAGTAGTGATAGTGAATTTACTTTTAATACTAGTTTAATGCCATCAAATAATGGTACTGCATTTGTTTCATATTTTGATAGACATTATATTAGTATTCCTAAATTATTAAAAGATAAAGGATATTATTCAGTATCAATGCATGGAAATGTTGCATCTTATTGGAATAGAGCAACAATGCATAAGACTTTAGGATATGATGAAGTTATTGGTAAAAGTGAATATGATATTGATGAAGTTATAGGACTTGGATTATCTGATAAATCATTCTTCCGTCAATCTGTTGATAAAATAGATAATTTAAGAAGTGAACATGACAAATTGTATTCTATATTGATAATGTTAACTAATCACACTCCATTCTATGTAGATGATGGATTTGATGTTACATTAAAAGTTAAAGAAAAAAATGAAAAAGGAGAAACAGTTGAAAATGTTTATCCTTATATGGAAGGTACTAAACTTGGTCGTTATTTTAAATCAGTTCACTATGCAGATGAAGCTTTAGGTGAGTTAATGGATAATCTTGAGAAAAAAGGAATTCTTGATGATACAGCCATAGTATTCTATGGAGATCATGATGCTAGACTTCCTAAAGCAGATTATGTAAAATTTTATAATTATGATTACAAAACAGATTCTATTTTAAGTCCAGATGATGAAAATTATGTAGAATTTGGTAGTTATGAATATGAACTTAATAGAAGTACTCCATTCTTTATATGGACTAAAGAGAAAAAGATAAAGGGAGTATCTATGAAGAAGGAAATAACTACTGTAATGGGAATGTATGATGTAATGCCAACTCTTGGTAATATGTTAGGTATTTATAACAAGTATGAATTAGGACATGATATGTTTAGTCTTAAAACTAAAGATAATATAGTAGTATTCCCAACAGGTAACTGGTTAACTAATAAAGTTTATTATAATGCACAACGTAATGAAACATATATGATTAAAGAAAATACTATATTACCTGATAACTATATTGAAGAAAATTCTGCATATGCGGAGAAACTACTTAGTACATCTAATAGTATTATTGTATATGATTTATTAGAAACAACTGAAGAAAGTAAAGAAAAATTAAATGAATCTGAAATTATAGAGGGAGCTAATAATTAATGAGAAAGAAGAATAAGAAAAAAAATAGAATATTTTTGAAATTATTAATATTTTTAATAATTGTTGCTTTAATAGTTGGTGCTGTATTTATATTTTTAAATAAAGATAATAAGAAAACAGAAAATAAAGTAAATAAAGTTGCAGAAAAAGTTGAAAGTATAAATGGGTATGAATACAATTTATATGAGAATAGTTCTGATTTATATAAAAAATATTATACTGAATTAAAAAAAGTATTAGAGAGTGAAGAAATAGATGAAGAACAATACGCTTTATTAGTATCTAAATTATTTGTAATTGATTTTTATTCATTTGATAATAGAATAACTAATCAAGATGTTGGTGGATTAGATTTTATTCATTCATCAATTAAAGAAAACTTTAAATTAAAAGCTACTGATACTATATATAAATATATAAAAAGTAATGTATATGGTGATCGTGAACAAAAACTTCCTGTTGTAAAAGAAGTTGATGAAGGAACTGTAAAAAAGACTAATTATAAATATACAAATTCTAGTAGAAAGATTGATATTAATGATCAAAATGCTTATAAAGTAAGTCTTTCATGGGAATATGATAATGATGGTTCAGGGTATCCAACTAGTGCTGAAATAACACTTGTTCATGAAAAAGAAAAACTACTTTCAATAGTTATAATAAAATAGGTTTAAATACCTATTTTTATTTGTTGAAAAATGAATAATTAAGATATATAATAGGTATCACTTGGAGAGAAAATATGAAAAAGATTATATACTTAATAATATTAATTACAACATTAACTATTTTTGGTGGAAATATATATAGTTCACCAATATATTTTACTTATAGTAAGAAATCAGGTACTGATTCATATTATAATAGTGTTATAGTTAAATCAATAATTTTAAATTTTAATAAGAAAATTAAATCTATTGATTATTGTTTTACAACTGAAGATTATTGTAATGATTTTTTAAACAGTGAAGTAGATGTTAATAAAAGAATTATTAATTTGAATATTTCTTATCCTGAGTATGAGGAAAAGCAACACATTTGTATAAAAATTACTGATGTAAATGGAAAAGTTAATAAATATTGTGATGAAAAATACTACTTAGTAGATGCAAGTCTTCCTGTTATAAAACCAAAATATGAAGTAATAATACAAAATAATAAAAATGAAGAATTAGATTATAAATCAATGTATGAAGTTAAATCAAAAATAGGTATTTTATCATTCAATTGTGAAGTTAAAAATAAATCTATATATAATTCTAAAGTAGTATGTACAGCTAAATCTAAAAATGGATTAGAAAGTATCAGTGAACAAACTATATATTATAACAACAAACATAAATTAGAAGGTAAAAAAATACTATTTATTGGTGATAGTATTACAGCTGCAACTTATGAAAAATATGGTGGATGGGCATCTAGAGTTGGTTTTGCTAATTTTATGGATTGGGAGAATTATGGAATAAATGGTGCAACTATTTCTCATTCCAATAAATCTATAATTGATCAAGTTGAAAAAACTAAAGATCAAGAGTACGACTATATAATTGTACAAGGTGGAATAAATGATGCAAGTAGAGGTGTAGAAAACGGAGAAATAGCAGATTCAAAAAGAGTAGATGAGTTTGATACTGATACTTATGCAGGTGGATTAGAAGAAATATTTTATTATTTAAGAAAATATCATAAAGATGCTAAAATAGGATATATATTAACTTATAGTACTCCTAAAGCTAAAAATCAAAAAACTGTAGATAGAGATAAACAAATAGAACTTGGAAAAGAAATAGCAAATAAATGGAATATTCCTTATTTAGACTTATATAGTGGAAAAGTATATGAAAATAAAAAATCAATTTCTTATAGTGAATTATTAGATGTTGAAAAAGGATCTTGTTTTAGAAATGAAGATATGTATGAAATACATTTAAATGGTAAAGGATATGATATATTATCTAAGTATATATCAATTTGGGTTAGTAATTTATAAAAAGAGGTGATACTATGCGTGTAATTCTTATTAAATATGGAGAATTAACAACTAAAAAAGGAAATAGAAAGTTCTTTGTAAATACTTTGTATCAAAATTTAAAACATAAATTAAATGGATTAGATGTTAATATAAAAAAAGAACTAGCAAGAATGTATATTGAATTTCAAGATAGTGAATTAGATAAAGTATTAGAAGTAGTTAATTCTATTTTTGGAATTCATGAATATGATGTTGCATATAGAATAGATACTGATATTGATAAAATAAATGAAAAAGCAGTAGAAGTAGTTAAAGAATTTAATCCTAGTACATTTAAAGTAGAAACAAAAAGAAGTTATAAATCTTTTCCGTATAATAGTATTGAGTTTTCTGCTAAATTAGGAGGAGTAATTCTTAAAAATGTAGATAATATCAAAGTAGATGTTAATAATCCAGAACTTACTGTTCATGTAGAAATAAGAGAGAATTATACTTATATTTATACTAATGTATATAAAGGGCTTGGTGGATATCCTAGTGGTACTTTAGGTAAAGGACTTCTTATGCTTAGTGGAGGAATTGATTCTCCTGTTGCTGGTTATTTAACTTTAAAAAGAGGAGTTAAATTAGATTGTATATATTTTGAATCTATGCCTCATACTTCAATTGAAGCTAGAAATAAAGTTATTGATCTTGCTAAAAAGTTAGCAAAGTATACTGATTATATTGATCTACATATAGTTCCTTTTACTGAATTACAAGAAGCTATATATCATTATGTAAGAGAAGATTACTGTATTACTATTATGAGAAGAATGATGTATAGAATAAGTGAAATAGTAGCTAGAGAAAAGGATTGTCAAATTATTACTAATGGTGAATCGATTGGTCAAGTAGCATCACAAACTCTATCTAGTATGTCTGTAATTAATGAAGTAACTAATATGCCTGTTGTAAGACCTGTAGCGTGTCTTGATAAACTTGAAATAATAGATATTGCCAAAAAAATAGATACATATGACATAAGTATTCTTCCTTTTGAAGATTGCTGCACAATTTTTGTGCCTAAGCATCCAGTTATTAATC
>OCVV011095791.1_pt1 | contig 23422 bp, 17 predicted proteins | sample 1539721 | NCBI WGS metagenome assembly OCVV01 (sample SAMN02144230, study PRJEB22623) | gut metagenome | biome: sheep rumen | host: Ovis aries | place: New Zealand
TTTATTAAATTATAATACGTATTTTTACCTAGATAAATTAAATTTATGAAAATAATTAAAATAAAAGCTGTAAGGAATTATACAGAATAACTTACAGCTTTTACATATTTAAATATTATTATTTGTTTAATGCTGAATTAACCATTGATAAAAACTTATCTGGATCTAAACTAGCTCCACCAATTAAAGCTCCATCAATATCTTCTTGAGAAAGTAATTCATCAATATTTTGTGGATTAACACTTCCTCCATATTGAATTCTGACCTTTTGAGCTACTTCTTCATTATATACATCAGCTATAGCGTTTCTTATAGCTTTACATGTTTCTTCTGCGATTTCAGGAGTCGCAGTTTTTCCTGTGCCTATTGCCCAGATTGGTTCATATGCGAATACTAGATTTAATACGTCGTTCTCACTGATTCCATCAAGAGCTTTCACAACTTGATTCTTAACGAATTCATTAGTTGTTCCATTTTCTCTAACTTCTAATGATTCACCTACACAAACGATTGGAAGTAAATCATATGCTAGAGCTTGTTTAATTTTTAAATTAACTGTTTCATCAGTTTCATTGAACATTGCTCTTCTTTCAGAGTGTCCAATAATAACATAAGTAACTCCAAGTTCTTGTAAGAGAATAGCGCTTGTTTCGCCTGTATAAGCACCGCTATCTTTATAGTGTACATTTTGAGCGCCAATTCTTAAATTATCGCCTTGTCTTTTAACTAGGTCTCTTAGAACTGGTGCTTGTGCACAAATAACAGTATCAACTAATGAAGATGATGGTAATTTATCAGAAACTTGTAAGAGGAAATTGATAGCTTCTCCTCTTGTTTTAAACATTTTCCAGTTTCCAGCAATAATATATTTTCTCATTTCTATATCCTTATTTATCAGTAATAGCGGCTACGCCAGGTAATACTTTTCCTTCCAAATATTCTAAAGATGCTCCTCCACCTGTTGAGATGTGTGAGAACTTATCTTGATATCCCATCGAAATAGCTGCGGCTGCAGAATCTCCACCACCAATAATAGTGATAGCGCCTTTTTCTTTTAAGCCAGCTAAAGTTTCACAAATAGCTTTTGTTCCAACTGCGAACTTTTCAACTTCGAATACACCTGCAGGTCCATTCCATACAACTGTTTTAGCGCCTTCAAGTTCTTTAGCGAATAATTTGATTGTTTCAGGTCCACAATCAAGGCCTTGCCAGTCTTTATCAATATGTTTAACATCAACAACCTTAGTTGGAGCTTCATCAATAGCGCCAAAGAAGTTTTCTGCAACTTTTAATGGGTCTGGTTTAGCTTCAACAACATCTACTGGTAAAACAATCTTACCATTAGCTTTAGCTAACATATCTTTTGCGTAATCAACGAAATCTAATTCGCATTTAGATTCGCCAACTTCTAAGCCTTGAGCTTTAAAGAATGTGTATGCCATAGCGCCACAAATCATAATCTTATCAGCTTTCTTTAATAAGTTTTCAATAACAGAAATCTTATCAGATACTTTTGCACCACCTAAGATTGCAACAAATGGATGTTTAGGATTATCTACAGCTCCACCGATGAATTCAACTTCTTTTTGCATTAAGAATCCTGCAGCAGTCTTTTCTATATTAGCGCTAATTCCAGAGTTAGAAGCGTGAGCTCTATGTGCTGTACCAAATGCATCATTAACGAATACGTCTCCTAAAGATGCCCAGTATTTACCAAGTTCAGGATCATTTCCAGATTCTTTCTTTCCATTTAAATCTTCGAATCTAGTGTTTTCAAACATTACTATATCGCCATCTTTCATTTGATTAATAGCGTTTTCTAATGCTTCTCCTCTAGTTTCAGGAACGAATGTTACTGGCTTTCCAACTAATTCTTCTAATCTCTTCGCAACTGGTTTTAAAGTGTTTTTAGCTTTATCTTCTTCTGTTTTAATTCTTCCTAAATGTGAGAATAGAATAGCCTTTCCACCATTATCAACTACATATTTAATTGTTGGTAATGCTTGAACGATACGGTTATCATCTGTGATAACTCCTCCTTTAATAGGAACGTTAAAGTCTACTCTTACTAAAACTTTCTTTCCTTTTACATTTAAATCTGTAATAACTAATTTACTCATACTTTCTCCTTTATTTGTATAATAAATTATACAACTTTTGGTCTTTATTAGTCAATCATTCCGATATATTCATCAATTAATTCACATTTTTTAATTGCGTTATGCATTCTGTATGAAGAAATCACAATCCTCTTAGTTGTATTATCATCAAAAACTATAATAGTCTCATTCTCATGTATTAATATTCCTTTGATACTATAATAATTTATACATAGCGCACTAGCGCTATTAATATCGCACAAAGGAACTAATAATATATCTTTATTTATATACATAGGATTCATCTTTTTATTGCCTATTATCTTTTTAGATGCTTTATTAATGGATTTAATATTCTTAAAATATGAAACAGCTAATTTATTAATATATGAATATACAGATTCTTTAATTTTATAATTATCTACATAAACTTCGTTATCAATTCTTTCAATTATATTCATTTTTATACAAATAAAAAGAGGACCGAAGTCCTCTATTGTTTTATTCCTCTTCTTGTTGTGGAGCAGCGTCTTTTTTAGCTTTCTTACCAAATAATTTTTTCTTTGGTTTTTCTTCTTCAGCTTCAGCTGCTGGTAAAGCATCACTATATTCTTCTGGTTGATAATCTGGAGAATATTCTTGAATTCTTAATGTAGTTCTAGGATCGAAGAAGTGTGCTTTTTCCATCTTGAATGCTACATCGATCTTATCACCGATCTTAAGATCTGCTCTAGCTGCAATCTTCGCAACGATAGCTGCATCATCTAAAGTGAAGTGTAAGTTAGTTTCAGAACCTAATAATTCAGATACGTCGATAGTAACATTTAATGATGTTTCAGGACGTTTCTTAACTTCATTTTCATCTTCTGAAATGAATTCAGGTCTGATACCTAATACTACGTCTTTATCGATATAACCTTTCTTCTTTAATAATTCAACTTGTTCATTTTCAACTTTAATCTTAATAGATTGAGTTTCAAAATAACCAGCTTCTGTTACTTTACCTTTTAAGAAGTTCATTGGAGGAGTTCCGATGAATCCTGCGACGAACATATTTCTTGGGAAGTCATAGATTTCTTTAGGTGAACCAACTTGTTGGATACGTCCTTCACTCATAACAACGATTCTTGATGCCATAGTCATAGCTTCAATTTGGTCGTGTGTTACATAGATTGTAGTAGTTCCTAATTGTTCATGTAATTTAATTAATTCAGCACGCATTTGTACTCTTAATTTAGCGTCTAAGTTAGATAAAGGTTCATCCATTAAGAATACTTTAGCGTTTCTAACGATTGCACGTCCTAACGCAACTCTTTGTCTTTGACCACCTGATAATGCTTTAGGTTTTCTATCTAGATAAGGATTTAAACCTAAAATATCAGCTGCAGCTTTAACTTTACGTTCGATTTCATCTTTTGGTACTTTTCTTAACTTTAATCCAAATGACATATTATCATAAACTGTCATATGAGGATATAGAGCGTAAGATTGGAAAACCATCGCGATATCTCTATCTTTTGGTGGAACATCATTAACTAATACATCATCAATGTATAATTCACCATCAGTGATTTCTTCTAGACCCGCAACCATACGTAATGTTGTAGATTTACCACATCCAGAAGGTCCTACGAAAACGATAAATTCTTTGTCTTTAACTTCTAGGTTAAAGTCAAATACAGCTTGAACATTATTGTCATAAACTTTGTTTAAGCTTCTAAAAGAAAGTGTTGCCATAATAATCTCCTTAAAAAATATTTTTTGCTAGTTTGATTATATAATATTTTTTAATAAAAAAATATGGACACTTTGCACAAAATTAGTGAAAGAGTCCATAAAAAGCTAATTGATCTTTAAACTGTTTTAAATCTAATGAAGTGATTCTTTTAACAGTTTCTATTCTATAATTTAATGTGTTTCTATGAATAAACAGTTCTTTAGATGCTTTAATGGAGTTTCCTATCAATATAAACTCTATCGCAGTATCAATCACTTCATTAGATAGTTTTGATTGAAAATATTTCTTAAAATCATTCTTAAACACATTATCGCATTTTAAAATATGTTCATCTATTATATCTACTAACCTATATACCCCATTCTGTTTTTCTTTTAAGAATGATGATATATATTTATATAAATGTTCTGGTATATTGACATCTACTATATAGCACGCAACATCGATATAGAATTCTTGTGAAGCAGCTTTAATTGCTTCACTAGCAATATCTATATCATCAATCAGAGCACAAAAAAGATTTGAATTTATTTCATCAAACTTAATAGGATCTAATGCGTTTGTTATATAATATTTGTTTTCCTCGCTTGGTTTAGCGAAATATAAGAGAATGTTATTCATTATTTATTTTCTTCATCTGCTTCTTTATTAAAATATTTACTGATTTTTATTATTTGTGAAAAGCCTTCATCATTAGTTGGTTCAACTATATTCTTAGCGTATTCTTTTATTACATCTAGAGGCATAAATCTTTCGTTAGGCTCTTTATTTCTTTTATTAACTCTTTCTATAGACAATTCAACATCTGGTTCAAAATATACCGCAACTATATCATATAAATCTCTATTAACTCCTAGTTCAGTAAGTGAATCAACAAATCTTTTTCTTACTTTAGGTGTTATATTAGTGGCGTCATATATAAAACTTTCATTATTTAATATTTTATCTTTACAAATCTTATATAGTGTAGGAAATACCAATTCTTCTTTTAAATCAGGATTGTTAGTTCTTAGTTCATCACTAGAAACGATAGAGATATTAAATCCTTTTGATAAAACTTTTGCGAATGTAGTCTTTCCAGAACCCTGTATACCGATCATCATATAGACAGTAGACATAAACATAAACCTCGTTATTATTATACATTAAATAAATGAAAATACGGACTTTTTTGTAGTCCGTATTTTCTATTAATAACTAAGATTATGCAATTTCAATATGTTTCTTTGTGATTTCTTTCTTATCTTCTTTAGGAACTGTAATATGAAGTTCTCCATCAGCTAAGTTAGCTTTAATCAATGATTCATCAATCTCACCAACATAGAAGCTTCTCTTGCATTGATAGCTTTGACGTTCTCTTCTGATGTAGTTCTTCTTATTCTCTTCTTTCTTATCTTGTTTAGATAGAGCGATAGTCAAATAACCGTTTTCTACGTCTACTTGGATATTTTCTTTATTTAGTCCAGGAGCGTCCATTATAATTTCGTAATCTTTTTCATTTTCGACTACATCGCATCTTAGTGCGACACTATTTGTTCTTTTAAGTTCTCTTTCAGGATAGAAGAAGTCCTCAAATGGATCAAATAAATCAAAGTTATTAAATAAAGATAATTCGTTGTTTCTCATAATTTTAATCTCCTTTCATTAGCGTTTTTTTATCTTTGCACCTATATTGTAACACTAATTTTAGCACTTGCAAGCATAGAGTGCTAATCTTCACAAAATCTTAACATTTGAAAGGAGTTATTATCTTTATTTGTGTTATTTTGCTCTATCTTTAATAAATTTGATTATTCCAGAAGACCACCCATGACAAAGACTATGTCTAAACCCTTTATAACAATATTTTCCATAATCTCCATGAATATCTTTTTTACTTTTATCTATTTCATCTATTCTTGTTGAGCCATCTGCCCATTTAATATCATAATCTTCAAAGAATGTTGTAGCGCCTTTATCAATCATACTTCCATAGTACTCTTTTAATAGTTTAATTGAAAGTTCAACATTCCTAGATGCGATCGTTTCAAGAATATAATAAGCCATAAAAGTTGAAAAGCCATTTGATCCATCTTTAATTATCATTTCATATTCTTGATCAGATATATTTCCTAATGCGAAATACTTAAGTGCGATTACTTGCTTTTTGTTTTCGACCTTCAAATTACCTCTTTTTAATTTTTCATATAGGTAATCCGCTTTATCATATGGTCTATTAAAAGAAACTAACAATTCTTTTGCTTTTCTAGCCGCAATCATATTTATAAATCTTGAACCAGTAATTTCATCTTTAGTATCTTTTGTTGGCCAGTCTACAAAATAAAACGGATATGACATATTTCCGTTATCATCAACATAACTATTCAATAGATCTATAAGTTTTTCTAAATAGTTAAGTTGTTTACTAACAAATTTAAAGTTGTTTGTTAATTTATAATAATCCGCAATTATTATTATCCACCACATAGAATAAGTTGGAAAATTATTCATAAACCTTGGAAGAGGAGTTTGTTTTCTCATTAAATCTAGGGATCTTTCAACCTCTTTTGTTTTCCCATAAAGAGTAGTTAGCGCAAGCATTTCTGGATGCATATCACCAATCCATATTAGTCTATCCCTTTTTATTCCATCAACCACATATCCATTTCCAGCACAAAGATCAATAGTTCTTTTAGCTATATTAAATATGTTATTTATTAGTTCATCATTCCCATTATATTTATAGATAATTTTTTTATTAAGTTCATAACTAGTAGCGTATATATTTTTTATCCACATTATATCGCTACTTAAGCAATCGATTCTTACAAATCTAAAACCAGTTTCACCAAAAATTAAATCAGAAAGAATTGGAAGCTCAACCACAAAATCTCTTAAAGAGTGATCGTTTGTCGAATTTTTTTCTCCTATTTCAGAATAACATTCGCTCAAGCTTTCTCCAAATCTTATCCTTATTCTTCCTGGATGATTATTTGGATTAAGATATGTAAGAATGCGTATTCCTCCATTCATCTCTTTACCAAAATCAAACACAATAAATGAACCACCTTTAAATTCCGTTAATGATTCTTCGGTAGTTGTTATCTGATTGCTTTTTTTAATCAATAGATAATTAGAATTATAAACATCTTTATAATCAATTATTCTAGTAGGCAAATAATACTTTTTCATTTATTATCCTTTTACTTATATTCGTGAATTATTAATCTTTCGATTCCAAATGGCACTAAATTATATTCATTATCGTATTCAGGAGAAACTCCATCTTTCCAAGTACGATACTGATTAAACTTGTCCACAACAACCCAATCACCTTCTTTAAAATTTAAAGAGTGATGTGGACCTAATAAATTTCTTAAGCTTGATTTAGCTACTATCACTATATTATTATCTCCTATTGATAACAAATCTGTTATATCTATTTTTTTATCTAATACAAGATTCTTACTTTTATTATTAACACTAATATTCAACACTAAAAATCTACCGATAGGTTCTAATTCTACTTTGCTTCTACCATCATAATTATAATTTGTATTTAGCGTGATGTTACCATAAAAGAATGGATAACCTTCTAGTTGAATATTATATCCTTTTTTAGGTAATTCTTCCATTTTTGAAATGCTTCCATCTTTATTAACTATGAATTTGCCTTTTAGATATACATTTTCAATATAAGTATCATAATATAAACAATTTCTAAGTGATTCTGTAGCTAATGGATCAAAAAACGCAAAGCGCACTTCTTCTCTTTGGTAATAATTTAAACTATAAACATATTCATTTATTCCAATTTTTATTAAATCTGTAATATCTGATTCAACAAAATTAATATCAAAATCTGATTGTTTAAATACAATTTCTTTCCCATTAAATTTAGTTGATAGATAATTATATTTTTCAATCATCAATTTCAATGGAATTAAATCTTTGATTATAAATTTATGCTTTATAAATATCTTTCCTTTATATCCATTATATAGGAGATTCTCAAATATTTGAGGTAGAGGCATTTCTTTATAATTTATACCATCAAAGCTTAAACCCGCTTTATCAGAAATAAGATAGTTATCAGTTATGCCTGTAAGTTTAAATGGTGATTCTATAACATTTAAATTAGTATATTTATTTTCTATTTTTTCTTCGGTCTTAATTAGAATTAATCCTTCTTTAGGGCCTAATAACATATCCTCATTAAATGACGATAAAGAGAGAGTATCAATATCAAGAATTGAGTATATTTCTTCTTTTGTATCAATTCTACATTCCATTTCATCATATAAAGACTGATTCTTAATAAATATAAACTTTCCTAATTCTCCTTCTCTAACTGTTAAGATTCCATCTCCCTTTTTAACAGAAAAATCAAACATTCTTAAGGACTTAAGATCTTCAAAAGATATATTAGATTTTATATCTACATCACATAACACTCCATCAATATATTGAGGATTTGATTCTACATATATTTTTCCTTTATACTCATTGATTAGATCTAAAGTGCTTCTAGAAATAGTCGACATCTTAGGAACAACTAGTATTTTATAATCACATTTGCCAACACTTAATATATCATTTTTTACTTTCCCATATTTTTTAAGGATTGTTTCATCCGCTAGGTGATATGTGATACCATTTCTATTTAGCAGTTCTAAAAATCTAGAAAAACTGTCTTCTAATTCCTTGACGCTTTTATAATCTTCATCTCTAATATAATCTAAATAGACAGATTTCATTGGATGAATTATTAAACAATCTACTAATTCTTTAGTATTTTGAATTAGATGTCCTAATCTATTAAAATGACTATTAAATTCTTTTGATTCTTCCCACCAGTTGTTTTGTTTATAGAAAATAGGTGGACAATCATGTTTAGCTTGGCCAGACAATGAATAAGGCATTAGATGCTCACACATTAAATTAACTCCATTAAAATATTGGAGCTCTGCGATATGTTTTAATTCATATGGGGTTACATCATATCCGCTGCATCCAAAGGTTTCTGTTAAAACTTGTTTTTTGCCAAGTTGTGATGAAACACTTCCTACCTGTTTTGATGACAGAAAATATTCTCCTTTTCTCGTTAAACTATCAATTCCAGGAATGTGTTCATATTCATATGAAGTCATCACACCAGCGCCGCCCCACATTTGACTATATAGATGTGGTTCTTCTACAGAGTGTCCCGTCAACAAACAATTATGTTTATTGCACCAATCATATAACTTTTTATAATAGTTATTTACATACATTTCATTTAGAGTTGAATAATAACGAACTCTAAATTGATAACCTCTTTTATCATGTTTAAATAGATAAATAAGTCCATCTAAAACATCTTGATTATATTTCTTATCAAATTCTTCTTTAACTTTAATTGGATATGGTGTAGCCCATCTATAATATTGAGGTTCATCAGTAAAGAATCCCACTAGTTCTTTACCAAAGCTATCTTTAAAGCGTTTATAGTATCTATTATGTGTTCCTTCAATAAAAGCATCTACAACCTCAGGATTTAATATATCAGTATTCGCAGGACTCACTCTTAAATAAACAGTATGATATTCCTTTAATCCTGGTTCATTCTTATAGATGCGTTTATATCCATCTAATGTATTTTTATAAACAACAAATGCATTATTATCAAAAAAATCATTAAGAGAGTATTCTAAAAAACGGGCTCTATAGGCTTCGTTTTTTAAAAGTTTTCCACCAATAAAACCGCTTGGCCATCCGTTTTCATCATATATCCAAGCGTGCATATTTTCTTTTTTAGCTTTTTTTAGACACGCTTCCACGCAAGAGAACCACTTTCTTCCCAAATAAGGTGTTCTTAACCCTGTTCTTGCATGTATAATAAAACCGCCAATTCCGGTTTTTTTCATTTCATCAATCTGTTTTACAAGAGCGTCTTCATCTAAAATGTTATTCCAACTCCAAAATGGAATAGATTTTGAATCGCTTAAATCACTGTCGAACGCATCTTTTAATTTGTTGATGATCAACTCACTACTTTTCATATATTCTTTCAAATTTACTTCCCAAAATAGTTTTTAAAATAACTTGAGCATATATCCTGCACAAAAAATCATTTGGATGATTAATATTATTTGCGGTCATATCTCTATATCTTTTGATTGTTAATAAGTCTTTATGAATGGTATACATATCGGCTCTTGCGATATGTTCATCCTCTTTTTCTAGTTTGATATGTACATCCTTTGTTAGAAGTTGATTTCTAAGCCAAGTGCTGTCAGGATTTGGAAGCATTGTACTGACTAAAACGATTTCGATATTTGGATTTTGTTCTTTTAAATAATTAATCATTTCCCTATACATTTTTTCATATTCATCTATAGTGGTATCCAAATCGTTCATCCCAAATCCTAAAATTAATAAATCAGGTCTAGTAGGAAGAACTCTTTCTTTAAACGCATTAAACGCACTATATGTATCCCATCCGCCTTGAGAAACATTAGATAATTCAATATCCGCATCAAAATTTTCTATTAGAAATTCCTTAATCATTTCTGGAAAAGAAGGCATAAATGGAGGTACATTCCCGCCCATAGGTGTACCGCTAGAATTACATCCTGTCATTATACTATCACCATAAAAAGTGATGTATATTTTTTCTTTATTCTTTAGTTTTCTAGTAAATGTAGGTAATTTATTTTCTTTTCCTAAAGGAATGTTCTTTGTCCATTTAGATTTTGTTGTATAACTAATACTTATTTGATTTTTTGTGAATGTATCACATTCTCCATATAATAAATATCTTTGATCGTTAAAAGAATATTTTTTCCTTATTTCATCATTTATAGCAATACTAAATATTCCTGGATCAGTAACATAATAATCTTCGATTTTGTAATATGGCATATTTCCAGTTTTAACTCTTTTTATTTTTCCATTTTCAATAATATAATCCTTATTATTTAAAAAGTCTTTATCTAAAAAGTAATTCTTAACACTTATTATTTTATCTGGATAATATAGTAGATTTGCTTCATCGTCTTCATCAAGAAACATGAATGTTTCGTTAGTTATTAAGTTAGTGTTCCAAATAGGTCTTAAATATTCTTTCAAATCATAACCTTTCATAAATATACCTACATTTATAATTAATTATTCTAAAATAGCTCTACCATTTGCGGAAACATAAATATCAATAACGCCTCTTTCTCTTATTAAATCTCTTGTGTGAAGAGTTGTTAATGTGGCTGTGTTAAATCCTTTTCCGCCATCGTTATCATAAATCCATCTAGCTGCAGGATATAACGCAACTTTAATCTCTTTTATAGTAGAATAGAATTTATCCGTAACTCCATTTTGACCGTGATGCGCCATTTGAATGATAGTGCAGCTTTCAACTTCCTTTTTAATCCATTCATCTTCTAAGTAATAATCGCCTCTATCTCCCATATCTCCAGTAAATAAAATAGACTCATTAGGAGTAGAAATTTTATACATTATACCTGAATTATTACCATAGTTATTGTTCTTTTGATCTTTCCATGCATCATTCAGAACAATTATTTTAACTCCTTCTTCAACTTCTACTATATCGCCTTTATGAGGAGTAACTACGTTTCCTATCTTCTCAGGATATTCATTTATTGTTTCAGTTAATGCATCTGACAACCAACCATCAGCGTCCCCACTTAACGACTTCACATCAGCTGATGATGGAAAGTCAAAGTATAGATTATCAATTTTAATATCGTAATTTTTTAAAATAGTATAGATTGCGGTAGAATGATCTGAATGAAAATGAGTAAGAACCCAGTAGTCTACTTTGTTTGTGAAAGTTCTTATAAATTTAATTAATGAATCAACTTCAGCGTTACTTCCGCCATCTACAACAATCACCTTTCCTTTAGGAGTTACTAGCACATATCCCATCATAAGGTTTTTAGCTTCCATTGAATATAGTTTAACTCCGCCTAATAATTTTTCTTTTTCAGGTGCCTTTAGAATAGATATATCTGATACTAATATAGTTTTATTCTTTCCATTAAATAAATCTAATTTAACGTATTTATCAGTTCCATCAGAATATACTTTACTTATAAATCTAACGCGATTCCATACTCCGCCTTTAAAGCCATAATCTATTAAATCACCTTCAGCTTTATAAAGCTTAAAATCGCCATCATATGTATCGCCTTCCATCATCATTCTAAACTCAACAACAACATCGCTAAATGTTTCATATTCAGGAGTTAAGAAAAATATATTCGCATTTTTATTTGAAACATTAATCTTATATCCTTCCTTTGAAGAATAACCTTGATTAGTTTCCTCAATTGTAGCGTTTTTTACTTTTATATTCATACTATTTTCTGCCTTTACATTAAGAGTTCCGCACACTATAAAACTTAAACTAAAACAAATAATTATAGTTAATACTTTTTTAATTATATTCATTATTCATTTCTCCTTTTTATAGCGATTATAGGCATTATTAATAAACTAAATAAGCTTAAGATAGTTCCTGAAATAGCATTCTTACAACCTTTACTATTTTTAGAGTCATCACTATTTATAACACTAGTGGTTCCAGTACCTTCATCTTTAGTAACTGTTTCATTTCCTTTTGGATCATCTTCAGGCTCTTTTTCTTCTAATTTATATATTGGATAAATAACTGTGTTTTCTGTAATTGAGTTAGTATCCTCACTCCACTTATCAAAAACATATCCTTCTTTAAAAGGCGCTTCAGGAGCTTGAGCACTTCCATAAGAACATACTTTTTGTTCAGAAATTATATCACCGTTTTCAGCCATAAATCTTACGGTGAACAACAAGTCTTTATGTATAAATACGTTTCCTACTCCAGCAGATAATTTATCTCCTGTTATAGGATTAACGTATAGAGTTTTCATATTTCCTTCTGTAATTTTTGCGCCATCATCAAAAGAGTTTGATACGTATTCTCTTCCCTTTAAATCAGTTATAGAAAGATTATCAATAATAACTGATGATGATTTTGCGTTATTCGATAAAGCAACGAATCCTAAATAGTTAGATTTTTCATATGTAGATTGTGCTTCAAAAATTAATGAATAATCATCACTTCCAATTTTTTTAGATGATAATTTAATTATTTTATCTTTTGCGCTAAATATAACCTGATAAGTGTATCCAGCTACAAAAGTAAAATCTGTATTTTTTATTTCTAAGGTTGATTTATATTCTTCGCCAAATAGTGCGTAATCCTTCATATTAGAAAGAATTCCAATACTACTTTTATCTCCACAAACTATTCCAAATTCACCAGCGTCATTAGATTTTAATAGATCAAATGTTAATATACCATTACCATCACCTATTTCAGTGTAGTATAATGTCATACCACTTCCACCTTCAATAGGTCCTGATGCGACAATATACGCACCAAAATTATCGTCATAACTAATAATCGCTTTTACCGATACTAAATTAAATAATGATAATATCATAAAAGATACGATGATAGTAAATAAAGCTAATCTCTTTTTCATAATAGCCTCTCTTTCATAGACTATAATCCCACTTCCAAAATGGATAGTGGGATTATAGCTTATTATTGATTAATTATTCAGTAAGAAATTCTATATCTGTAATAAACGCACATGGAGTAGCGTTCTTCGCAACATCTGTTCCAGCAAAGTAAATAGATAATTCCTTAGTGAAATCATGTTCTGCATCAGTTAAATCAATTGTGAAGAACCATTTATTTGTTTCATTGTCAAGAGTAAACTTTTGGCTGATAAATCCGTTGCAGTAGTTCCAGTCATTGCTTCCAGCTGTATTCTTAGCTAATATAGCTACAGTTGAGTTAATAAAGTTACCAGTGTTTGTATATCCTTCAATTCCAAGATTATTGATAACACCAATCTTAAGAGTCTTGTATCCAGCATCAACATAATGTTTCATTACATCTTGAGAGATTTTAGCATAGAATGCAGCGCCATCAGTTGATTTTGCTGTCCAACCTTTATCCTCATGATAAACTACTTCACAGTTAGTTTGAGCAACTAAAAGTTCTTCTTTAGTATATTCATATAATTCAGATACTTTTAATAATGTTGGGTAAACATTACATCTATTAGTTTGAACATATAAACCAGTTGTTGAGTATGCATCAATATCAACGGTCATTGTATATGTATATCCTTGTTTTTTGAAGTTCTTACCAGATTTATAATAGATATACTTTCCATCGCCTTCTTTATTTTCAATAGTATCTAAATAAGCGCCGATATAAATGTTCTTTGTATCACTATAATCTGCAGGGATTTCTGCATACACAGTAACTTCAATAGAACTATATCCAATAGTTTTTAAATATGCGAGGACAGACGGAGTAATTCTAAAGATACCTTTATTTCCTTCAGCAGTAATTGAATATACACCAGTTCTAGGCGATGTTACTACACCTGCTTTTAAATGTCCGTTATCGCCATCTTCTTTAGAAACAGCAACAACCAATAGTTCTTTATAGTTCTTTCCACACGCAGTGCAGTTTCCATTTTCATCAAATGTATGTAAGCCTGTAGAAGTTACATCTTCTGTTTCTTCAGCTTGACATACAGAACAAACCTTCTTCCTTAAACCATCAGTGCCACATGTAACAGGAGTTACAGTAACCCATTCGCCATAAGTGTGTTCCCCTGTTGCAGGGATAGTTTCAGTTTCTTCTTTTTGGCAAGTTGAGCATACATGTTTTCTTGAACCTTCAGCGCTGCATGTAGCAGGAGTTACAGTAATCCAGTCACCAAATGTATGTTCACCTGTTGCAGGGATGGCTTCAGTTTCTTCCTTTTGACATACGCTACAAACATGTTTCTTTAATCCATCTTCGCCACAAACTGCAGGAGTTACAACATCCCAATCACCGAATGTATGTTCACCAGTAGCAGGGATTACCTCAGTTTCCTCCTTTTGACATACGCTACAAACATGTTTCTTTAAACCATCGGCTCCACAAGTTGCAGGAGTTTCTATAGTCCATTCACCATAAGTATGACTTCCAATAGCTGATATTACTTCTGTTTCTTCTTTTTGGCATACAGTACAAACTCTCTTTTTAAGTCCATCAGTTTCACATGATTCAGGAGTCTCAACTGTCCATTCACCAAATGAATGTTCACCTGTCGCTTTAATAACTTCTGTTTCTTCTAAACCACAGTCTGAACATTTTCTCTTCATCAAGCCATCAGCGCCACAAGTAGCAGGTGTTTCAGTAGTCCAGTCACCCCAAACGTGAGGTTTACTAAATTCAACATCAGTAACATATGCATATGGAGTAGCGTTCTTCGCAACATCTGTTCCAACGAAATATATTTCTAGTTCTTTAGTGAAATCATAAGCTTCATTAGTCATATCAACAGTAAAGAACCATTTATCTGTTTCAGTATCATGAGTGAATTTTTGACTGATAAATCCGTTGCAGTAGTTCCAATCATTTCCACCTTCTGCTTTTTCTGGTAGGATACAAATTGTTGAATTAACAAAGTTACCAGGGTTAGAATATCCTTCAACATGTAAATTGTTGATAACGCCTATTCTAATTTCTCTATATCCTTCGTTATAGAAATAGCTCATTACTTCTTTAGATATCTTAGCGTAGTATGCGCCTTCTGTAGCAGGTTTTAATACCCAACCTTTTCCTTCAACATAATCAACTACACAGTTGTTTGAATTAGATAAAAGTGTTTCTTTTGCAGTATAGTCAATAAATTCTTCAACTAAAATACTAAGTGGGTATGCATCACAATGGTTAGAACGTAAATAGATATCTTTTCCAGCATAAGTATTTAAATCTAATTCTATTGTTTCTTTTTTACCATCATCCCAGAATTGTTTCCAGTCCTTATAAAGAATTGCTGTTTCTTCATTATAGATAGGTTTATCTTGAGCTACAAGAATCATCTTACATTTATCAGCAGAATCAGCAAGACCAGGAGCTATATTTTCTAGTGTTACATGTAGAGAGCTATAACCCATTTCTTTTAATGCAGATAGAATGTTTCCTGGAATCATAAAATCAAATACATCCGCATCAGTAGATGCTACATTATAAATTCCAGTATTGACGCTTGAAGTAACACTATATCCTTCAGGAACGCTGATAAATAATTCTTTGACGTTCTTTTTACACATTGTGCATGTTTCATTTTCATCAAAATTATGATCAACAACCACTTCTTTTACATCTTCAGCAGCACATACTTCACAAGTTCTCTTTTTAGAACCTGCTTCAGTACAAGTTGCATCAGTAACAGTAACCCATTCGCCCCATTTATGAGATGTTGAAGCTTTTTCGACGTGATCACAATCTAAACAAGTTCTATTATGACAAGTAAATTCATCAGCATATCTATGTCCTTTAGCAGGTATAGTTTCATCTACTTCATCTTCACATACAGAACATGTTTTTCTTTGAAGTCCTTCCTCTTCGCAAGTTGCTTCACGAATTACTACGAAATCACCATAAGTATGGTTTCCAGTAGCAGGAATTACTTCAGTTTCTTCTTCGCCACATTCACATGTACGTTTTTTAAGTCCTTCAGTACCACAAGTTGCTTCTGTCACAGTAACCCATTCTCCAAATGAATGGCTGTGAGCTTCAGTAGTGGTTTCCTTTTCTTTACTTGTGGTAGACACGGTATTTTCTTTCGTCGTTGTATTAGAAGACTCTTTAGTCTTAGAATTACAACCACCGAGCAAAAATACACCAACAAATGCAATTATCATTAATGTGATAATAGAAAGTTTTTGTTTTTTCATTTTGTCTCCTTATTATGTAAATATATGTTTTTAAATAATTAGTTATGAGGTATTACAAAAACGCCTTCACCTACGTTTAATTTAATAGGTAGACTATTATTAGATAAATCAATAGTTGTTCTTTCGCCATTTTGATAAAGATCGGCCTTAGTAAAACCATTAAATTCCATATTTAAATTAACTTTTTTATTCAAATGAGTCTCATTATAATTAACAACCATGAATCCAGAATTACCTTTTTCATCTTTCATATAACCGATAATTATATCCTCATCAGATGTGACATTCTTAATTCCAGATAATTTGTTTATTGAAAGAGGTGTAGTCATTGAATCGATTGTTTTATTGTAATAATCTGGGTCTTTTGATGTGTTGTTTGTTCCTAAAACAGGACAAACGCCTTGCCATCCGTCATTAAACTGCATATACACATTCGAGAATTTTCTTATTTCTTCATTTACTAGTTTACTATTTCTATATAAATCAGTTTGATTTCCATCTCTATCTATTAATGCGTATTGTCTATCCACAAATTCTCCTCCTACAGGAGGTGTTGCATAACAGAAATATGAAACGCTATCGTATCCAAACGCTAAAACAGTATATACTTGTAAACGAAGGTCTTCATAAGAAGGAATCCTATTTCTTTTTCCTGCTGCTGAACCATATGCCATTGATTGGATAAAGAAGTTTGATGTCAACTTGTAGTCGCTATCTCTTTTCGCAACTGAAAGATATTCTAAATTTTGTAACCAAGTTGTTTTTAGATAATATTCTGTTTTAGCACCCTCGTTATAGAATAGAGGATAGTCATCACATGAGATCCAGTTGTATACATCGCTTTCAGCGTATATAGAATTAATATATTGTTGTTGAGCTTCAAGGTATTCTTCATATGTGAATGAAGGAGTTCCCCAGTTATAACTAAGTGATGTAGTAGGATTTAAATTAACCAAAAACTCAACATTAGGATATTTTTCATGCATCTTTTGTACAACAGGACCTATATCAACTAGTCCATCTGCATTGTTAATTGTATTTTTATAAATTACTGGTTCATCGTAATTAAATCCTACAAAAGATGGATGTTTAACGTAACTTTCAATTACCGCATCAATTGATGGTAACGCTCTTGATACATCTACGAAAGCTTTAATGTCCAATTTATCACAAATAGAAAGTGCGGTCTCAATTCTTGATGATCCAACAGATCCAACATTTGTTCCTATTAAGAAAATATAATTAAAACCACAGTCCTTATATTCTTTAAATGCTTCTTCAGTTGGTTCAGGAGCGAACCATCCGTTTATAATAAATGGGTCTGCTTGAACATCATCATAATTAGGTAACATATTTTCTTCTCCTTTAGTCGTGCTTGATAAAGATGTTTTATTACATCCAAGCGTCATTAATAAAACGTTTAACGTTAAAGTTCCACATAAAAATCTTTTAATAATATTCCTTTTCATATTCCTCCTTTAATACTTATTAAATTAACCTTTCAATCCACCAGCAGACATGCTTTCCATTATTGTTTTTGAGAACGCAACATAGATTAGAAGAACTACTCCTGTCGAGAAAGTCATTGCCGCAAAAACATAAGGCATACTGTCAGGGTATTTTGATTGTATTCCTGTCAGTCCTAAAGCTACTGTAGGATAGTCATTTAAATATAAATAAGGTGTATAATAATCATTCCAACATGATATAAAAGACATTATTGAAAGCGATATAAATATTGGTCTTGCCTGTGGAAGCATAACCCTTAAGAATACTTCTAGTTCTCCAGCACCATCTAAGTATGCTGCTTCAGCGTATTCCCACGGTATCGCTTGGAAAAAGTTTCTAAATAGCAGGAAACTAAATCCAAATCCACCAGCATTTAATAAGAACACTCCCCAGAAAGTATTTAATAAATGTATGCTTTCTAAAAATCTATAAGTCATTGTTACTGATCCAATTGTAGGGACTACTAAAGTAACAATTGCTAAACTTGTTATTATTTTTTTGATAGCGAAATCGTATTTGGCGACTATATATCCAGATATTGCTGGAATGGATACAGAAATTAAAACTATTCCAACAACGTATATTAGTGAATTTAAAATCATTCTAGGCATTGCGGTATGACCGCCAACCTTGTATGTGAATGCTGTTCTGTAGTTCTTTACAATCGCTTTAGTTGAGATATCAAAGAAATCAAAAGGTTTCTGTGAGAATGATGTTACAGATCTAAACGATCCAAAAAGCATCCACACCAATAAGAATATATAACTTGCTGAAAATATCATCATTATAGCGAAACAAATAATACGAAATACTCTATCTGATGCAGTTAATTTCTTGCCCATATTAGTATTCAACCTCCTCCGCTATCTTACTCATCGAATAACGGAAAGTAAGAATTAGAATTGAACCAAATACCGCAATCAATACACCTATAGCGTTTACTACAGTGTTTTGAGAGTCCATCTTTACTGTTTGTGTAATCATCAAACCTAATGTAGACGCTCTTTCCTTTGTTCCATCTGTGAGTAGTAGTGATGGTATTAACCAACTGAATACTGATGCGAGTAAAGTTATTGAAATAGTTGTGATTGTTGGCCATAATAATGGAACACATATTTTAATAAATTGTTTAAACTGAGATGCGCCATCTATTTCTGCGCTTTCAAAAATGCTTTTAGGAAGACGTGACATCGCAGATGAGAAATAAATTAAATTTCCATTAACACCAGTCCAAACGCTGAATATAAGAATGGTTGGCCACATCGTTTTATCGTTTCCTAGGAATCCTCCAACAGGAATTATTCCTGTATCAAATTGGGTTCCATCTCCAGCTAATCCTAAAATACTTAAGAATTTAACTATAATACCTGTTGAATTGTCTAAAGCCATTCTAAATACTAAACACAAAATTACTGTAGATATTACCGATGGTAAAAATAGAGCGATTCTAAAGAATCTATGAAGAAACACCTTCTTAAAAATAGCGTATGAAAATAACAATGTTAAAGGTAAATTTATAAGTAATGAAAGTGGTATTAGTGATAGAGAATTAAGCAAAGCGTAATGATTTAATATTCCTCTATCTTTCATTCCAAATAGAATTCTTATCGCTTCAGCGTAATTATCAAAGTGCACAAAAGATCTCGCTCCAGTTACACTGTACGAATAAAAAGAATCTATGAATGTACCAATATTCATTCCAACCCAAAATATAAGAAAATGAAGAATCGGCCAAGCCAAGAATCCATAGATAAATATCCTTCTTTTTGTTTTAATAGACATTTTTTTCTTTTTAGTATCCGATTTCATTTTGTTTAATCCAATTAATTAATTTTCAAATGTTTTAAAGTAATCTTTCCAATCTGTATATTGTTTGTTGTATATTTCTTCGATAATTGATCTTGCGATAGTAGGTGTATATTCAGTAGTCGCAAGTTTAACAAATGGTGTTGTTACATTTAAGTTTAATGCTCCAGAAAGTGAAGCTTTCTTATCAGATGCTGATACAGCGTGTGAGGAACGATCCATTGCTTCTGCTACTTCTTTTGCGAAAGGAGATAAAGAATCAGTTTTCATCTTGTACTTTAATGCAGTAGGAACTCCAGTATAAGATTGGAATACTTGAGATCTTTCTTCAGTAGCTAAATATTTTAAGAATGCTTTTGCTAAATCAACATCGTTGTTCTTTCCGTTTCTCGCTATTACAAAGAATTCAGCTGGCGAATTAATATAAACAGTCTCCTTGCTTCCTGCATTAACAATTGGTAATGTAGCGTAATGATAGAAATCAACTTCTGATTCTTCTATTTGCTCACGCATTTCATTTTCAAACCATGCTGCAGAAATAGTGAAAACTGATAATCCATTTAAGAATTTTTGTTCCGCCATTAAGTTAGAATGACTTGTTGAATCCGCAAAAGAGTTTCCAGGGAAATAATTTCCATTTGAATTCTTAGTTGGATTTAATAGTTTTGCTACACAATCCATCGCTTGAATAGCTCCATCATTAACTAATAAATCTTTGTTGTTTTGACCAGTAACTTGTTCAGTTGTTTGATTCCAATATGCATAATATCCTTCTGGATCTATTTGAGCCCATAAACTTTCAAATACATAGCCCATATCTCCGACTGATCCGCCCCAACTCATAGGTACAACTTGTTGTCCTAAAGCTACCTTCTTCCAATTGTTATTAACTGAATAACACATATCTAGTAATCCTTGGAAAGTAGTTGGGAAGGTTCCTTTAGTAAATTCTCCATATGATGGAATATCATTAATATAATTCGCATTATAAACAAGTCCTGTAGGAGCGTAGTTATATGGCATTATGTATCTTTTTCCATCGATTACACCGACCTGTTCCATGGCTTCAGCAAAATTGAAACCGCAATCATCTAATGAATATATTTTGTCTTGCATTGCCCATCTTACCCATTGGTGTTGTGCTGCAAAACTAAAATAAATATCAGATCCGCTTCTGGCGTCTATGAAAGTTTCTAGACCTTCATTTAGTGTTTCATCTGCTTTGATAGTGATTTTGGCTCCAGTACCTGCATTAAAGTTTCTTGCGGCGTCTCTTAACCAATCAACACCAACTCCTTTATCAAGAGCGGTTACTTCAAGGGTTTTACCTTCTCTATCACCATACACATCTTTCATGCTTCCTTCTGGTACAAGTGATATTGGTTCTGGTTCTGTTTGAGCACAACCAAATAATGAAAATACAATTATTGATGAAACAAATAATACAAATAATCTTTTAAATATATTCATAATTTTGCCCTCCTAACACTCTTTCTTCTTTTTAATAAATAAAACAGCTGTTCCTAAGAATAGGAGTATTAAATTTCCGCTTATTAATGTAGATTTACATCCTTTTTTAGTTGTTTCGTTATTTGATTCTTTTTGTTTTTCAGTAGGGTTTCCAACAGTTACACTTACTTCATTTGAATAGAATGTTCCAAAACTATTTGTGACGCTCGCTCTTAAAGTAACAACGCCATCTTTTAATCCTGTAATATATCCGTCTTCATCGATAGTTGCGTAATCTTTTCCAGACACAATTTCATAAGTTATATCTTTACTATCATAGAATTTTCCTACAACTTTAACTTTTGTTCCTAAAGAATCATTAACTTTAATTGAAGTTAAATTAAGGTTTGTAGATAAAGTTATTGTCACTGGACTTTCTTTAGATTTATTTATTGGTTCTACTTTTAAACTTACATTATCGCTATAGTCATGGAAGAATAGTCCAAACCAGCTACCGAAATTACAGTTCGCAGAAGAAATATAACTACCTTCTCCAATCTTTTCATTATTAACTAGTAATTCAGCGTAATAACCGCTTTTTAATCCATCGACATAGTAAGGTATAGTTTTAATTTGAATAGTAAATGCTTCATTGCTTTTAATAGATGATGGTAATTCTTCATCAACATATATTCTTGATGCGGTTCCTATTTTTATACTGCTAGTAGTGAACCAGAAATAAATTCCTCCATTTTGATATGAACTAGAATTTCCGTTTACCATAAAATAGAATGAGAATCTATTTACATCATTAACTGTAAGTTTTGCGTTTACTCCATCTAATGTTTTATCTGTTCTAGCGAACACTAAGTTGCTTTCTTTAGACCAGTCAAATTCTTTATCTGAATCGCCAACAAATGTTATCCCATCTTCTATAGGAACAACGTCACTTATATCGCTTATTGTATAATCTTCAGCTAATACCTTTTTCGCTTCAACAAACTTCGCAGTATCAAATACTAATTTTCCGCCTTTAATTTCATCCTGCCCTCTATATACACTTCCATAATTAAGTGTGAAGGCTATAGGTGCTACATTTCCGTTTTCATCCATATAATCGCTTGCTTGAGTTCTGATTTCATTCCAATCTCCCATTTTTAAGCTTAATCCGCTAACCATTGTTTCCGCTTCCCATACTCTTGGATTTAAAGATGATGTAATCCAAAGAGTAAACGATGGGTCAATTGTCTCAGAAAAATAAATCTTAAATACTAATTCATCATCAGGATTAAATGTGACGTCATCACGGAATTTAAACATTACAGACGCATAGAACAATCCAGGTGTTGTTTCCCAAGATAATTCATATCCACCTTTCAAAGATCCGCTTGGAGCGCTAGATTCATCAACAAATCTTCCTATAATTCCACCACTATAATTAGTGTTCCAAGATATTCCATCATCATTATTAATCGCAGCTTCAACATAGCTTTGTCCGCCTAAACGCATAACTGAACTATTTGTGAAATCTGATAATAGATCTTCATCCATTTCATATTCTGGGAAGTTTATTTCTCTATTGCTTCTTGAAACTTCATATTTTTCACCGTTCCAAGTTATTGTAAAAGTACGCGCGAACACTAATCTTATATCTCCGTTTTTAAATTCTGTTCCTTCTGGAATAACAATAGATGAGCCTTCAATTAAGTAGTATCCAGTAAAACAGAATGCATTTTTAATATCCATACCCTGTATAACAGCGCCATTTACGCTTGACATCTGTTCGCCATTAATAGTAACCTGTTCCGCAAGTTTCTTTGTCGCACCATCAGGGCTTGTCCAGTTTGTATATCCTGTAGGGCAGTCATTTCCTTCTATTGTTGACATCAACATAAATAATTGAGTATTCGTTGTGCTATGAGGATGAATCATAACAGAATCAACTTCATAATAAGCAACATTTTCACTTTCGGATGAAACAAGGAATTTTTCACCATTATATTCAATAGTAAATGTATATTTAAACATTAATGGATCAACGTCA